>Ga0055584_100007544_pt1 | contig 10661 bp, 9 predicted proteins | sample OSDHelmetaG_FD_58716 | JGI IMG/M metagenome (GOLD analysis project Ga0055584, IMG submission 58716) | Pelagic marine sediment microbial communities from the LTER site Helgoland, North Sea, for post-phytoplankton bloom and carbon turnover... | ecosystem: Environmental > Aquatic > Marine >...
CTGCAATCCGGAGCGCCCACCGCATTAGCCGAGGACGCCGCGCAGAAATATCAGATTGGTGACATAGTGATCATCAGCAATGCCCACCCGAAGTCACACACCCGGATGCCGCGATATATTCGCGGAAGGCAGGGGGAGGTTGTCAGTCATCATGGCACCCATATATTTCCGGACACCCATGCGGCGACAGGGGCTAAAATCCCGGCACATTTATATACCGTGAAATTTAGCGGCGGGGCGCTGTGGGGCGATGCTGCGGCAGAGCCTAATACGGCGGTCTGTGTAGACGTTTTTGAACCTTATATCGAACAACCTGAATGAGCACAAACCTGTTTAACGGACAGCCCCAGCAGGATGGTGAGCCGGTATTTGACGCGCCCTGGCAGGCCCGGACCTTTGCAATGGCGATCAAGTTACATGAAGGTGGCTTGTACAGCTGGAAGGAATGGTCCGATCGACTGTCACAGAATATTGCAATCCACGAACAACAGCAGGCCGTGACAAACAGCGAAGATTACTACACGCTGTGGCAGCAGACCCTTGAGCAGTTTATTACAGAGAGAGTGCCCGGTTAATGCAATTTCGTGGTGTTGAAATCAAGTGTGTGACATTTGATCTGGATGATACGCTGTGGCTTTGTGCCCCCGTTGTGCATAACGCGGAGTTCGTGTTCTTCACCTGGCTCGAACAGATTGCTCCCGATATTGCTTCAGACTTTGATATTGCGACTTTGATGGTGCATCGAAGAAAGTTTTTTTCGGCTTTTCCTCAGATGGCCCATGATTTTTCATGGCTGCGGCGTAAATGGCTGGAGCAGTTGTTTGAAGACTATGGTGTCCACAGTGAACGGGTGGAAGATGCCTTTAACGTGTACCTCAACGCGCGAAATGATATTACTCTGTTTCAAGGTGCCCGGGGGGTGCTGGAAAAAGTCAGTCAACGCTATTGCTGTGGTTCGATCACCAATGGCAATGCAGATGTGGAACTGGTGGGTATCGGAGAATATTTTGATTTCTCTATTACCGCAGCAAGCGCAGGTGCAGCTAAACCCAGTCCGGTTATCTTTGACGCTGCGGTGGCCGCTGCGGGTGTGAATCCTGAACAGATTCTGCACATCGGAGATGATCCCGACCGTGACATGCGGGGAGCCGCCCAGGCGGGTATGCAAACCCTGTGGGTCAATCCCCAGGGGGCCAGATGGAAAGGTAAGGGCAAGCATCGCCCGGGTGGAGAGATTCGGATGATTTCCGAGCTTGAACGACTGCTGGACAGTTAAACAATTAATAATACATCACATTATGGAACTCGAATTTTTTGGTGCGGCAGGGGAAGTCACGGGCTCCTGCCATATTCTGCGTTTGAATGGCAAACAGTTTTTACTGGACTGCGGTCTGATTCAGGGCAGTCGTGAACAGGAGGCAAGAAATCGTGATCCCTTCCCCTTTGATCCCGCTGAAATCGATGCGGTCGTGCTCAGTCACGCCCATATCGATCATTCCGGACGGTTGCCTTTACTGGTTAAACGGGGATTTACCGGACCGATCCATTGCCACTTCGCGACCAAAGATCTGTGCGGTATTCTGCTTGAGGATTCGGCCTCTTTACAGCAGCGTGATGCCGAGTATGCCAATCGAAAACGCCCGGAGATGCCGCCTATTGAACCGCTCTACAGGATTGAGGATGCGCGGCAGGTTTTAGGCCAGCTTAAAGGCTACCATTACAAGGAGAAGGTGGAAATTTCCTCGGGGGTCAGTATTCGATTTCAGGATGCAGGTCATATCATTGGTTCTACCAGTGTCGAAGTATGGCTGGAAGAGGGCGACGTCAAGCGCAAGATTGTCTTCAGCGGAGATCTCGGCCAGTACGATACGCCGATTCTTAACGATCCAGCGGTGATTGAACAAGCCGATCTGGTATTAATGGAGAGTACCTATGGTGGCCGTCGTCATCGCGAACGCAGTCAGACCCACGATGAGATCGGCGAGATTATCAGCGAAGCCCATCATGGCAAGGGGAATATTCTGATTCCCGCATTTGCCATCGGACGCAGTCAGGAGGTTTTATATACCCTCGGTACTAATTATGAAGAATGGGCAATGCATCGCTGGCATGTTTTCCTCGATAGCCCGATGGCCATAGAGGCCACTAAAGTGTATTGGGATTACCCCCACCTGTATGATGAGGAAGCCACTAAATTCAGGCGTTCGGTGCACGAGATGCCACGCTTGAAGAATCTCCATCTGACCGCCAGTACCGAGGAATCCATGGTGATCAACCGGGTCAGGAGTGGCGCTATTATTATTGCCGGTAGCGGGATGTGTAACGGTGGCCGGATACGTCACCACCTGAAACACAATATCGCAAGAAAAGAATGTCATGTGGTGATTGTTGGATATCAGGCTCCGGGCACCCTGGGGCGGCGACTGGTGGATGGTGAATCCGAGGTTAAGATCAAGGGCAAATGGCTGCAGGTGAAAGCGAAGATTCACACGGTGGGTGGATTATCAGCCCATGGTGATGAAAATGATCTGGTGAGATGGTTCCGCAGTTTTAAATCCAAGCCGCCGGTCTGGCTGGTGCATGGGGAAACCAGATCGGCAAAGAAAATGGAACAGAAGTTACAGAATGAAGCCGGGGTCAAGGCAACGGTTGCCGAGAGTGGCTCGCGCATCGATCTGGCGTCGATATAGCGGCAGCCATTGCCCCTTATGCCAGTATTCTGACTGCTGTTTATACATCAGGGTGCACATCAACCTTCAATCACATTGAGCCAAGGAATCACGTGAACTGGTTTCAACACGCTGCACAACCTGTTGATCAAGCCGCTGTTGATCGAGCCATTGCACGACAGAATACACTGACCAAACCACCGGGTTCTCTGGGCCAACTGGAGCAGGTGGCGATACGACTGTGCGGTATGATGGGTGATACACCGCAGCCTGATCGCCCCGCTATCGTGGTATTCGCCGCAGACCACGGTGTTGCCGAAGAGAATGTGTCGGTTTTTCCCCAGGCAGTGACCGCTGAGATGGTGCGCAATTTTTCCACGGGGGGCGCGGCGATCTGTGTATTGGCGAGAAATATACCGGCAAGCCTCGAAGTGGTGCATCTCGGTACGGTAAATGATCCGGGCCCGCTGCCCGGCGTGGTACGCGAAATCATTGCCCCCGCAAGCGGTAACCTGTCGAAGTCTGCCGCCATGGACAGTGCGCAGTTGAATCAGGCGATGGAAGCCGGACGCAGCGCGGTTAAAAGAGCACTGCAGGCCGGCCGTAACATTTTTATTGGCGGTGATATGGGGATCGCCAATACCACCTCGGCGTCGGCGTTGATTTGTGCCTTTCTCGATTTGCCGGCGGACCAGGTCTCAGGGCCGGGAACGGGGCTGGCCCCGGAAGGGGTGGCACACAAGGCAGATGTGATTGGTCACGCCCTGGCACTGCACAAAGCACAAATGACAGATGCCGTGGAAACACTCAGGCATGTTGGTGGATTTGAAATTGCCGCGTTAACCGGCGCTTATATTGCCGCGGCCCAGGCTGGTCTGCCTGTCATCGTCGACGGTTTTATTGCATCAAGCGCAGCATTGGCCGCAGTCAAAATAAATCCCGGCTGCGCCCGGTGGCTGATACTTTCACACGTCTCTGCGGAGCCTGGTTATCGACGGTTACAACAGGCACTGGAGCCGCTTACCGGATGCCCGCCGCTGATTGATCTCGGCATGAGACTGGGGGAAGGCAGTGGCGCAGCGGTGGTGTTACCGATGATACAGATCGCCTGCCGGTTGCATAACGAGATGGCTACCTTTGCCCAGGCAGGGGTGTCCGAAGGCTGATACCATCCGCATATGAGTATTCGCCAGCCCGAACGGGATTCCAGAACCGTTGATCTGTTGCGTCACGGTGAAACCGAGGCCGGTGATATTTTTCGTGGTCAGGTCGAGGACCCGCTATCCGAAACAGGCTGGGTGCAGATGGGCGCTGCGGTGGCGCAGCGACAATGGGATTTGATTATTACTTCTCCGCTTGGTCGCTGCCGCAATTTTGCTGTCCGGCTTGGAGATGAATCCGCAACTGAAGTGATTACCGACCCGCGGCTGGCCGAATACAATTTCGGCGACTGGGACGGTATGCGTTATGACCTGGTGATGGCGCAGGATGCGGACAGCGTTGAAAAGTTTTTTGCTGATCCGTTTAACTTTACGCCGCCGAATGCTGAAGAATTTTCTGTTTTTCATGATCGTGTGGTGGCCGCATGGGAGGCGCTGAGCAAGGACAGAACCGAATCCTCTATTCTTGTAGTGACTCATGGCGGTGTCATCATGAGTATCCTTGCCGACATTATGGGGATGGAACGTATCCATGGGCGTATTGATGTTGGCTATGCAAGTCTCAGCCGTATTCGGCTGGGTGGAGAAGGCATGACGCATCGTCTGGTTTCACACGGCGCTCGAGAGGTGGCTGCATGAGTCTGGTTGTTTCATTATTACGTTCTTTGCGGGCAGCATTGGTTTTTATGACCATTTTGCCGGTGCCATATCCTGAGAATTTAAGCGATACCGAAAAACGCTGGTCGCAGTATTTTTACCCGCTGGCAGGATTGTTAATCGGGCTGGTGTTGTGGAAGCTGTCCGGGTGGCTGCCTGGTGGCACCATGTTGAGCAGCGCCATATTGCTGGCCATATGGGTGGGGTTCTCCGGCGCCTTGCATCTGGACGGGTTGGCGGATTGTGCGGATGCCTGGGTGGGCGGCATCGGCGATCGCGAGAAAACGCTGCAAATTCTCAAGGACCCCGCAGCAGGCAGCATGGCCGTTGTGACCCTGATCATTGTGCTGATGCTTAAATTCATTGCCATCGACACGCTGATTATCGCAGGACATTCTTGGTTTCTGCTGGTGGTGCCGGTGATCGCTCGCTGCGCGCCGATGTTTTTATTTTCCATGACGGTCTACCTGCGGCAGGATGGTATTGGTCGTGACCTGGTGACCAATGACAGGGGTCGAATGATTCCCTGGATGGTATTGCTCGGCGTGCTTGGGTTGTTCAGTCTCTGGCTTGGAATGCTTGTCTTATGGGCGTTGCTGCCGGCGGTGCTCGGATTTATTTTCGTTCGCAGTATGTCGATTCAGCGACTGGGCGGCTTTACCGGTGATGTGGCGGGCGCCACTATCGAGCTCAGTGAACTAATGGCATGCCTGGTACTGGCGGTGTTGCTTTCATAGCGTCCGGTGGTTGTGCTCTCTTGGGTAACTGTCCGGTGACCCTGCATAGACTCAGGGTCCGGGTCTGAATAAATCAGCAGCACAATCCGTTTGCCGCTGTTGCTCGAGTTTCAGTACACTAGCAGACACTTAAAACTTGAATTAAACAAATGGAACTCACTGCATCCCAACTAGAGGAATTCGAACAGAGCGGATATCTGTTTTTTCCAAATGCTTTCGATACCAGTGAGGTCGCAGTGCTTAAGCAGGCTGCCACTGATGTTTATCAGCAGCAGCGTGAAGAAGTCTGGCGAGAGAATTCAGGCGTGGCACGAACCGCTTTCGCTGCGCATACTTATAATGAAGCATTTCGCAGACTGGGCGCCCATCCAAGACTGATCAATCCGGTGATGCAGATTCTGCAGGGTGATGTTTATATGCATCAGTACAAGGTGAACGCCAAAGCGGCATTTGATGGCGATGTCTGGCAGTGGCATCAGGACTACGGTACCTGGGCTCGTGACGACCTGATGCCCGAACCCCGGGCAATGAATATTGCGGTGTTTCTCGATGATGTGACCGCGGCAAACGGGCCATTACTGTTTCTGCCGGGCAGCCATAAGCATGGCGTCGTAGAAGCCGGCCATGACCTTGAAACCACCAGCTATCCTTTATGGACACTGGACCGCGAAACTGTCAGTAAGCTTTATCAGCAGGGAGGCTGCGTTGCTCCCACCGGTGACGCGGGATCTGTCATCATGTTTTCAAGTCTCCTGGTGCATGCAAGCCCGGCCAACATCAGCCCCATGGACAGAACCATCGTATACCTTTCCTTATGTCATGTAGACAATCATATCCGGCAGTTCAAGCGCCCGGAATGGGTGGCTCATCGTGACTTCAACGCGATTAAACCCCTTGGCGATGATGCCTTGCAACAGCTGGCCAACTGAGTTCTGACAATGTATTTATATTCAAGCCTGTTAACCAGGCAGGCCGACAATCAGCCGGTGCGGGTGGGGTTAATCGGCGCTGGAAAATTTGGTTCAATGTTTCTTTCCCAGGCGCCCACGACCCCGGCATTGCAGGTTTCAATCATTGCAGACCTGGATCCCGGTCGGGCGATGCAGCAGTGCAGGGCGGTGGGTTGGAGCGATGAGCAAGTCGATGCCACCGCATTTGTTGATGACGCTGAAAAACTCATTGCGAGCGACCAGGTGGATGTGGTGGTGGAGGCGACCGGGCATCCTGCTGCCGGGATCAAACACGCGTTACTGTGCGGGCAACACGGTAAACATGTTGTGATGGTGAATGTCGAAGCCGATGTGCTGGCGGGGCCTTATCTTGCCCAGCAGGCCAGGGCTGCCGGTGTGGTCTATTCCATGGCCTATGGCGATCAGCCTGCGCTGACCATGGAAATGGTTGACTGGGCGCGGGCTTGTGGATTTAAAGTGATTGCCGCGGGTAAGGGTACCAAGTATCTGCCGATGTACCATAGTTCAACGCCGGATACGGTGTGGTCTTATTATGGCCTCACCGCAGAACAGGCCGCTGCCGCAGGCATGCGCAGCCAGATGTTTAATTCATTTCTCGATGGCACTAAATCGTCCATTGAAATGGCCGCCATTGCCAATGCGGCTGATTTGCAGGCACCAAAAAACGGTCTGGCATTCCCGCCTTGTGGCGCAGAAGATCTTGCGCATATTCTGCGTCCGAAAAGTGTCGGTGGATTGCTGGATCAAGCCGGGATGGTAGAGGTGGTATCCAGTCTTGAGCGTGATGCACGGCCAGTACCGCGGGACTTGCGATGGGGTGTCTACTGCGTGTTTGAAGCGCCCAATGACTATAGCGCTGAGTGTTTCTCTCAGTATGGTATGAATACAGATGCCAGCGGTCGTTACTCGGCAATGTTCAAGCCTTTCCATCTGATCGGGCTTGAGCTGAATATTTCTATTTTCAGCGCTGCCCTGGGTGGTAAGGCAACGGGTGCTCCAGTAGTGTTCAATGCCGATGTTGCGGCGGTGGCGAAACGAGACCTTGCGGCGGGAGAAACCCTCGACGGTGAAGGTGGGTTTACCGTGTGGGGCAGGTTGATGCCGGCCGCCGACAGTCTGGCGGTGAATGCGTTACCCATTGGGCTTGCCAGTGACGTGGTGTTAACCAGAGCGGTCAGCCAGGGTCAGGTGGTCTGCATCGGTGATGTGAAGGCAGACCAGTCTTCCCAGGCCTGGCAGATCAGGCAGGCGATGGAGCAGGGCTTTGGACATTAAATGTACGGGTCTCTGGGATTCCGTGGTTCATACGGGGTCGAGGTGTTGGTGCAGGCCAGGACGGATCAGTTCAGAATCTGATTATGTACAGATGAGCAATCCGGACTTGCTTCAAAAGTTGTGGGGAGTATAGTTTTTTTTGCAAAATGCAAAAACATAAGTAGTTGATAAATAACATGTTAATTAAAAAATCGGCAAAAATGTGACGTAGTTCACAGTTTTACTGTCGTTGATCTGAGACTATGGCTTTACCGAATTGACTCGGGTTTAAGAAACACCAATTAGGTGGTGCTAGATAGAAAGTAGCGGAAGGAGAGGCTGACGAGCGGGATGCTGTGTGAACAAAATGCTCTGCGTTCATATCGATAGGGAGCCCTGGATACTCAGGGTGTCGGTCGCACGAGGCTGCTTTCTTGCATCATTACAGGGTAAACAGGATGTTGGCCGGTTTGGACTGAGGGGTCTGAACCGGCCTTTTCTGTTTTTATCTGAAGCAGAATTCAGGCTTACTCCGTAAGGCTGATAAGTGCACTGGCTTCCCCGGCAAAATTGTCGTGGCGGATGTCGCCAAGTAATTGCTGCAGCCAGACCTTGAGTGAATTTATTGGCGGATGATCAAGACTGTTGGCCAGCAAGGTCATCACTCTTGGCAAATGCTCAAGATAAACGGGTTTGCCATCTCTAAGCCATAGCCTTACAAAAATCCCGGCCACCTTGCAGTGGCGCTGTGCAGCCCAGAACTGTAAATGCGCTTCGAATGCGTCATCTGGTTCTGGGTAGCGGCATAACCATTGCTGTTTCAGTCGTTGCTTGAGTAGCGGATCGATATCGCGGCGTGCATCTTCAAGCAGCGACACCAGATCGTAGGCTGGCGAGCCGATCAGCGCATCCTGATAATCCAGCATTGCACAGCGGTGGTCCACCAGCAGCAGATTATCAACATGAAAGTCTCGATGCACCAGCACCGGTTCCAGTGCCGGCAGCGCCTGGTACATTTGTCGCCAGAGCGCGCGATAGGTATCAAGTTCCTGTTGTTCAAGCCTTCGCCCGAGTCTCGCTGGTAAATACCAATGGGTGAGCAGATCGACTTCAGCCGTTGCGGTTTGCAGGTCATAGGCCGGCAGATCAAAATCACTCTGCCTGTTGCGATACGAATGTTGCAGGTCAAACAGCGCATCGACGGCTAATTCATACAGCGCGTCTTCCGCTGAGCCCTGTGCCAACAGCTGTGTCATGGTCTGGTCACCAAGATCTTCCAGCAGCACCAGCCCGTTTTCTACATCTTCGGCAATAATTCGCGGCACCCTTGCCCCCAGTGATTCGAGGTAGTGGGTGATTTTGATGAAGGCGCCAGGGTGCTCAAGCGCAGGCGGTGCATCCATCAGCATCAGGCTGCTATCGCCACTTTCGATGCGAAAGTAACAGCGCCTGGATGCATCCGGCACCAATGCCGTGACTGCAGCATCAGCGAGCCCATGGTGCCGCAGAAACTGCCTCCGCTCCGCCTCACGTGCTGTCATTCCCGGATTACCCCAATGCCTGTGTCAGTCGGTCTCGCAGACACTTCCGCTGTTTTGAAGTATTGACCGGGTTGTCGTCTCGATCAGTAATAAAAAAAGTGTCTTCTGCACGTTCGCCTACTGTTGAAACTTTTGCCGATACCAGTTTGACTTTACAGTCATGCAGTGCCTTGGCCACCTGGTACAACAAGCCAGGCCGGTCCTGGGAAACGATTTCCATTACGGTATACTGACCGCTGGCATTGTCATTAAACGCCACCGTGGTTTTGACCTTAAACTGCTTCAACGTGCGAGACAGCATGCGGTCGGCAGGTTGATAGCTTGCCCCATCATCCAGCAGTATTTTCTTCAGTTGCGCTGTGGTGGTTTGCAGCCACTTTTTATTATGGGATGCGCCTTCCGGGTCAGATGCTATAAACACCAGGAGGGTCAAACCCGAACGGGTTGAATGGATGCGTGCGTCCAGAATATTCAGATGAAGGCGATCCAGCCCACCGGTTATTCTTGGCAACAGTTCTTCTGATTCCGGTGCCAGCACCAGAATTTGCTGGGCGCCAATGTCCTTCCTGCTACGTGCGCTTACCAGCGGCAGGTCCAGTGCCCTTGCCGCTGCAATTACTTCAGCATGCCAGGCGCTGGAGTTCGGGCCGTTGCGCAGAAAATAATCATCATCCAGTTGGGCCCAGAAATTGTCCAGTATTGCCGGAGTTACCTTGCGTGACACCATCTTGCGGATGGCCTGTTTGCGCGCCTCTATTCGCTCGGTGATCGCCTGGGCACCACTTAAACCAGTCCGCAGTCGCCGTGAAGTGGCCATATACAGGTTCGCCAGTAATTTTCCTTTCCAGTCGCTCCACACTTTAGGGCTGGTGCCTCGGATATCGGCAAACGTCAGCAGGTATAAATTATCAAGATGCTCCTGGTCCCCCACTACTTCAGCAAAGTGATCCACTACTCTGGGGTCGGTAATATCTTCGCGCTGAGCGGTCCATGACATCACCAGGTGCTGACGCACCAGCCAGGCGGCGAAGGCAGCATCATATTCGGACAGCCCCAGTCGGCTGCAGAATTCCAGGGCAATTTCTTCCCCCACCTCGGAGTGGTCGCGGCCGCTGCCTTTGCCGATGTCATGACATAAAGCAGCAAGGTAGAGGCGCTCCCGGGTGTTTTGCTGACCCAGCAACGTGGTCAGAAGCGGGAATTCACTACGGTGCTCGGCGATTGCCAGGCGTCGCAGATTACTGACCACAAACAATGAATGGGCATCCACGGTGTAGATATGAAACAGGTCGTGTTGCATTTGACCTACCACGCGACCAAACGCAGGGAAAAAAGCCCCCAGCACACCGTAGGCGCTCATACGCCTGAGGGCATGGGTAAGGCCGGTCTGCTGACGAAAAATTTCAAGAAACAGTTTGAGGTTATCCGGGTTTTTCCGGTAACTATCATTAATCAGGTTCAAGTTATTTCTGATCTGCCGTACCGTGGTGGCGCGAATGCCCTTTAACGCTGGACGTTTCTGCATCAACAGAAAAATTTCCAGCATTGCGCTGGGAGTGTCGCTGAATACATCCTGGTGACAGGACTCAATGAAATTATCCACTGACTGAAACCGCTCATTGATGGCGCGTACTTTCGCCTTCTTCGGGCTCAGAATGGCTTCCTGAAAATG
>Ga0055584_100007545_pt1 | contig 10661 bp, 9 predicted proteins | sample OSDHelmetaG_FD_58716 | JGI IMG/M metagenome (GOLD analysis project Ga0055584, IMG submission 58716) | Pelagic marine sediment microbial communities from the LTER site Helgoland, North Sea, for post-phytoplankton bloom and carbon turnover... | ecosystem: Environmental > Aquatic > Marine >...
GCCGCGTTCGATGCCGGCGGCGACGAGGCGGTCGATGTCGAGGCTGTGGCGGATCATTTCAAGCAAGCGTAACTCTTCCTGGCTGGCGCTGCCATCGGCGGCAACCACATCACAGCTGATCGCATAGGCGGTCTCATAAAGCCGGGCAGGGACCTTGGTACGGATAAACTCGATCGCTTTTTCCAGCCCATCATCCTTATTGAGCAAGTCGGCGCAGGCGCGCGTCACGTCAGGCAAGTCCTGTTCGTTAAACCCGTCAAATACTGGCAGGGTGCGGACCATATCACCCATCGACTGTAATTCGGAATCTGTCATCTCGCGGTCAGCGGCAGATGCCAGCACCATCGCATAGATCAACCCTTCGCGATGTTCAGCCATTGTTTTTCCTTTTCATTCGTTTCTTGTTCTTAACGCGGAGTCATTGCGCCGTAACAACTCTAGCGCAGATAAGGTTCTTAACCAGTCGCGTCAAGGGGGCGCGGCAGAACGGCTCAGCGACTGTTTGAGAAACGCTTTGGTGCCCTCAATCGCGTCGACTAACCCGGTGCGGTCGACCTCGACACCCTCGGGGAAGGCCGTCAGCAGTCGGGTTGGTGTCCGCGCATCTAGGATGACAAACACGCCATGGTCGCCAGCGCGCCGCACCAGCCGCCCAAAGGCCTGTTTGAGGCGCAGCCGGGTGATCCGGTCGTCATAGGCGGTGCCGCCAAAGGCTTTCTTGCGGGCGCGGTGAAGGATGGTCGGGCGCGGCCATGGCACCCGGTCAAACACCACCAGCCGTAAGGCGCGACCGGGGACATCGACGCCATCGCGGATAGCATCAGTGCCGAGAATGCAGCTATTTTCCTCGGCGCGAAAAATCTCGATCAGGCTGGCGGTATCCATGCCATCGACATGCTGGGCCAGAAGGGGCAATCCGGCCTGCTCCAGTGGCCCGGCGATTTTGCTTTGCACGGTGCGCAGCCGCGCGATGGCGGTAAACAGGCCAAGTGCTCCACCATTGGCCGCGAGGAACAGCTCGCGATAGGCGGCGGCAACCTGATCGCCGTTGGTACGGCTGACATCGTTCACGACATAGACCTTGGTCTGTGACGGATAATCAAACGGCGAGGGGGCGTGGGCGCGGATCGCCGGAGCTGGCAGGTGGACGGCCCCGGTCACCCCTTCGGCTGACAGCCAGTCGGCTTCATTATCGCCGGTACTGTCGCGCAAAGTTGCAGAGGTCATCACCACACCATGCGCCGGGCGCGCGACGTGATGGGCAAACGGTATTGTTGGGTCGATCCAGTGACGGTGCATGGCGGCATCGCTATCGCGGCCCTGGTCGCGGCTGACTGAGAACCAGTCGACGAATTCTTCCGGCACGACATCGCGTAGTGTCGCCAACATGGATCGCCAGGCTTCGACCTCGCCTTCGGCGCGACGGGTCAGCCCTCGGCAGGCTGCCTCGATCCGCTGGCGGGTATGGGTATCAAAATTATCAGCTTCGGCATCCATCAGATAAAGCAGCCGGGCGATCAGCGCTTTCATCGGATGTGCCAATTCCCCCAAAGCGGTTTCAAGGATGGCGGCGGCTTCATGCAGTTCCTCAATGGGCGGTGTTGAGTCGGCTTCCAGATCATAAGGTGAGTGAGGGTCCTTGGCGCGGGCGTAAACCTGTTTGCGGACCAGCGCGAGAAATTCCTCAGCCGGGCCGCGAGGACGGTCGCCGTCGGCCAATCGAGCCGCCCAACCTGCCTGTGGCAGACATTGCGTGGCCTCCATGACAGCGTTTAGCGCATCGGCTGTGGCCGGGTCGGCCTTTGTCAAATCTTCGATACGGCGCTGCAGCCCACGAGCGCGGCTACGGCCACCGCCTTCGGCGCCTAGCAACCAGCGCCGCAGCTCGATCCCTTGTCGACCCGATAATTCTGCCGAGAATGCGCTGTCGGCAGAATCAAACATATGATGCCCTTCATCGAACACCATCCGGGTCGGGACATTGCCGTCATCGAGTCCACCCAGGGCCGCCTGGGTCATCACCAGCGCATGGTTGGCGACAACGATATCGGCTCGGCGGGCCTGCCGCACGGTTCGCTCGATAAAGCATTTACTGTAATGGCTGCAGGCAGAATAGATGCATTCGCCACGACGGTCGGCGAGACCAACCGTGTCGCGGAACCCCACCAGATCAGTGAGCCAGGTTGGAAAATCACCACCGGCAATATCGCCAGACCGGGTTTTTGCTGCCCAGCGCGCGAGCAGTCCCAGACCCATGGCGCTGGCTGGACGGGTTGGGCTGCGGCCAACCGCTTCTTCCATATTCAGAAGACACAGATAGTTCTCGCGGCCTTTGCGGATCACGACATGTCGCGCTTTGACCTCGGGGTCGGGATGTAACCGGTTGAGCTCGTCATCGATCTGGCGCTGCAGGTTTCTTGTATAGGTGCTGATCCATACCGCGCCGCCATTCTTTTCTGACCAGACGCTGGCGGGGGCGATATAGCCCAGCGTCTTGCCAACGCCGGTACCGGCCTCCGCAACAACAATGTTGGGCGTGTCCGCGACAGCCCGCGGCGCAAACGCAGCAGATACCGCAGAGGCATAGTCTGCCTGTTGCGGGCGCGCCTCGGCATTATGGCCAACCAGTTCGGCGAGCCGTGTGCGGGTTTCGGCATCCGTGACAGCGTGACTTTCGGGTGGTGGTTCGGGCGCGAACTCGGCCCAGCTATGCAGTCGCATCCAGACATCGAGTCCGCGGCGTGGTCGCGGCATGTCTTCAGGGTCGGTCAGGTGTTGCAGGCTTGCCGTGACGATTGGCCCCCAGCCCCAGCCGCCATCCTGCATCGCCTGTGCCACTGGCAGGGCGTCGGGTTCATCGCGCGGATCATATTCATTGAGTTCACAAAGCAGAATTTCAACGGCTAATCTCAACGCATGCGCCTGCTCCTCCAGGGTTTGCGGCTTTTCGAGATCGAGGATGGTGGCAATACCCGCCGGGGTTGGCAGGCAAAACCGGGCAGGTCGGACAAACGCAAATAGTTCAAGAATATCCAGCGCCGCGAAGGGTGACAGCCGCAATCGACGGGCAATGGTTGGCGCATGGCACAGGATCGGTGGCGACATTGATTTGAGCGCGGTGCCCGCCTCCGCCGGGGTAATGTGCCGCAGCTCACCATCTGGCGACAGGATCACCGCATCGGTCAGGCCCGACACAATAAAGTGGCGTGACCGGGCTGGTTCGATGGCCTGAAGGGGCAGGGGAGCATCCATGGCGAGACTATACAGGATCAGCCGGATTCGGGCGCAATACCAACTGCGGTGCTTGAGCTTCTTCATTGACCTGAGACGCAGTCGCGCCTACGTTCTCGCGCCATTTGGAAATTAAGAACCGGTTGATCATGGATACGATACGGAACCTGGCTGAAGATGCCCGCGCCTGGCCCTTTGAAGAGGCCCGCAAGCTGTTGAAACGCGCCAATGGTCAGACACCGGAAAAGGGTTATGTCCTGTTTGAAACCGGTTATGGCCCGTCGGGCTTGCCGCATATTGGCACGTTTGGTGAGGTTGTCCGAACGACGATGGTCCGTCAGGCCTTCACGGCGTTGAGTGATATTCCGTCGCGGCTTTTTGCTTTTTCCGATGATATGGATGGGCTGCGCAGCGTTCCAGACAATGTGCCCAATAAGGAAATGCTGGCCGAGCATTTGGGAAAACCGCTTTCCGCTGTGCCTGATCCGTTTGGCACGCATGAGAGTTTTGGCTATCACAACAATGCCCGGCTGCGCGAATTTCTCGATACGTTTGGATTCGAATATGAATTTCAGAGCGCGACCGAGTGCTACAAAGAAGGCCGTTTTGATGCGACCTTATTACATCTTCTGAAAAACCTGGAGGCGGTGACGCAGGTTATTCTGCCAACGCTGGGACCGGATCGCCGCGCGACCTATTGCCCGTTCCTGCCGATTTGTCCCAAGACAGGCGCGGTCTTGCAAGTACCTGCAATCGCTCATGATGTTGACGCTGGGACGGTTGCTTTCCGTCTCGAAGATGGCAGCTCGCTCGAAGTGCCGGTCACCGGTGGTCATTGCAAGCTGCAATGGAAGGCTGACTGGGCGATGCGCTGGACGGCTCTCGGCGTTGATTATGAAATGTCGGGCAAAGATCTGATCGATTCCGTGCGGCTATCATCGCGCATTTGCAAAATTCTTGGGGGCCGCGCGCCGGAAGGGTTCACCTACGAGCTGTTCCTTGATGACAAGGGTGAGAAAATATCCAAGTCGCGTGGTAATGGGCTGACAGTAAATGAATGGCTCCGCTATGCGCCGGCGGAGAGCCTGCAGCTCTATATGTTCAACTCGCCGCGCAAGGCGAAACGGCTTTATTTCGATGTTATCCCAAGGCATGTCGATGACTATCTTACTTTCCTTGAAAAATATGATGGGGAAGAGGATGCCAAGAAAATAGAAAACCCAGCCTGGCATATCCATAACGGCACCCCGCCGCAGGAACAGGCACATGTTACGTTCGGGCTTTTGCTGAACCTGGCTTCCGCCTGTAACACCGATGATAAATCAGTGCTGTGGGGCTTCATTTCCCGATACGCCCCCGATGCAACGCCAGAAACGTCGCCAATTCTGGATAGATTGGTCGAGCATGCGATTCATTACTATCAAGATTTTGTGAAGCCTGAGAAAGTTTACCGCGCCCCGAATGATCAGGAACGCGAGGCACTGGAAGATTTGGCCGTTTTGCTCGAGGCAATGGATCAGGGTACAGACGCTGGTGATATTCAGAACCAGGTATATGAAGTCGGAAAACAGCATGGCTTTGAAAACCTGCGGGATTGGTTCAAAGCGTTGTATGAGACGCTGTTGGGCCGTGAACAAGGTCCACGGATGGGGTCGTTCATCGCGCTTTATGGTGTTCAAGAGACATTGGCCCTGATTCGCCGGGTTCTTGCCGGTGAAGATATTTCCGGCGGGTAATTTCCCTGGTTTTCTGCCATTCAGGCACAAAATTTCCTCCAGTTTTCTTGATCTTTGTCAGTTCTTGGCAAGGCATTGGTAATAATTGTCGCGTAAGTTTTTCGGATAACAGGAGCTATTTGTCCCGGCATCCCTCCAGGCGGTGATCTTGCAGGGTGGACGAAGCGCATCTGTTTGTCTGAGGGAGTATGAGCGTTGAGCAAGTTGAGCGCCAAAAAAGAAAATCTTGATCCGGCCTTCTTGGGAGAAAATCTGGAAAAGCTTTTCGCTTATGTCGACAAGGTGCGCATGGAGATCGCGGCCCTGAATTTGCCTGAGAAAGATTCTGATCATGATCGGTTCCAGGCGATGAGCAAACAGCTTGATGGCATTTTGGAAGCAACGGTTGATGCCAGTGATAAAATCATGGGCGCCGTCGAAAAAAACAACAAAGCGATTGAGAAACTTCAGGCACTCGTCAGTGATGATGAACAGTCAGCCATCATTGAAAAAATTGTTGACGGTCACAATGAGATTTTTGAAGCGTGTGCATTTCAGGACCTCACCGGTTAGCGAGTTACTCAGCTTTCTAAATCGGTCAGCTATGTTGAAGAGAGGGTGTCCGCCCTTCATGAACTTTGGGGCAAAGATGAACTCGATAAGATTGAGTTGGAGCCTGAAAAAGAATTTACCGAGGACGAAAAACTTCTCAATGGCCCGCAGGCGAAAGCCGAGGCTTTGAACCAAGCAGATATTGACACGTTGTTTGATTGACGATTATTCGGTTTTCCAGCCAAGCCCCAGCCGGGCATAGTTAGGCACCTGTAAAACACCGTCTTCGATAAATGGCTGCCATGCCTGGATGACCACTGTTTTCAATGCGGAGAACTTTGAGGCGGTCAGGTTTTTGGTTTCTTCGACAAAACTGCGTTTTAGATTAAGGGTGACATAGTCATCAATGTCGTCGACCCTGTTTTTGTACCGTAGTTCCCGTTCTTCTACTTTTTCTAACCCCGCCTCTTGTAAAATTTTTTGCAACGTCCCGGGGGTGCTCAAACTATGGCGCTCAGGTATGGCACCTTCTTCCGTCCCGAAAAAATCGGCGACGGCACGACGGGAGACATAAAAGGGGGGATTTTCTTCATAGGCTCCCCAAACAATATAGGCGACGCGCCCGCCAGGTTTTAGGACCCGTGCCGCTTCACGTGCCGCCGCGACTTTATCTTTCGGAAACATGATCCCAAAACGGCAGGTAATGGCATCAAACTGATTATCCTTAAAAGGGAGCGACGCCATATCGGTAGCGGTAAATAGCATTATTCCTAATTCAAGATTTTTGGCGCGTTCTCTCGCCGTCTGGAGCATTTGCGGCGTGAGGTCAGTACAGACAACGTTACCATGGCCGTTCATAGAATGGGCAATGCTGACCGCGGGATTTCCCGTTCCGGAAGCCAGGTCGAGAATTCTCTCGCCAGCCTGAATACAGGCCTCAGCGATGATCATCTGATTAAAGGTATCGTCGGCGGAAATGCCCTGAACAGCAGTAGCCGCCCAGGCCTTGCTGCGTTCCTGCCAAAGATTCTTGTCGCTTGGGCTCATGTTTTAGTTCCTATGGTGCGGCATTGCCAATGCCGAGACGGGCAACGATTGGGATTCTATAAACATCACCTTCTCGATAATCGGTGCAGGCGTTTTGGACATCGTCAAGCAGCACCGTCCATTCTGCCTCAGACAGGGTGCCGATGCGATGGGGGGCGGTGCGAGCAATAGCGCGGCGAAAATAGTCGTCCCCATGTTTAACAAGACGTTCCTGCTTGAGCTCCACCTCTTCGGCTTTTACGAAACCGGCCCTTGTAATGACGTCGGTCAGTAGTCCGTTTGCGCCTAGATTGTGCCGGATCAAGCGTGGTGGAAACTTTTCGCCAAAATATTTCTCTAGTCCTGCGTTTACAGCGAGAAAGGTCGGGTTTGCTTCGATAGGGCCCCAGACCATCCAGCCTGCTCTTCCACCAGGCTTCAGCACCCGAAGTGCTTCGCGGGCGCAGCCGATTTTGTCGTCGGGAAACATCAGGCCGTTGCGACTTGTGACGGCGTCAAACGTGCTATCGGCAAATGGTAGTGTGATCATGTTACCAGCTGTGATGCGAAGATTATCTATCGATAGCTTGGTTGCTCTTGTGGCCGCGACAGCCAGCATTTCCGGTGTCATGTCGCAGGCGGTTACCGATCCTGTTTCAAGCCTCCCCGCAATTGTAATCGCCGGGTCTCCCGTTCCCGACGCAATATCCAGGACATCCATGTTGGACGTAATGCCGACTTCTTCAATCAGGCGGAGATTAAATGTGTCGTCACTCGGTTTTGCTGCACTGGCGGCCTCTGTCCAGCCAGGACTGCGGTTTTTCCAGTAATCCGTTCGATTTTCCGTATCGCTGGCCGGGTCAGTCACAGGACCTCGGTTACTGACTTGCCCAGACGATGCGGTGCATCCACAGGATTTCCGAGGTCTGGAAAACGGGATCGGGGTGGTCGTCATTAACGGATTTTAGCTCAATTTCGCGTTTGGTCTGGCGGATGAGCTCTTTTGCCATAACCTGATCGTCAGTTGTTTTTACAATGACTCGGTCGCCCCGTTTGACTTGTGATGTTGGAGAAACGATTACCATATCACCGGGACGAAATACGGGCATCATGCTGTCGCCGGTGATTTCGAGTGCATACGCACTATCGTCTCCGACATCAGGGCCTTCGACCTCTGTCCAGCCGCTGCCGATTGGGAAACCTGCGTCATCGAAATATCCGCCATCACCGGCTTTAGCCAGCCCTACCAGAGGGTATCGCCGGGCTTTCCCGGCACCAGCGCTTTCGCCAGCAAAGGTGACAAAATCTGATAGGGTCAGGTCGGTGACCTCGAGAACTTTTGCGATGCTCTCTGTTGTTGGCCAGCGCGGTTTCCCTTGCGGGTTTATCCGTTTGCTTTTGTTGAAACTGGTCGGATCAAGGCCGGCGCGGCGGGCGAGGCCAGATGCCGAAAACCCTTTTGCCTTAGCGACCCGGTCGAGCGCATCCCAAATATCTTTGTGCCGTAACATAAGCTGAGTTTTTCCTATTTTTGTTCGCCTGTCACGTCCCGTCCTTAAAGGACTGAGCGTATGAATGAATGTGGTTAACCATTGCATGAAGCCCGTTGGCGCGGCTGCCACTTAAATGAGAGCCCAACTCTATGGCGTCAAAGAAATCCGGTGGGGTTGCTAATATTTCATCTGGTAAGCGGTTCGAATAAACCCGCAACAGCAACGCGACAAGACCGCGTACAATCATCGCATCGCTATCGGCTTCGTAAATGATCCGACCGTAGGAGTCGTGTGCCCGGAACCAGACCTGTGACTGGCAGCCTTTTACGCGGAATTGTTCGGTTTGGCATTCTTCGGGTAGGCCTTCGAGAGCCTTGCCTAATTCAATGATATATTCATATCGATCAACCCAATCATCGAACAGGCTGAACTCGTCTATAATGCTTTGTTTTGCTTCCGCGATGGTCGCAAATGTATCATTCATTTCAATGGCTTAATATTTAATCTTGTGTCCTGCCTGTTTGGTATATAGATAGCCCGCCGGGTGATCAATCATCATCCGTTATGGCAAGGCGCTTGGCATGTGATCCTCGCTGCGAATCGCGTCGTGTTTTATGGTCTGAATTGAACTAACGGGAAGTAGATTTATGTCGAGTGCGGGTATATCCGCTGCAGCCCACCGCGCCGCGCAAAAGCGGACCGCCTCTGGATTCGACATTTTGAAAAGCGGTACGGCCTTACTAAGATTGCTGCCGCCTACCGTCGCCCATAAAAGCGCTGTAAGAGCGCTGAAATACGGATTGGTTCCTAAATCATCCGAAACAGACGATTCAGTATTGGCGATCAAGGTGTGGGATCTTGAGTTTTCAAATCCCCTCGGGATGTCTGCGGGGTTTGATAAGAATGCTGAAGGCGTCGATGGCATTATCGACCTGGGATTTGGATTTGCCGAAGCCGGCACGGTGACGCCGCTGCCACAACCCGGAAATCAAAAACCCAACCTGTTTCGCCTTACCGAAGACCGCGCCCTTATAAACCGCCTCGGCTTTCCCAGCGAGGGCGTTGAGGCGTTCGCAAATAATCTAAGAAAGAGACGTCGCGGCGCGGCAGGTATCGTGGGTATTAATGTTGGCATTAATACCGGAACCGCTGACGCGGCAGACGATATCGAAACCTGTTTGGATCAACTTGCCCGGTTTGCGAGCTACATAACAATTAATGTTTCCTGCCCCAACACACCGGGTTTGTGCGCGTGGCAGGCTGGGGACAAACTGGCTGAAATGGTAGATCGTGCCAAGGTAAAGTTGGCTGGGGTCTCAGGGGATAGGACACCCCCTTTGTTGGTAAAGATTGGCCCCGAATTGGATGAGGACGGGCTGGCGGCAGTGGCTGATGTCGCCCTTACAATCGGTATTGATGGCCTGATTGCCTGTAATACGACCTCTCAGCGTCCCGCAACTTTGAGAAACGCGAATGCACAAGAAATTGGTGGATTGAGTGGTCCACCCATTCGGCAGCAGGCGACAAAAGTTTTATCCAACTTGTTTGAAATGACTGGTGGCAAGGTCCCTTTAGTAGGGTGTGGAGGCATTTCGACTGCTGCTGATGCCTATGAGCGTATTCGCGCAGGGGCTTCGCTACTGCAGCTCTATACGGCGCTGATCTATGGTGGTCCTCGGTTGGTCTCTGAAATCAAGTCGGGACTAGCGGAGCGATTGCGGGCTGATGGCTATTCCAAGTTGTCTGATGCTGTCGGAGCAAACCACCGATAATCTAAAAGGGTTTTGTTAACCATAATTCAAGAGGTTGCCGCCAAATTAAGGACCAGTTCTGAAAATCAGGCGGTCAATGGCGTTTCTTTATCATATTCTTATCGCGACGGTTTATACCTTCCTTGCGGCAGCTACCACTATCGTACTGCCGCATCTCTTTCCTGAAATTGGGGCAGAGATAGGTGCAATACTTGGTGCTGTGGTGTTTGTCGGATCTGCAGTTCTTCACGAGGTTTTTGCCCGGCAGGAAATGCAAGCAAATCTTGTTGATGAGTTGGGACATCTTCGTAATCGGAATGCGGAGCTACAGATATCTCTTGATCGTGTTGAACGCGAAACGGAGATACTCAAAGGGGCCGTAAAGAAAATTGCTGAAAACGGGGTGACGGCCAAAGACAGTAGCAAGAAAAATGTCGATTCTGTCATCGCCGAGGTCAAGGTGCTGCAAGGCCTGGTTAAACAGCTTTCGGCGGCAAAACCTGCTGCGAGCGCCAAGGCTGTTGGGGAAATTGCGCAGGCGGAATTTCCGGCACCAGCTATGGAGGCGAGCTTGGCATCCTCAAATATCGCTTTGGTTGCCAGCGAGGGCACGGTGGTTACACCAAAAACGGGAGACAACCCGCCACCGACAATGGCTGTTGCACCGACACGAACATCGCGAACAACGCCTGGTCAGACATCAGGAATATCTGGTCTGGACGATGACAGTATTCTTGAAATCGTCCGCGATGGGCTTGAACAAAATCGCGTCGATTTAGTGCTTCAACCAATTGTTCAATTACCGCAGCGAAAACGCGTCTTTTATGAAGCCTTTACGCGGATTAGGGATGATAGGGGCGAAAACCTTGTTCCTGAACAATATATCGGTATCG
>Ga0055584_100007547_pt1 | contig 10660 bp, 10 predicted proteins | sample OSDHelmetaG_FD_58716 | JGI IMG/M metagenome (GOLD analysis project Ga0055584, IMG submission 58716) | Pelagic marine sediment microbial communities from the LTER site Helgoland, North Sea, for post-phytoplankton bloom and carbon turnover... | ecosystem: Environmental > Aquatic > Marine >...
GCGCGCTCCGAGTCGCCGCCAGCTCTGAGCAGCGGCGCAAGCATGGTGGCAGCGCGCAGTTCCAGTAATTTGATGCCTTTGTCACTTGACAGGTCCACGGTTTGTTCCAGTAACGCTTGACCGCGGACCATATATTGTTGCGATCCCACCAGCACGGCGGCTTCAAGCCATAGATCGCTTGGGTGATCATCGTCCCAGTCATCAGATGCGCACATGCGCTCCAGGAACGGCATGGCAAGATGGGCACTACCCGCACGCACCAGAGCCTCTAGCCAAGGAACATGCCTTGATGGCACTGCGACTGAGCCCGAAGGATCCAGGCCTTCAGCCAGCTTTTCTAGCCCTGGCAATGGCAGCCTTCGTCGAAGGGGATAACGCGGCCTTCGAAAACTGGTGTAACAAGGCGATACGGCAATCGCGTAACTTGCCAATCCGCCGCGCTCGGATGATTGCCTATGCCGCGCAAAAGGGTGATGAGTCATTGATACAACTGCACCGCGATGCACTTGTGCAAGCCATACCGGACTTTATTGACAGTGTGTTTCGTGGCGAAAACCAGCTCTATGTGAAAGCCGAGCACATGGACATGTTATTGGACGGTTTGCGCAAGGCCGGGTTTCCATAATCGCCACTCGACACAAGAGGCGCGCAGCGCGGCGCCATCGTCGAAACCGCGCATCGGGATTGTCAGCATTGCGGCAAACATAAGCAGAAGCTGTCACCGGTGTTTACCCGGGACACGACGGCTAAATGTTTACGAGGACGCGCTTAGGGCTCGGAGTTTGGCATTCCGAAGCCGTTGCGGCCTGGGAAGTCGGGAGCCAGTGTTCTTGCATTCGGCATTTTGAGCCACAACCGCAACAACTTTCGGCGCCGGGCTGGCTCGTCGAAATCTTCAAAGCGCGTGCGTGAGTGCAACACCGCATAGTTGTTTGCAAACTGCATATCGCCCGGTTCCAGCATCATGTCGAGGCGGATACCAGGGTCTTGCGCAATGGCGTCGAATCGATCCAGCGCGGCGACCTCAACACGCGATAAAGGCGAGCCCCAAATTTCGTGCCCAAGCTCTATGTACTGGCGCAAATATCGGCAACTCAGTTTGCCGTCATGAAAGCTAAACAGCGGCGTCAAGCTAGGCATGTCTTCACCCATATGGGCGTAGTAAAAGGTTCGATAGAACAGCCCCAGATACTCCGCGTGATGCTCTAGGAGCTCGTTGTAAATCGCCGCCGCGCTCACCAAAGAGCTAAGGCCGCCAGACTTCGCCCGACGCACGCACAGCAGCCCAAACACATCGGACGGATCGGTGTGATACGGGAGATGGGCATTCGTTTCATAGACGCGCGTGTGCTTGTCATTGAGATCGCCAACATTCATGACTAGCCCGAGTAAATCACCCTTAGGATTTTGTCTTACTGGCTGACCCAAATTCATGCCAATGCCGTAGTAGATGAGCCTGAGGTCGTCTTCGCTATAGCGCTCAACCGGCAAGCCGCGCAACAACACAAAGCCGCGGCCAGTTTCCAGCTCTTCGGTCAATCGCGCCATTTCCGGCGCTAGAGTGTCAAGCGGGAAATCTGCCTTGCGCAAGTGCGTCAGTTCTCGGCCTTGCTTACGTACATGCCTAAGTGCGTCATCCAAAGCGTTGCAGGCCGACTCGGACCAGTAATGTATCCACGACTCATCATGGCTCAGCTCCGAGCCTCTCCAAGCGCCAGCTGTGCTTATCTTTTGTTTGAGTACCAAGCTCACTGCGTGACCTCCTGAATCCGATACGTGCGCTGAGGACAAAAGCCACCGCTTTTACCGCTTTTGTATCTGCGGCTCTGCTCAAGGGCTGATGCATGCGAACAAGGCCGTAACGTTTACATCATCTGTTGCGCGCGTGGCACTGGCCGCGCGACCTAAACTCAATGAGTGCCCCAAACGGGGATGCCAAAAATCATGACATTTGCCCCTGGACGCATCCCGCTGTTGCGCCTAGGCAGTCACCGCTTGGTTTTCATTTTATCCATAAAATTAATTTTTTCAGTTACTTAGCGAGGCCATAGGAGATCATTTCTTGCACTAGCCCCGCACATGGAACGTCTTTTGTCTGCACATAGACATCATCAATAGCAGCCGTAGCGACAAAACTTATCGCTGCCGGGCGAACCAGCAAGGAAGAAGAAAATGCGCACGCGAACCCTGCTGTTAGCACTGACTCTGCTAGTCATGACATCGGCAAGCAAAGCCACCGTCGTCACGCTGATCGAGCTGGGAAATAACTTCGTTTCCTTCGATTTCGCCATTGGGCCACAGCCAGCCGCGCACAACGCCCTCAGTATCGGATTGTTCAGCTCGACCGGGCCAACCACAGGCGTGGCCGGTACGACATCCTTGTTCGACGGCACAAGCTTACTTGTTCAACACGCGTCAGTTTTCGTGGGCACGCGATACGCTACTGCTGGCAGCGGCTTCTCTGCTATCGTTCCAATCATCCCGGACTATGCCCCGATTGCCAACGGTACTATTAACGGACGCTGGACATTTTTGCTGACCAGCGGGTCGCGCACCTTCGATACGGATGATTTTTTCGTCACCGCATTTGGTGATGGGGGCTCAGCTCCTGGCGCCGCTGGACAACTGGGTACAGTGGAGGTCAGTCGCGTGACCGCTGCAACGCCGGCACCGGGTACAGCACTACTGCTCGCCCTTGCCTTGCTTGGCATTGTGCTGCGCCGACGTCCCTAGGCTCGAGTCTTGGTGATGCCATCGTGTACTTGCTAGTAGGGTCGCGCCAACGCAGACCCTGCTAGTGCCCGCGCTGCATCAGCATGAAGCCCGCAAGGCTTAGACATTTCGATGGCTCAACGAAGCTCACTTACGTGGCGTGCTCGATAGCTCGGTTGCCCTTAGCACTACCTGCTAAGGAACATGCGCGTCGGCCGTGAACCCGATGTGAATCTCACAATACTGGACCGTGCAATTGCCGTGACCCAGTAGCTCTCCTAATCAGCCCACAGGAATTTTACTGTTAAGCGTGATGAGCGCTGCATGCCTTGGCGCGTCCCTTCGAATTGATTCCTCCTAGTCCACAACCATCCGACAAGCATCGGACCCTGCGATACTATGGTCCTTGATCGGGGCGCATTTTTTCGCGCAGACTCGAGTCCAGTCTGGATCTCTAAATCTGTGCCCGCACAATGTCGGGCGCGGCTTTTTTAGTACACGGATGTACCGTCGCTTATCAACGACCTACGGCAATGATAGCCAGGAATTGTTTCGGACAATACCTGCTCCTTGCGCCATCCGTGGCAACATTATGAAGCCAACATTCAATCCTCATTCGATCTGACCCTGACCGCCGAGCGCACCCGTACACTCCCTACAAGGCGCTTATAGATAAAGACCAAGTAGAGGTATTTGTGAACACTGACAAACTGTTACCGACCGCCGTTGTCGGAAGCTATCCGCAGCCGCATTGGCTGGTGGATGCGGACGCACTAAGTGGCCGCGTGCCACGCGTTCGTGCTGAGGATATTTGGCGGATTGACGCAGCGCAGCGTGTCGAAGCGCAAGACGATGCCACCCGAATTGCGATCCAGGACATGGAACGAGCAGGGGTGGATGTAATCACCGACGGTGAAATTCGTCGTGAGAGTTATTCCAATCACTTTGCAACCGCGTTGCAGGGCATCGATCTGGATAATCCCGGTGAGACGATTGGACGAATGGGGCAGATGACCAAGGTTCCACGGGTAACCGGGGAGATTACGCGTCCGCATCCGGTGCAGGTCAGAGATGTACAGTTTCTGCGTGCCAACTCCTCGAGCCTTATCAAGGCGACCTTGCCTGGCCCGTTCACGATGTCCCAGCAAGTTCAAAACGACTACTACCCTGACGGCGAATCGCTTGCCATGGCTTACGCGGAGGTGGTGCGACAGGAAGTGGCCGATCTGTTTACAGCGGGCGCTGATATCGTGCAGCTCGACGAGCCGTGGATGCAAGCACGCCCCGAAGCGGCCGCGCAGTACGCGGTCAAAGCGATCAATCACGCCTTGCAAGGGGCGAGCGGCACAAGCGTTGTACACATGTGTTTCGGTTACGCTGCAACGGTTAAGCAAAAACCGAGTGGCTATTCGTTCTTGCCTGAACTTGACGCCTGCGCAGCAGACCAAATTTCTATCGAATGCGCGCAGCCCGCACTGGATCTGTCGATTGTCAAAGCCTTGCCCAGCAAGACCATGATGATTGGCGTCATCAGCATGGGTGATGCGAATGTGGAAACGCCCGATGTAGTCGCCGGGAGAATCCGCGATGCCTTGCGATACCTGAGCGCAGATCGCATGGTTGTCGCGCCCGATTGTGGTATGAAATACCTGCCGAGGGAAACCGCCATTGGCAAGCTGCGGGCGATGGTCGAAGGTGCCGAGTTGGTGCGCCGCCAACTATAAGTGACGGCCTTTTGCGGCGCTGATCAACTTAGCCACGAAGCTCCGTGATGCCATCATTTGGATTTCCAGCGGTACCTCGGATCACCAAACAGGCGCTGCTAGCGATCTGACTTCAGTAACTAGGCTTGGTTGAGAACGGCGTGAGTTGCAGGTCATGCGTCCAGCACGAGCGATGCTGAGTGTGCAGGTAGTAAAAAGCTTCGGCGATCTTGGCTGGATCCATGACGAGATCGGGGTTTTGCTGCACCTTGGGCAAGGCGCGGGTGCCGGGCGAGTCAATCGTGCCATCTATAATAACGTTAGCCACGTGCACGCCGTGCTCAGAATATTCTTCTGTCAGTACTTGCGCCAGGGTGCGCATCATTACGCGCGGGTAATAGAGAGATTGACCTGTCAAGCGCTTGCGCCCGCGCAGCGAAAACTGATTGTTGGAGAAAAAGAAGGAACCCTGCCCGCGTTTACGCATCGCTGGCAACACCTCTTTGGCGACCAGGAACGGCCCGCGGCTGGAAATATGCTGCGCGGTATCGAACATCTCAACCGGAATATGCTCAAGCAACTCTTGGTCCGCTGGTAAATCTCGACCTTCGAGATAGCCGGCATTGTAGATGAGAATATCCGGGTCGCCAGCGTGCGCACGAATAGTTGCAAAGGCTTGCGCGATGGACTCTTGTGAAACCAGATCAAGCTCGACGATCATGCAATCACCGCCTTGCTCGTTAATGGCCCCAGCAAGACCTTTAGCGTTCGTCGCCTGACGTGTCGTAAGTACTACGAAGAAACCCTCCGCGGCGAACTTCTGCGAAATGGCGCCGCCAATACCCCAGCGCGCACTGAGCGCTAAATTGCTGTCGTCCAAGTGCGTGCCGTGGGCCAACTTAGTGTTGCGCCCGTCCGACTGCCACTTGGAAGTTGCACCAATGACAACCGCGACTGGCTTACCCTCAAGGTTAGATCTTTGTGCTTCGCTCATGCGAATTCATTCCTATTTTCTGGCCGGTCCCGTGCGGAACAGGCGCGACGTTGTTGGGCTTTTTTAAATTGGTGAAATAGAGCGGCGTTTAGGCGGCCCTTTAAACGCGCGACGGGCCGGCAACGACGCCAGCGCCTTAATTAGCACCGAGCGCGTGTCGCGCGGGTCGATGACGTCGTCTATACCAAAACCTTCTGCCGCTTGAGCCGCGCCGATGCGCGATCGGGTTTCGTCAATGAGCTGCTGGCGGCGCGCAACTGGGTCGGCCGCACTTTGGTAATCACGGCGAAAAGCGACGTCGATTGCACCCTCAACTGACATCGCGCAAATTTCCGCAGTCGGCCAGGCGAAGGCAAAGTCAGCAGCAAAACTGCGTCCGCCACCCATGGCGATATAGCCAGAGCCGTAACCTTTACGCAGAGACAGTGAAAGGCGCGCCACGGTGGCGTGCGCCATCTCGTAGAGTAGCCGCCCACTGCGCCGGGCCAAGCCGGAGGCCTCCGCCGCAGAGCCGATGTCGAAACCTGGCACATCAATCATGGTGATGAGTGGCAAGCCGTAAGCATCGGCCAGCGCCACAAAGCGCGCGGCTTTCTCACACGCTCTGGAGTCGAGCTTGCCACCCAGATGGCGCGGATTATTAGCCAGCACAGCGACTGCGCGCCCATCGAGTCGCGCAAAAGCAGTAACGATGTTGCGTGCATAGGTCGGCTTCAGTTCAAAGCGGCTCGACTCATCGAAAATTGTGTCAATGACTGCGCACACGTCATAGACCTGACGCTGGTTCGACGATACCAAATCAAACAGCCTGTCCGAACTTGCCGTAGGCTCGACCGATTCGGCGCAAGGTGGCGGCTCATTGGAATTCGAGGGCAGGTAGGACAAGAAGCGGCGAATGACGTGCGACGCTTGTGCTTCAGTTTCGACGCCAATATCAGCGACGCCATACTTGTCGACCTGGAGCTTGGCGCCGCCCAGATCTTCCTTGCTGATGTCCTCGCCAACACCGGCTTTGACCAGCGCCGGGCCCGCAATACCCATCTGTGACTGCTCACGCAGCATCACTACAAAGTCCGCTAAGCTTGCATAATTCGATGGTCCAGCGAAGCCCGCTCCGAGCACCGCAACCACCATCGGTGTCCAGCCAGAGTTCATCCCCAAAAGATGAAAAACTCGGCTGCCAGCAGCAAAGTGGCGGGAATTCTGGCCATCCTGAATACGATGACCACCGCCTTCGACCAACATGACCAAGGGCATGCCCGCCTGCGTAGCGCGTTCGATAGCTTGATTACACTTAGCGCTACCTGCCACACCGACGGAACCACCATGCACGGTGAAATCGTGGGCAAGCACGCTTATCGGCCGGCCATCAACTTGGCCTACGCCTGTCACAACACCATCAGCTGGGGCGGTGAGCCCTTGATTCCACGGGTTGTCGTGATGCGGTCCGGCCAAGCCGCCGGCCTCTAGAAAACTGCCCTGGTCCAGCAACGCTGCCACACGCGCGCGGGCAGAAAGCTTGCCGTCGCGCTCACGCTTGGCCATGGCCTGCGGACGTTGCTCGTCGTGGATAGCTGACTTGGCCAGCGCAATGGCGTCAGCAAGCTGGCGCGCCGTTGGCGGAAGTGACTCAGACATAGTGTTACCTGCCAAATGTTGAGGCAGCTCGCCTCGAAATGATTAAGTCCGCTTAAGATTTCATTGGCGTGCGTGCGTTCGAATTCGTCAGCGAAATTAGCCCACCGCTATTGTTAATCCTTCCCGCCATGCACGCAGGTTTATGCGCGACCTTGGCGAGCAAGTCCCAATAGAGAATTGATCATATCCATAGACTCCGACAAGCCCAGTATTTGGCCTATAGCGCTGAAGAAGGTGTATGCGTTGAGCGGTCGGGCTGCTAAGCGTGACACTGGAATGCATTGGCCGGAGTAATCGGCCAGCCAAAACAGCCGATGTCCGGGTATTGAGTTTGATCGGCCATGGTAGCTCGGCGGCTGACGCGCTTGTTGGTGAGCATTGCGCTCGACGCGCGCTAGTACTTTGTAGCGCACTGTTAGGCATCGGCAGGCATGGAGCCGTCATCAGTGAATGATAATCACAAAAGCCTGAACGCTCAGGTCGCGGCAAGTAGGTCTGTGTAGGAACCCAAACCTACCTATACCACCGCTTCGCGGCATAGGTAGGCTGGAACCCGATTGTTGCGACATAACGCAAATCTAGCGACACCCAATGACCGGCTTATGCCATTGGGTGTATCGGCGTGCGCTTAAGAAGTCTTTTTCTCAGCCGCATCCCTACGCGTAGCGATAAGGCTTAGACATTGTTCCGACACCGCGTAATCCGCCTCTTTTCCTTCGAGGGTCGTACCCCAATTGCCTTCACGTAGAAACCGAACTTGGTCCCATTCGGATTTCTGCTGTTCCAGTGACATAACGCGTGCATCTAATCCGTCGCCCGCCATGAATCGCTCTGCGCAAAGATGCGCAAGCACCTTGTTGCTAGCCATATCAACCGCCACCACACTCGCTTTCTCGGCGGTACTGTCTAATTGGTAACCAGGGAACCACTGGCCGCCGATGGCGAATAGGCAGAAACCGCCCACTGCCGCCCAAATGCTGTTGGTAGTGAGCCGCTCACGCGCGACTCGGGTCTCGCCTTCACTAACGCGGACTTTTTCGTTCGCGGAGCGAAGTTGCGATTTCAGATCTTCAGGTGCGTCTGACATGGATAAATAACTCGAATGTTCGAAAGGTAAGCCGGTGGACGCGGCTGACACCGCTAACGGCGACTACCACGTATTTCGACACTGACAGCGGTAACGCGAGGGTGCGTGAGACGCTGAGATTCGGCGGTGCCTGACAACGGCCGTGAGCTAATTCGGCAATCGCCGTTTCTAACTCAACGCTGCGGCAGAACACCCGGGGGCGGTGTGATGTGGTGACGCCTTTTGGCGTTGCGCGCTACCCGCGCACGGATACCTGGGGAGGCACCTAGAGCGTAGACGGGTTCGGCAATACGCAGCATAGAGCAACACGGCCAGAGGGGATATAGAAATCAGCGCCCTGCTCGTCGCAAAACCTGTGCCGAATAGCGCCATCGCGTACACTGTAGGCGCTACGGACAGGTTCCCCCCCTCCCTTGGTTTCGGCCGGCAGCATTGCCGTTTCACCGAGCCCATCCAGACCGCCGAATACAAGTACCCACGGGGTCGCGTAGCAGTCTGGCCCATTATCGCGCCACCGCTCAATTAAGCGCGGTGCACGGCAAAACAGAGGCTGACATGCAATTACCCACGCCCATCAAAATTATCGCCATTGATCCGAAGCGCCCACCCATGATCCGCAAAGCGCCGTACATCGAGCTGTTCTTTGAACTGTCTGAAGCGGCGACTAAAGCCTGGTCTGAAGACTTCAATACACTGATGAGACGGAATCAAGCGCGCCCGAAGGTGAACGCAACAGATGGCTTGTTCATAGAAACCTGGGTGCGCAAACCGACCGACATTGCCGAACATCTAACGTTACTGTGTACGACCGTGACGCAATGCAATAGCCAAGCTGAAACGCGTGCCCAAGCCTTGTTCGAGGCCACCAAGGCGGGCGATAACGTACAAGCCGTGGGCACCGAACAGCGCCTGCTAAATGAGGCAGTTGCGGCGCTGACATTCGAAACCTAAACGCTGTGAGCGCATCACTTTTCTGGCGCAAGCGGCCAATTTGATCGCGCCAAGCGTTGCATGCAGCATCATGTATGGCAATGACGCAATCGAGTAACTTCTTCAGTGTCGCCACAAAGCCGTGGCTCAATGGCGCATGGTCCGTGCGCCGCCAAGCGTACCGTGCCATGGCGAGCGAACGACCGGAATCATCCTTGTCCGAAATAAGCGCGACCACGCCAGGAGACATTTCGAGCGTTGTCGGCGCCCACAAGCATGAGAGTTGTGATGCATCCACCTGACCCATCAGGAGCCGCGCCGAACGCGCAAGCGCCTATGCGCTATTGCGCCTTCATCAGCTACAGCCATCGTGTAGTGGCATAGTGAATTTGGCCATTTAATAGTAGGTGATAGTATCGCCTCAGAGATTAAGTGAGCCACATTATGGAAGAGAATAAGCGCCGTACGTTTAGTCCGGAATTCAGGCTTGAATCAGCGAAATTGGTGGTCCAGCAACACTACAGCGTGCGCGAGGCAGCCGCTGCTGTAGGCACTGGTAATTCGACCCTGGAAAAGTGGGTTCGCCAGCTGCGCAACGAACTGAAAGGTTTAACGCCTAAGTCGAGCGCGATGACGCCGGACCAGCAACGCATCAAGGAGTTGGAGAAGAAGTTGCGCCGTGTTGAGGAGCACAACACGATATTAAAAAAGGCTACCGCTCTGTTGATCTCGGACTCGCTGAACAACTGAAGATGGTTGCAGCACTTCAAGCGAGCCATAGTTTGACCGTCGTGTGCGAAGCATTGGGGTTACACCGAAGTACCGTGAAGTATCGTCGCGTTGCGGCCAAACGCATTGACCCGCAACGCATCCAACTCAATGCCTTGGTGAGGGCGGCTCACACTGTCAACAATGGCTCTGCGGGCGCACGCAGCATTGCGCACATCGTGACTGGGCAAGGTACGCCATTGAGTCGATATCGGGCGACTGGCTGGATCAAACGCCTGGGCCGGGTCAGTGCGCAGTTGCCTAAACATCGTTACAAAAAAGCTGAACAACCCCATGTAGCAATTGCGAATACATTAAGCCGGGAATTCAATCCTACGCGTCCCAATCAAGTGTGGTGTGGCGACGTGACCTATGTCTGGACCCGGCAGTGTTGGTCTTACCTGGCTGTCGTTCTTGACCTGTATGCGCGCGTGCCGGTGGGTTGGGCGATGTCCAACTCACCCAACGGGACTCATTTGGAAAATCACCGGGAGTCTAGTGTGGTTTCGATCCGCAGGATTGTTACTGCTCATAGCCGCGGCTGGCATCCTTGCAGCCGGTGTAGTTAGGGCGTTACCACAGGGCGGCGCTAAACCTTTGCCGAACTTGAGTGCACAAATATTCATATTCTGCGCCTCGATTATTTGTGCGCTCCTGTACACAACCACGATCAATCTTTCACCTTGCTACAACTTGATGGCTTCGGCTGGAGCGTACGCAGCAGCTGGACTCACTTTGCTGGCGCTGCATTCTCGGGGTAAAAAGAGTGAATTATTGCTACTGCTGTTCGCCGGCATCGCACTTGGGATTGAGTTCGTTAGTAAGCCA
>Ga0055584_100007548_pt1 | contig 10659 bp, 9 predicted proteins | sample OSDHelmetaG_FD_58716 | JGI IMG/M metagenome (GOLD analysis project Ga0055584, IMG submission 58716) | Pelagic marine sediment microbial communities from the LTER site Helgoland, North Sea, for post-phytoplankton bloom and carbon turnover... | ecosystem: Environmental > Aquatic > Marine >...
GGATTATACCATGCCGCACCTGCCGACAGACAAACCCCGCTATCTTATGGGCGTTGGTAAACCTGGCGACCTTGTGGGCGCTGTGCTGCGCGGTATCGATATGTTCGATTGCGTGCTGCCCACCCGTTCTGGGCGCAATGGCCAAGCCTTCACGCGAAGGGGCACTGTAAACATCAAAAACGCCCGCCATATAGATGATCCACGCCCCCTTGACGAAGAGTGCGTCTGCCCGGCATGCAGCCAATATAGCCGGGCCTATCTGTCGCACTTGGTGCGCTCTAACGAGATATTGGGTTCCATGCTGATGAGCTGGCACAATGTGCAGTATTACCAAGACCTTATGGCTGGTATGCGGGACGCTATTGAAGTCGGAACGATGGCATCTTTTGTTGCAGACTTTGAGGCAAGCCAGGCCGCTGGCGACATAGATCCGCTATAGTAAAAATAAAATACAAACTGCCGTAATCACGGGTTGACCACACGGGATTAGCAGCCTATGTTCGCGGCGATTTCGGTGGGGCTCGTAGCTCAGTTGGTAGAGCATCTGACTTTTAATCCGAGGGTCGACGGTTCGAGCCCGTCCGAGCCCACCAAATCAAACCTCCAAGAATATGATGCAGTGAAGATGACCCCTATGGGGGCCTTTAGTTCGGCCGGGTCTAGTCTGACCCCGGGGTCTCGCTGGCGGCTACGGCTGTTTGGTTTTGGTAGGTTAGAACTGAGCCATAGGCAAGAATCTGCAGGATCATCAGGGCCCAGAGTGGCACGCCATCTATGACAAAATACAAAAGCGGAATTAGGTTCAGGGCGAGGTAGATAGCAACCGCCATTGGCTTATGATCGGTTATTTTGATCAAAATATGGTGAACATGGCCATGGTCAGCCTCGAAGGGGTGGGCGCCTCGCAGGATTCGCGTAATCAACATGCGGCCCATATCGAGCACAGGAATCAGAAATGCAACGGCCATGTAATCGGCCGGTAAGGCACCATCCAGGCTGTTGTAGAGGCTGATGCTGCCCATGCACACGAGAAAGGCCACCAAATAGGTGCCGGAATCACCAGTGAAAAGCCGACCGCGCATGTTGGGCGCAAGTAAAAGCAAAGCGACAAATCCGACAAATCCGAAATAGAGGGTAAATGCGCCATGAAGCCAAGGTGCCATTAACAATGTCCACACCAAGGTAAGGCCTAGGAATAGGCCGTTTACGCCATCGGCCATGTTTGCTGCGTTTTGAAAGCACAGCAATGTGAACACCGTGAACGGGATCGCCAAGACTCCAAGAGGAATGGAGAAGCCTAAGGATTGAAAATGCAATTCGTCTATGACCAGTGAAGGGGCCGTAAAGCACATTGCGATGGCTACCACCCCTAAAATGAGCAATCTGAGACTGGCGCGCATGTGATGGCGGTCATCCAAGAGACCGACAACGAAAAAGATTGTTGCGCTCAGTGTTAAGGGCAAACCAACGCCCAAGCCATCACCGCCTGTCCATTGCCAGAAAACCAAATTAGCAATGAATGCAAGGAAGAAGGCCAACCCGCCAACCATAGGCGTTGGGCTGGCATGGTGTTTGCGAACGGTGTCAGGTTTGTCGATAATGTCCAGGGCTTCACCCAAGGGGGTGGCGAAGGCGATTACCAACAATACGGGTATTGAGGAGATAAGCACTGTCCAGAGCAATTCAGATGATATCAAATTAGCAAGCACTGCCCGACCCTGTATAAGACCCCGTGGTTAGAGATAGTGGATAGCACGATATCAATTTTGTTAGTACGGATAAAGTCATACGGCAGTATTCTTGCTGGCTCTATGTTGACAAATATCGATTTAAGGCGCCCGAAATTCTATGGTTTCAGCCGGTATCGCGTAAACTAGTGTTGTGAACGCAGAATGTGAAGAGGGCTGGATAAAAAGGTGTTGCATGAGCAATAAAATATCATCCATTGAGGGACGGTCTTTCATTTTGGGGCGTTTGGAATGTTGCTAGCACTGATTATGCTGACACTCGGGGTGCTGCCACTATACCCGGGGATGCTAAACGGTGGAGGTTGGGCCGCTTTCTGCTTTGTTGGCGCAATGTTTCTGTTTCTAGGGTCTCAGCTTGCCCTCTCTGACAAGAGACCAGCGACCTGTATTGAGGCGTTTAAAGTTCCCTTGATCTTGTTTGGTGCTGTTCTGGTCTGGATCGTCTTGCAAGCCTTGCCCTTTACGCCAGACGCCTGGCACCATCCTCTATGGAGATTGGCAGCAGAAGCAACTGGGGAACCCTACGAAGGTCGGATATCTGTGGATCCCTGGGCCACGTATAGAGGCGGGTTGGCATTACTGTCTTACGGCCTCGTCATCGTTGCCGTAAGCCTTGCAGCCAAATTTGAAACCGTTGTGCGTCGCATGATCGTTATTCTAACCAGCATCATCATTGGCTACAGCTTGCTAGGTTTGACTGTTTGGTTGTTAGGGGTTGATAGCTTCCTATGGCTTAATGACAGTTTTTCAGAGTCCCATATTGCGGGCCGACAGCAAGTCGCCTTGCCATTCGAAAACCCGGGGCACTTGGCGACCTTCGCCAACGTAGGACTTATCCTTATTTTAGGGCAGATACTGGAGCAAATCGGCAGCTTTATGATTGGGATGTCATCTATGTCCCGCAAATTGAGGCGGGCTTTCAAGCACTTGATTGCAGATAAGCCGCACCTGATTATTGGACTGGTAGTTTTAGTAGCCGTATTGGCTTCGATGCAATCTCCAGCGGGAACTGTGGCGCTTGTGGCGGGCCTGTGCGTTCTAATCGTTGGAGCCATGCGGGCAAATATTGAGTTGCGTCGGAGCCGAGTTCTGGAGGCGGCGATGTGGGGTGGTCTTGTGCTTATGTTTGGGGTCGTCGCCTATGTTAGTTTGGGGAACCCTTCAGTGGGCGGTGCGTTCGCTTCAACAGAGACTAATACCATTATTTCGTCGATACAGGCGTCTCCTTGGCTCGGATACGGCTATGGGAGTTACGAGGCCGTTTCGCAAACCTATGCGGAGAATGACGCTACGTATTTGCTTGAGCAAGTGCATAGCGCTGTTCTTGAATCCACCGTAGGACTGGGAATCCCAGGGGTGCTGGTGCTATTGGCAGCACTGGCGATGCTCGTTCGAATCATTTGGCGGGGCACCAGAACTGGGCCTGGGGACAGGTTACCTGCCGTTATGGCCAGCGCTGTAGGGGTTCAGATGTTTTTTCATGCAACGGTAGAAAATGCCATACAGACGCCAACAATTGCATTCTGCTTTGCGGTGGTTGTTGGTTTGGGCTTGTCTCAATCTATTCCTACCGAAAAGCGATCTAAAGCTGTGTGATTAGAAATCATACTGGTGTTACGCGCTTGAAAAACCTAGAGCTAAGTGAGATTGTACTCACCATATTGAAGGCAAGGCTGGGTCGTTTCCATTACCAGCGACTTGAGGCAATGCTGAACATCAAGAGATTGAGGATTCATGAGAAGATATAGACAACAGAGTGCAGTAGCACTGGCAACTAAACTATTGGTGTTTGTATCATTGGTGTTGGTCTTTGCCTTGGAAACAAGCGATAGCCCATCTTCAGCGCAAATTGCGGCTAAAAAGCCAGGAATCACAGTTCGGACCAGAGCTAACAAAGAATTGGACCCTCTGGGGATACACGCTGGCTCCATGATGATCTATCCCAGTATTTCTATCTCGGGACAGTATGACGATAATATCTTCATCTGGAATGAAGCAGATGAGGACGACATTATTCTGATTGTAGCCCCGACAGTACGGGTCAAGTCGCTTTGGACTCGTCATGAATTGCAATTCTATGCATCTGGCCAATTTGGTTTTCACAATGATTTTCCTGCCCAGGATTACAAGAACCTAAATTTCCAAGGGCAGGGCACCATTGATATATCAAGCAAGTCCAACATGGTCATATCCGCAGGCTATCGCCAGGCATATGAGCAACGAAATGACCCTGATGCCCAACAAGGTGCTGCAGAGCCACCGAAATTCCGAACGCCAAGTGCTTCTATGAAATTCACCCAAGAATTTAATCGGCTGACCTTCTCTGTGGGCGGTACCTTCAGAAGAATCATATATGACAATGTTGTGGCAATTGAAGGGGGTGAACTTGATCAAAGCTACCGAGATCGCAACCAATATCGCCTGAACTCCCGCCTCGATTATGAGTTCCAACAGAATGTCGGCGTGTTTGTGAACTTTGAGTACAATTGGCGACGTTATGACACCTTGGTCGACAATCGTGGATTTACCCGGAACTCTGACGGCTACAATATCGATGCTGGTATTGATCTGCGATTTACTTCCGTCATCTTTGGTCATGCTTATGTTGGCTATACCAGGCAACATTATGATGATATCCGGTTTGATTCTGTTGGCGGCCTGAATTATGGCGCTGATATTGACTGGAATATCACGCCTATTACGTCGGTTAATTTAGGTGTTGAGAGACGGCTCCGGGATACCATTCAGTTCTTTTCCCCAGGCTATTATGCAGATCGTGTGAGTTTGCAGGTAGATCATGAATTAAGGCGTGATTGGATCATCAGCTTGATGGGCATGGTTGGCCAAAACAATTTTCAACAAATTGACCGTCAAGAGGATGTCTGGAGCGTTGGATCCCAGGTACATTGGAAAATGAATCGGAAATTGCGGCTGCGCCTACGCTACGCGTATGACGCCCGCAGTACTGAGTTCGGTAACTTCGGCAACTACAAACGCAATACGATCACGTTTAGTATAGAGGCGAACTACTGATCTAACCGCTGTGGCACTGCACCGTGGACTGAGATAATTAGGTATGACTGATGTAATCGTTCGTCTTAAAGGAGCCTTGGGCAATCAGATGTTCCAATACGCCTTTGCCAAGGCGGTTGCACGTAAACTCAATGGGCGGGTGTTGCTAGATCGTTCATGGTTAGATTTGCCGAACATTACTGAAACCTATCGCTTGGATGCCTTTAAGCTTGATATGGCCCTTACCTCTCGGGTTCAGAATGTAATTCATCGACTGCTCTTAAACCAACGCCTGCCTGGGCCGATTAGAAGTACCGCCCTCGCAGCTCTCTCCATGGATTATGAGCGCGAGGATGATCAACATTTGGGTCAGAGCCTTTCCACTAGATATGGCAAGAAGCCTGCCAAAAGAATTTTTTGTGACGGGTATTTTCAAAGAGCAGAGCCTATTGAGCATCTGCTTGAGGACCTTCGTGAGGAATTCCATCTACCTGTGTCTTCTGCCAACTGCCAAAAGATGCTGGATGGTATAGAATCTTGCGAATCCGTTGCTGTCCACGTGAGGCGGGGGGACTACGTTGATAACGTGCATGTTCGGGAAAATATGGGGCCTGTTACGTTGGACTACTACGTCCGGGGTTTTGAATTGATGAGGCAGCAATTGAAAAGCCCAACATTCTATGTTTTCTCCAATGACCCAACTTGGGTCCGCGAAAAGCTGGCTGAGGGACAAGAAGACATTGTCGTTGTAGACGGGGGCGAGGCCGGCTCTGACCTGGCGGACCTGGCATTAATGCGGTCCTGTAAACATTTCATTATCGCCAATTCTACATTCAGTTGGTGGTCGGCATTCCTGGCCAACAATCCAGACAAAATCGTTCTGGCGCCAAAGCCCTGGTTCATTCTGGATCACATGGGTTTTGATGCAAGAGTACCTGCTGATTGGATTGGCATTCCATCTGGCTTGGGCTAATTCGTCGCAGATGGCGGATTTAGGCCTATACCGTCTCCCTGACAACCCTATGATAGCAACCGATGGCACGCACTTACTGATTAAGGGATACTAAAGCGTATGAAGATTATGGTTACAGGCGGTGCCGGCTTTATTGGTTCCGCGGTTATACGCCAATACATTGCTGAAACCGACGCACAGGTGCTGAATGTCGACAAGTTAACCTATGCCGGTAACCTTGAGTCTTTGGCATCCGTGCAAGGGAATCCTCGCTATTCCTTTGAACAGGCCGACATATGCGATGCCGACAATATGGGGCGCCTTTTTAAAGAGTTTCAGCCGGATGCGGTGATGCATTTAGCGGCTGAATCTCACGTTGATCGATCCATCGATGGACCGTCCGAATTTGTTCAAACAAATATCGTGGGCACATGCGTTTTGCTGGAGGTGGCCCGAGACTATTTTAATGGCCTCACAGATGATGCAAAAGAAACCTTTCGGTTCCACCATGTCTCGACCGATGAAGTCTATGGTTCCCTGGGCGAAGAAGGATTGTTCACCGAAGAGACGGCCTATCAACCCAGTTCGCCCTATTCGGCAACCAAGGCGTCGTCTGATCATATGGTGCGGGCTTGGCACAAAACCTTTGGCCTGTCGGTGGTGATCAGTAATTGTTCTAACAATTATGGCCCTTACCAATTTCCTGAAAAATTGTTGCCCTTGATGATCCTGAACGCCCTGGAAAACAAGCCGTTGCCTGTTTACGGCACGGGACAAAATGTTCGCGATTGGCTGTATGTCGACGACCATGCGCGGGCGTTGCGGTTAATTCTGGCAAAGGGTGTCCTGGGCGAGACCTACAACATTGGCGGCAACAGCGAGATGACCAATCTTGATGTCGTAGAAGCCATTTGTAACTTACTTGATGAGCTGGCGCCTGGCAGCGAGGGGAGCTATCGCTCGTTGATCAGTTTTGTTACAGATCGACCAGGGCATGACCTAAGGTACGCCATCGATGCATCAAAGATCAGCCGCGACCTCGGTTGGTCGCCACAAGAGAGCTTCGTTACTGGTCTGCGTAAAACAATTAAGTGGTACCTAAACAATGGCGAATGGTGCCAACGGGTAATAGACGGCAGCTATCGGTTGGAGAGGCTTGGCCTGTCCGGGGGGGAAGAAGCGTGAAAGGAATTGTATTAGCTGGTGGTTCGGGAACGCGCATGTACCCGATCACCAAGGGGGTTTCCAAGCAACTGTTACCCGTCTACGACAAACCTATGATCTATTATCCGCTATCAGTGCTTATGCTGGCAGGTATTCGGGAAATTTTGATCATCACAACACCTGAGGACCAAGCTGCTTTTATACGCTTGCTCGGTGATGGCAGCCAATTTGGAGTGTCATTTCACTATGAGGTTCAGCCCAAGCCAGAAGGACTGGCTCAAGCCTTCTTGATTGGTAAAGACTTCATCGGAACCGACGACGTTTGCCTTGTGCTGGGAGACAATATCTATTTCGGTCAGGGCTTCACGCACATGCTGGAAGCGGCAACCAAGCGGACCCCTGGCGCAACCGTCTTTGGGTATCAGGTCAAAGACCCGCAGCGCTTCGGCGTTGTTGAGTTGGATGACAATAATCACGCGGTATCGATCGAGGAAAAGCCTGCGGTGCCAAAGAGCAATTATGCCGTAACGGGGCTGTATTTTTATGATAACGATGTTGTCGACATCGCTAAAACGATCAAGCCTTCAGCGCGTGGAGAACTCGAAATTACTGCGGTTAATCAGGCCTACCTGGAGAGGGGGGACCTCTATGTAGAGCGCCTTGGCAGGGGGTTCGCCTGGCTTGATACCGGCACCCACGAAAGCCTATTAGCCGCTGCACAATTTGTTGAAACCATCGAGACTAGGCAAGGCTTAAAAGTCGCCTGCTTGGAAGAGATTGCTTACAATAATGGCTGGATAACAACTGAAGAACTGAAGTCGATAGGGCAAGATCTGGCAACAAATGGTTATGGCCGCTATCTCCTCTCGCTACCGACGATAGGCTAAATGATGGTCTCTCAAGACTCAGGCGGGGCCAAATCCCACGGCCTGAAAGAAGAATTTTCAGTCGCTCTCGGAACCTATAACGGCGAACAGCATCTACAAGCGCAGCTGGATAGCATTGCAGCTCAAACGCATTTGCCCGCAGAACTGGTTGTTGGCGATGACGGATCTACAGATAGGACCATAGAAATTCTCGAGCGCTTTGCAGCGAGGGCTCCATTCCCTGTACACATCGTTCAGAATGCTGAAAACCTGGGTTACGGCGAGAATTTTTTGCAAACAGCTTCACGCTGCACGTCAAGTTGGGTCGCCTTTTGCGATCAAGACGACATTTGGATGGAAAACAAGCTGGCAACAATTGCTGGTATCATCGCCAAGAATAGGGATGTGGGCGTTGTGGTACACGAGCTGACCGCGGTTGATGAAGACCTCAACCCCATAAGCACGCATGCTATGAGCATTCGGTTCTCTCGCCGGGTCAGTGCAACACGGGGCTACTACCGTGTTTATCTGGGCCTTGCCATCGTATTTAAGCGAAACTTGCTGGATTTAGTCGATTGGCGTCATCGACCGGAGCACCCGGCTATGGACACAAAGTGGACCCACGACGGCTGGCTGAGCGTTTTGGCATTTGCAATGACAGATCGCTACCTCTCAACTGATTCCTTGGGCCTGTACCGTCGCCACGGGAACAATGTGTCTCATTTTGACAACCCTGGGCTGGCGTTGAAACTGGCCCGCGTATCGACGACAGCTTCCGATTTCTATCTACTGGAGAGTCAAATTACCTCCAGGTTAGCTCAGTGGTTCAGCGACTATGCCACTGGATTGAAACCTGCAGAAGCGGTGCCGGTCTTGCAAGCTTCAGCGGCATTTGATCGTGTGTCCCGTATTTATTTGGCCCGTAGGGAAATGTATGACTCCAAAAGCTTTGCCCGGCGGCTGGTCCTTATTACCAAGATATTTACGACCAAAGGCTATCTTGGCTATTTCAGGGTAAACGACTATGTCAAAGACTTCGTCCGTACCTTTGTTGGGCGTTAAGAAGCTGACTTACACAAGCGTGATTATGGTAATTTTATGAACGAAACATTTTCTGTAGCTCTTGCAACCTATAACGGTGAAAAATACCTTCAGGAACAGCTGGATAGCATAGCAGCACAGACCCATTTGCCCGCAGAACTTGTGGTCGGCGATGATGGGTCTTCAGACAAAACCATAGAAATTCTTGAACGGTTCGCTGAGACGGCACCGTTTCCTGTTCACATCATGCGAAACGCTGAGAATATGGGTTACAGCGAAAACTTTTTCAATATCTCGTCTCGATGCAAATCAAACTGGATTGCGTTTTGCGATCAAGACGACGTGTGGATGGAAACCAAGTTGTCCAAGGTTTCCCGCATCATCGCTAAAAACGAAGGAGTAGGCGTCGTCGTACATGAAATTACGACCGTTGATGAAGACCTAAATCCCGTAAACAAACATGAAATGCGTATTCGCTTTTCTCGAAAAATCAAGGCGACTGGAGGATATCACCGACTGTATTTGGGGCTCGGCATAGTTTTCAAGAGAAGCCTGATGGAAGATATAGATTGGCGACTCCGCCCCAGTTACCATCACAATGGTAAGAAGTGGGCCCATGATGGTTGGATTAGCGTTTTAAGCTACGCCATGACGCAACGTTACCTCTGTGCCGAGCCGTTGTTGTTGTACCGCCGTCATACCAACAATGTTTTTGCGTATGTACATCCAGTGTTGTCAGAGAAACTGACACATCTGACCAAAACAACGCCCGGCATATATGAATTCGATGTTGGTATCTCGACCACGTTATCTCGTTGGTTTGAAAATACGGCTCAAAATCTGGATGCGACTGCTGCGGCACCGTACTTGCGTGCAGCGTCGGCCTTTGCGCTTGTTACCGAGGTCTACCGGGCTCGTCAGAAATTACATCAGCGCGTCTGGCTTGGTCGAAGGCTGTTGCTGTTGTTCAAGCTGTTTACGACGAGAGGTTACCTTGGGTATTTCAGGATCAACGATAATATCAAAGACGTTATCCGTGCATTTGTAGGTGGGTAAGGCGCAGCAAAAAAACCCGCCTGTTCATCTTCGAGTGAAGGGCACAGGCGGGGCTTACTTTGTTCAGTCTTTAAAGTTTACTGTGCAGGTTCCAACACCTTGGCGTTTGCTGTGGCGCCTTTTGACAAGCTTGCTGCATTGATCTCGAAAGAGGCATCGCTCACCAAATTCTGATAAATTACGCCACCCTTCATGATGCCAGTTAACTTGCTATGGTCCTGCAAGACGCGGATGTCGGCAATGGGGTCACCATCAACAACAACTAGATCGGCAAATTTGCCGGCTTCAAGCGTGCCAACCCGGCCTTTGGGGTCTGCTGCAGCACCCCCATATTGGGTGGCACAGAGAAGCGCCTTGCCTGGTGTCATGCCGAACATGTCGACAAAGATTTCCAAGTCCTTGGCGTAGCTTCCGTGAGGCGCGATGGAAATGCCGTAATCACCACCGACCATCATGCGGATATCGCGGTCCAACATCATTTTTACAGATTTGATGCTTGCTTCGACTTCGTCTTCATAGCCGCGAGAGCGTACCCATTCAGGGGAGAAACCCAGGCTGGCACCATGTTCGATGATGCCGAGTTCCCAGATGATCCCCGGACCAACAAACACACGGTCGCGAGCTTCGGCCAGCATATCAGCGGCTTCTTCATCTAGGTAATTCGCATGACCAATGAAATCGACGCCGAATTTTACCGCTTGCTTCACCCCAGCTGCTGAACGTGAATGCGAAGCAACCTTCATGTTGCGGCGGTGGGCTTCATCACAAATGGCAGCAATTTCATCGTCATGGAACGACAATTCATGCTGTGGGTTGTGGT
>Ga0055584_100007549_pt1 | contig 10659 bp, 9 predicted proteins | sample OSDHelmetaG_FD_58716 | JGI IMG/M metagenome (GOLD analysis project Ga0055584, IMG submission 58716) | Pelagic marine sediment microbial communities from the LTER site Helgoland, North Sea, for post-phytoplankton bloom and carbon turnover... | ecosystem: Environmental > Aquatic > Marine >...
ACAGCTGTCCCAGCGGCCTTCGGACACCCCGAACAAGCTCGAGGACGAGGTCCCCCCGCACTACTAATGGCGCCGCTAATGAAGCCGCTTGCGTTAGGGTGCAGGCTATGTCCAAACCCGTCTTGATCACCGGTGCTGCAGGGTTCATCGGCTACCACTTGGCCGAGCGCCTGCTTGCTCAGGGCCGTTCGGTCGTGGGCGTGGACAACCTGGACCCGTACTACTCTGTGGCGCTCAAGCGGGCCCGCTTAAAGCAGCTCAGCCGGCATCCCGGTTGGCGATTCGTACAGGCAGACGTGGTGGACTCCGCGGGAGAGCTCTTCCAGAACGTGGCTCCTGCCCAGGTCGTGCACCTGGCCGCCCAAGCCGGAATCCGCCACTCCCTTCAGGACCCCGAAGCCTTCGTCCGGGACAACCTGGTGGGCTTTTTCTCAGTGCTGGAAGCCTCCAAGACCGCCGGCATCCAGCACTTGGTCTACGCCAGCTCCAGCTCGGTGTACGGCGCAGACCCGCTGCCCTTTCGCGAAGATGCCCGCGCCGATGCCCCCCTGAACCTGTACGCCGCTACCAAGCGCAGCAACGAGCTGATGGCCCATGCCTACGGCACCCTGAACGGATTTGCATGCACCGGCCTGCGCCTGTTCACAGTCTACGGCCCTTGGGGACGCCCGGACATGGCCTTGTACAAGTTTACGCGGAAGATCCTGGCTGGAGAGCCCCTTCCCGTGTTCGGTCATGGGCAAATGCAGCGGGACTTTAGCTACGTCTCAGACGTCGTAGAGGCCATCTTGGCCGTGCTCGGCCACCCCAACGGGGTCCAGGTCTACAACGTCGGCGGCAACCAGCCCGTAGGCCTAATGGAGCTCATCGCGACGCTGGAGAGTTCCCTGGGCCGCAAAGCGGACTTAGAGATGCTCACAATGCAGCCCGGGGATGCACCGGCCACTCGGGCAGATGCACAAGCCCTGCTGCTGGCCACAGGCCACCGTCCCTCCGTTGGACTGAAAGAGGGCGTGCAGCGCTTTGTCGACTGGTACCGGGACTACCACAAGGTTTAGGCCTAAACCGCCACAGCTCAGGGCTGGGCGCCGCTCAGGCCTTAGAGGCTGTTCAGATACTTGTCGATGCGCCGGTTGAGAGCGCGTATCGCGGGCGAGGCGAGCACTGGCAGGGTCTCCTCCGAAAAACCTGCGGCAGGCGGCTCTAGTGCTCCCAGCGCCATGCCGATAGCCGCGTCTACGGCAATGTCTCCGCGGTACCAGGTCTCAAACTGCTCGGCGCCAAGACCAGAGCAGCGCACCTGGTCGTCAACCACTTCGAAGCTGAGCGCTCCGAAGTGCTGCGGGGCCCGTTGTTGGAGCACCTCCGCCAGAGCCTCGCGGCCAGGGAGGCAGTGCGGCCAAGGCCCCTTGGGCGACCGCAGAATGGCCCGGCGTAGGGCGCCGTCAATGCTTGGCGTGGGCCTCGCGGGCTCAGCGATGGCCGGTGCGACACCGGATGGCTCGGCGTCCATCACGCGTGCCGGCTGCTCCTCTACGTTCTTTAGCGGCTCGATGGGCCGATCATCGGCGAGCGGCTCCGAGGAACCCCTGCTCAAAGAGAGAGGGTCCGGGCTGTCCGAACCTGCAGCAGACAAGGCGGCCTCGACTTCTGCCATTGCGTCATCCGCTGTGGGCTCAGAGACGGCTGCTACTGGCGCTGGCAAGGAACTCTCGGGGACTGAGATCACCGAACACTGGGCAACCAGGGCCTGGGAGAGCTGGGCCAAGTCCTCGACCAGCAGCACGACCACGTTGTTGCTCTCCCGAAGCCATGAGGCGGTTGCCCACGTCTCCAGCCCAGGGCCTTTCAGACCGGTCTCAACGGCGTGGCGCGCTTGGGCGTTGGCCAAGCGCTGGGCCTGAGTCAGCACCCAACCCTGGCTGGCACCAGGCGTATCCAGAGCCAGCCAGATGAGTCCCAAAGCTTTCTCTGGGGTGGCCGGCTGCAGAGACTCGGTGATCCCGTCCAGAACCATCCGCGCGCCCAAATGGCGGGCAAAGCGTCCTCCGTCCTGGATCCCCGGAAAGCGCAGGCGGGGCTGGACGGCCGCGGTGGCTGTCTCCCACTCCAGCATGCCCACCATGTCCCGGCTGCGCTCCAGGAAGCGGCGCAGGATCTCAGGGCAGTCCAAGGACTCACCGGCATAAGACCAGCGTCCGCTACTCACGGCGCCATGCAGGACAAAGACGCTGGCTTGGTTGGCCAAGTAGCGCTCCTTGAGGGTCTCGATCCACTGGGGCCAGGTCATCGTTTCTCCGGCATGGGGGTCTTGTAATTGCCACGGATGGGCGTGCCATCTTGTCCGTCAGGACGAACAGGGGTCAGGCTAACGTCACAGTCCCGGGCACCCTGAGGGTGGGGAGACTGGATCTTCCAGAGTGGTGTGAGGCGAAAGCCCTGCTTGGAGCCGGTGTGCACAACGCCATAGGTCTTGGAGTGATCCACTTCCAGCTCAGTCCCAGCAAGGGTGGTCACCGTGCAGTTCAGATCGAAGCGCACCTTCCAGTCCTCGCCAATCCGAGGCACGTCCAGTTCAGCTTGGAGAATATGGGTACCCAAGGCCAGTTCACCAGGACTGGCCCCCAAGAAAACCTCGCAGTTCTGGGCGCCCTGACACAGGCCAAAGCCTTGATCGCCGCGCGGCTGAATTCCTGCCCGAAGCGCCTGAAGATCCTTGTCCAAGACCTGCAACTCCCAGTCTTCTATTTGAGAGGCCGCGCCTACTGGCACCACAGGGCAAGGCGCGCAATTGGCCTGCAGGTCTTCGTCGTCGATGCTGCACGCGGCGAGCAAAAAAAGGAGCAAGGGGTCCCTCCAAAGAGTGGCCAAATCAGCTGGTATTCGCTTGACAGACCTACCGTATTTCGGCGGAGCGTCCACGCCATGTGAACGCATGAGCTTTCAGGCCCCCGCGGCGCGGGCTACCCTGTGGCCGGAGGTGCGTGTGTCGCTCTTGTTGATGATCGCTATGGCCGCAGGGCCTGCTTGGGCCCAAGAGCCAGAGTCCAACTCTGAGGAAGTGCCTCGCTCCGAGACCGACAGCGACACCGCAACGGAGACCGAGACCGAGACCGAGACCGAGACCGAGACCGAGACCGAAGCACCTGAAGCACCGGCTCCCGCGGTAGAGATGGAGCCAGCTGAAGAGGAGCCACAGACGGAGCCGGCCCAAGACGAGCCACAGACGGAGCCGGCCCAAGACGGGGCACAGACGGAGCCGGCCAAAGAGGAGCTTTACAAGAGCTACCAGGATGGCTTCTTGGACGGGCAGATGTCCGCCTCAGAAGCAGCGGGTCAGTACGGCCTACACGGACTGGCTGGATTGGGTGCCGGATGCCTCGCAGGACCTTGTGGATGCATCGTCCCGGCTGCAGATGTGCTGATCAACCCAGCCGTACCCAACGGCGTGTGGCGCGCTCAGAACAGCGAGTACCAGCAGGGCTACATCGAGGGCTACCAGCGCAGTATTCAGCGAAAACGCGTGATCTACAGCGCCGCGGGTGTGGGCGTAGGCACCGTGCTCGGTGTAGGCGCAGGATTGGCTTACGGGGCTTTGCTACTTTGAACGTACGGTATATCGGATTTTAGGCTCTCCTTGCCCTGCGCTCTGAGGCAGCGGCGGCCCCGAGTGGCCCTGGACCTGGACTTAGAACCCGAATTCAAAGGCCTGTTTTGAACACTCTGAGCCGAAGCGAGTTGATGTGGGGGCTGCAGTGTCCACTGCGCTTGTGGAAGGCCAAGCAAGCACCCCGCATGCCCCATGCCTTGGACCCACACAGCCCGGCTGGCCAGATTCACGTGCACGCTCGCCGGATGTTCCCGGATGGGGTGCGGGTGCCCCAAACGCTTCCCTGGGAAGAGGCTTTGCGCCAGAGTGCACAAGCCATGGCCCATGCCCCGGTCGTCTTTCGACCCGCCATTGAGTTCGAAGGCCTGCGCATCCGCCCAGACCTGCTGTTGCGCATGCCAACAGGCGGCTGGCGCTTGGGCCGGGTCAAGGCCACGACCAAGCTGCGCCCGATTCACCTACAAGAGCTCGCCATTGAACACTTTGTGATGACCCAAGCTGGACTCGCGCCCGTCGAGGTCGGTGTTCTTTGTATCAACCGCCGCTATCGCGCGGACAAGGCTGAGCCCCTGCTGCGCTTCGTGGACCGTACCGAAAAGGTTGCGCAGCTCGCGGCGAGTTTGCACGCCGAGCTGAGTCCACTGCGGTCGATTCCACTGCAGGAAGCCCCCCCAAAAGAGCTCACAGGTCGGCGCTGCCTCTGGCCTAGACGCTGCCCTTACTTGAGAGATTGCCAGCCAGAGATCCCGGTGGCTCAGCCCACAGGCGACAGCCCACAGGCGCGTCTGTTCCGACGGGCCATGGAACACGGGCGCCTGTGTGTCTTGCCCGCCCTGAAGCAAAAGCTGGAGCACGACGGACCCACGTCCTACCTGGACTTTGAAGCTGTCGCGCCAGCCATCCCCACCCTGCCCGGCCTAAAACCCTTCACCACCCTTCCAGTGCAATTCTCCGTACACCACAAGCAGACAGACGGGACCCTGCACAGCGACGCCTACTTGCACCGGGACAGCACCGACCCGCGCCCTCCATTGGCAGCGGCGCTGCTGGAGGCGCTGGAGGGAGACAGCCCGATCTATGTCTGGGGCGAGTTCGAAGGCAAAGTGATCAGCAAGCTGGCGTCTGCCTGCGCGGAACTGGACGCCCCCCTCAGGGCACTACACAAGCGCATCGTGGACCTACAGTCTTTGGCACGCGCCTACGCCTATCATCCGGCATTCGGCGGCTCTTGGTCCATCAAGCGGGTGCTGCCTGCTCTAGTCCCGGGCCAAGACTACGGCGATCTGTCGGTCAACGACGGTGCCCAGGCGGTTCTGGTATGGACCCGTATGCAGCACCCTGACACCCCGCCCGACCAGGCCCAGATCTTGGCCGAAGAGCTCCTGGCCTACTGCGGAATGGACACATTGGCCCTCATCCACATCCGCGACGCCCTGCTCCATCGTGCTAGGTTGGGCGCGGAGACTTGGGAATGAGCCACATCTTGCTTTTTCTGGGCTGCTTTCAGACCTGGAACGTGACCGACGACTGCAACGCCATCGAGCGCTTCCTGGATCAGGACGGAGATGGATTTGGCACCCAAAGCCTGATCGAATGCACAGGCGCCCACCCCTCCAGCTTCTCGGCAGAGCAAGGCGGCGACTGTGATGATGCCGATGACCAGATCCATCCGGAAGCGGACGAGATCTGCGACGGCATAGACAACAACTGCAGTGGCGACGTGGACCAAAACCCGGTCAGCGGCCCCACCTGGTACAGCGACGTGGACGGAGATGGCTTTGGGGATCCAGAAACCGGGTCAATGGACTGCACCCAGCCCAGCGGAAAGGTGTCCGACAGCTCCGACTGCGACGATACAAAGGTCGAAGTCTACCCAGGCGCTCTGGAGATCTGTGGAGACGCTGTCCTGAATGACTGCAACGGCTCAGGTGAGTGCCGCCTTTCAGGTAGCGAGCGCTTGTACAGGTGGGACCTTGAAATTGAGGAGGTCTACGCTATCGGACTGGGCAGCACCCTGAACACCGGAGACCTGAGCGGTGACGGCGTGGCCGATCTATCGGCCTCTACTGGCCCAAGCGCCAACTTAGGGATGGTCTCGGTGGCCTTCGACCTGCCCAATACCCCCTCTCAAACCCTCTACTATCACGAGTCGAGCTACTCTGGATTTGGTACGCACGACATCGGGGACATGAGCGGCGACGGTCAAGCGGACTTGGCGGTTGCAGCAGACGAACTAGGGAAAGCCTACCTCTTCGAAGGCCCGCTGGACCCCCTGGACCAGTACGTCTCACAAGGCGAAGCGCTGGCCACCCTGAGCTTCACGGACCAGGGCGCCGGGGAGACTCGCATTCTGATCTTAGAAGACATGTACGGCGAGGGCACACCCCAGATGGCCCTGACCGAACCCAGCAAGCAGCGCTTGACAGTGTTCAACGGGGTGTGGACCGACGACGAATACGACGAACAAGACAGCCCCCGGCTGTACAGCAACGAAAACAACTTTGGCTTGGCGCTACTGGCAAGCGACATCGACGGCGACGGGTTGCCAGAGCTCAGCGTACTCAACCAAAACGTCGCTCACATCGTGAATACCGCAGAGATCTCCGACGGGGCGCTCTTGGATGACTGCTCCAGCAATATGCAAGCAGACGACCGCTTTCAGGACATGAGTCCGGCCGGGGACGCCAGCGGCTCAGGTGCCCAAGCCATCTGGGTGAGCACCCCGGACAACGAGATCGGCCTGTGGAGGGGGGAGTCCAACTGGGATGATCTGCCCGTGCGGCTGAGCTTGGGCAAAGATTACGAGCTGCAGGGCCCGGTGTCAGGCGGCCAGGACATGGACGGCGACGGCAACATGGACTTGGCCTTCTCCGTGATCGACGTCAATGAAGAGAACGGTGTGTGCCTAAGCTACGGCCCCTTCGACCAAGGAGTGCTCTCCCCAGACTACTGCGGGAACCAGAAGGGCAGCTCCGAGGTGGGGATCGATGTACTGCTTACTCCCGACCTGAACGGAGACGACGTGCCAGACTTGGCCACCGGAGATCCAAGCGAAAACTCGGGAAGAGGTGCGTACTACCTACTGTACGGACAGGGCCTATGAGTAAGTCCAAAGCCAAAAGACCCCGCTGGGTCAACAGCGATGGCTCCGTCACCCCCATTCCTGGCGCCTCCGATCCCGGTGGACTGCGAGACCTGTACCACATCTTCCTAAAGGTACATTGGTCCACATTTTTAGCCCTGCTGGCCGCAGGCTACTTCTCCCTAAATACGGTCTTTGCCTGCCTGTATATGCTGGCTGGCCCTGGAGGCGTTCCTGGGGTGGAGAGCTTTGCCCAGGCCTTCAATTTCAGCATCCAGACCTTCGCCACCATCGGGTACGGGGTGCTCTCCCCGGTGAGCACCTTCGCCAATTTTGTTGTCGCCATAGAGAGCTTCACTGGAATCGTCTCGGTGGCCTTGGCGACAGGCATGATCTTCGCGCGCTTCTCTCAGCCCCAGGCGCGTGTGCTCTTCTCCAAGAAGGCGGTCATCAACACCATCGACGGCACCCCTCAGCTGCGCTTCCGCGTGCGAAACCAACGTGGAAACCGCGTCATCGGCGCGACGGTCAAGCTGGTACTCATGCGCCGCGAGATCCTGCCAGACGGCAGCGTATTCAACCGCTTCATCGACCTGAAGGTGGTCCGGGACCAGACTCCGCTGTTCATGCTCAGCTGGGTGGTCATGCACCCCATCGACCACGACAGCCCCTTTTACGGTGTCATGCCAGAAGAGCTGGCCGATTACCCCATCGAGCTTGTGGTCACTCTGACCGGCCTGGACGGCACCACCAACCAACTCATCACCGCCCAGAGCAGCTACCAGCCCGATGACATGGTCTTTGGGCACCGCATGGAGGACGTCTTCCAGCCTGGAGAGGACGGAAAGCCCACTCTGCATTGGCACCATTTTCACGCCGTGCGGGAGCTGCCTGAGGAGCACGCCATGCCAGAGTGGGTACGCAACAGAAAGATCAGCGCCGAGTAGCGCCAAAGGCGCGCCAAGCCAGCGCCAAACAACGCAGGGACTCCTGGCGCGCGCCCCAGAGAACCGAGCGCCAACTATTCCAGGTAGCCGGCCGCCCGGAGTGCATCTCGCAAGCCTGGATCCATCTCCCCAGCCTGCCGGGCAGCGCTGGTCTCAGCCGCCCGAACGCGCTCCAAAACCTGAGCGCTGGGCCCTGCGGGTATGGGCGCCTGCTCCAAAGGATCGATGCTTAGATCCACGGCCAAGCTCTCCCCAGCGCGCCAATGCTCCTTGCGCTGGCCCTCCCAAACCGCAACGCTCAGCTCGGTGCCCAAGACACCGCCGGACTGCTCGGTCCAGAGGGGGTCCGGAAAGGCTACAGCGCGCACAGGCCGCTCGGCTAAGGCTTGGCCCAGAATGAGTTCTCTGGCAGCCAGCATCGACAGGGGGCCTTCGGGGAGAGCCGGACTGCCAGCACTGTCCCAGACCAGGAGCGGCACGCGGTTGTTTTCCTCGTAAAGGTAGCGGCCGTGGCGCAGGATCCCATGCTCCCCCAGGAACTCACCGTGATCCGAGGTAATGACGATGCGCAGACCCGCCTGGTCCCAGTTGTGGGCACCCAGAGTCTCCAGTACGGCAGCCAGCGTGGCGTCCGACTGGTGCAGTGCGCGGTCGTAGCGATCGGTGACTTCCTGGCGTAGTTGCTCGGCTTCCGGCTCCAGCATGCGGCCCTGTACATAGCGCTGCCAGGGACCATCAGGCAGCACCACGCCGTCATCGTCCACCTCGAAGTAGGCCAGAGTTCCGGGATAGCTGGGAACCCAGTCCAGTTCCTTGGCCGGGTACCAGGGGTCGTGTGCATCGGCGATGTTCACGAAGAGAAACAGGGGCTGATCCGGATCGGCTAAGCGCAGGGAATCGGTGACTTGTTGCACCAGACCGTCGCCATTCCAAGGGCCAAAGCCGGGAGCCACGCGCCAGTCTTGGAAGCCCCTTCCAAGCCCAGAGGCCTGGGCCAGAACAGGGTTTCCGCTCACCCCAAGGGTCTGGTAACCCCGGGCCACAAGCTCTTCGGCCAATAGCGGAACTTCGTCATCCAAGGGCTGAATGGCCAGAGCGCGCAGCAGGGCTTGGTCCCCCACAAAGTGGGCCCCATGCTCGGGTACTTCCAACCCGGAGAACAGGGAGGCATGAGAAGGAAAGGTCCAAGAACCTGGTGCGTAGGTCTGACAATGCATGGCGGCACCGTCTTGAATCAGACCCTCAAGCGTCGGCGAGGTCGGTCTATCGTAGCCACAGGCGCTCAGGTGATCAGCCCGAACGGTATCGAGCACGATGAGCACCAGTGTGGGCTGAGTAGGCTGTGCCTGGTGCAGACCCGTTTGAATGCGCTCTCGGGATGCGAACAGACCCGCGGCAAGCACCGCCAGTCCAAAGAGCTTGGCCAGGTTTTTCTCGCGCTTGTTCATGCCCCCACCTTCATGCTCGAAGGTGTTCGAACTGAGGCAGTACCTTGAAGGGATGTACCTCCAAGGCTTCGTGAAAAAGTTCGATGCGCGAAGTGTGGAGGCTCCCTCCCAAGCGCGAGGCCACCCGCAAGTACCCGATCTTGTGCGGGTCCAAGCCCATCACTCGGGCGGCCGTGGCGTCGACTGCAGGAAGGTTGTCTCCCATCAGGACCAAACCCACCTGCTTGGCCGTACCCATGATGGGACCGTCGCCCTCCATGCCGACAATGCCGTCCACAATGCCAAAGCCAGGGGCAAGCCCCTGCCAAATGTCCACAATGGATTGCTCAATGCCAGCGTAGTGCAGGGGATTCTTGGGCCAGCCGTAGACCGAGCCCGGGACCGTCCCAAAGAGGTTCTTCATCGTCAGAGTGCAACCCACCCAGTGGTGGGTCTTGAGCTTGGCCACGCTGACCAGGAGATCGGCCCCCACCGCCGTGCTGGCCAACTGCATGGAGCCCAATCCAGTAAAGTTCCGCAAAAACTGAACCTTGGCGGGCGAGTCGATATTCAGGTCGACAAAGGGACAGCCCACATCTTTAAGCAGCGCTTTTAGGCCAGAGCGCTCCAAGAGCAACTCCGTGTCCCTGTGGTGCCCAGGTCCTTCAGCGACCACCACCTCTCCCGCGCCATGACGCAGGAAAGCCTCGGCGGCCGACGCGATCAAGGTGGCGTGGGTGTTGATAGGCCGCCCAGCGTGCACCTCCACCAGGTTGGGCTTGAGCACCACGCGCCCCCCTTTCGCGCGGGCGACAACATGTGGATAGTCGGCGATTCCCCTGTATAAAACATCACTCAAGTCCTGGTCGTAGTCAACGGCCTTGAGCAGACTTACCCGCGCCTTGGGTTGACCCAGGATAGCGCAGCCACTCTGGATGCCCAAAGCGCCCAGAGAGCCAGCAGCCAGGCCTCCAGCCAGGGCCTGGAGCAGGCGGCGACGGTCTAGATCAGCCATGAGATGCCTCGAAGGGTCCCTTTAACAATGGCGTGCTGCCTTCTTCCGCAGCGCGCAGCGCCAGGATGGCGAGTGCATTTCGGTCTACGCGGGTGGAGAACAGCCCGTTGGCCTGTTGGCGCTCCAAGAGCAGCTTGACCTCGACAGTGGGGTCCAGTCCATGACGCAGGCGGGCCAGGACTGCAAAGGACAGGTTCATCACGCTGGGCGCAGAGCGAACCCCCTCCGCAAACTTGAGCGCTTTGTCCACGGAGTCCCCGGGGGGCAGGGCCATCGCGCACAAGCCAGCTGCGTAAAGGTAGCCGGGCAGCTCGGCGCCCAAAACATCGGGGTTTCCCGAGTTCCAGCCCCCATCGCTGCACTGGCGGTCTATGAGCAAGCGCAGGCCATCTACACAGCGAGCATTTCCATCCAGGCCTTGGCGTTGGAGAGAGATCACGGCCCACGCGGTGGGCTCGACCCAAGAGAAGGTCCCGTCAACCCAGGCCCAGCCCTGGATGCTGGCATTGTAGGTGCCCGCGCTCAGACCGCCGGGGTCACCCTTGAGCGCCAGAAGCGGGGCAATGGCAGCCTGAGCG
>Ga0055584_100007550_pt1 | contig 10659 bp, 6 predicted proteins | sample OSDHelmetaG_FD_58716 | JGI IMG/M metagenome (GOLD analysis project Ga0055584, IMG submission 58716) | Pelagic marine sediment microbial communities from the LTER site Helgoland, North Sea, for post-phytoplankton bloom and carbon turnover... | ecosystem: Environmental > Aquatic > Marine >...
GCTGCAAATACTCGGGCTGAACCATAACACGGCACCTGTCGAAATTCGCGAGCAAGTCGTCTTCTCGGGAGACGACATTGCACGTGCACTCACCAGCGTGGCCGCGCTTCCGGGCATCGACGAAGTTGTCCTTCTGTCGACCTGCAATCGGACCGAATTCTATATCATTGCAGACAGCGGCGGCTGTGAACAATTGTACCAATGGTTGCATAGTGACCGAAATCTCGACCCGTCTTTTGCAGACTCCATGTTCACGCGTAGCGATGATGCGGCTATCCGACATATCTTTCGAGTCGCCTGTGGATTAGATTCAATGGTTCTCGGCGAGACGCAAATTCTCGGACAGTTAAAAGACGCCTTCCGGCAGGCACAGAATGCCAGTACATTGCAAAATCAACTAGGTCGGCTACTGCAACACACTTTCGCAGTTGCAAAGAAGATACGAACGGACACACAGATAGGCGCAAGACCAGTGTCGATAGCGTCCGCAGCAGTCAATCTCGCCAATCAATTTTTTGCTGGATTCACGAAACACACAGCGTTACTGGTTGGTGCTGGAGCCACTATCGAATTACTGGCGAAGTATTTATCGGACAAGGACATTGGACGGTTGTTTATTGCAAACCGCAGCATTGACCGAGCGCGCGACCTGGCTGGACAATATGACGGATTCGCTGTGCCACTTTCCGAGATTGAAGGCATATTGCCGGAAGCTGATATATTAATCTGCTCGACTGCCAGCCCTAGCCCAATCATCCATATTTCGCATATGGAGGTTGCCATAAAGGCACGCAAGCGAAGACCAATTTTCGCTGTCGATATCGCGGTGCCGCGAGATATTGAGCCCGGCGTTGGCGATCTCGAGGACGTCTATCTGTACTCCATTGATGATCTCGATAAAGTCATTCAGCAGGGCCAGGGCAACCGAAAAGCGGCGGCCATCCAGGCAGACAAGCTGCTGGATGAAGAAATTCGACGCTACCAGAGTATTGAATGGTCCAAACAAGCGGTCCCAGTCATCGCCGCTCTACGTGAGCAATGTGAGATGCTGCGCGACGAGGTAAATGCGTTGGCGCAACGGCGTTTAGCTCGAGGCAAATCTCCACATGAAGCTATAGAATATGCAACAGCTGCACTCATGAAAAAGATGCTGCATAACCCCAGCGTTTCATTACGCAAAGCTGGCAAAGACTCCAACGAGGAGCTGATCGATGCTGCTCACATACTTTTTGATCTCGACACCGACAAAAAAGAATAGACAGTGAAAGAATCAATACGTTTTAAGCTTGAGTCCGTTAGTGATCGCTTTGAAGAGATCGCAGGCCTGCTAGCCGATCCCGATGTCATTGGAGATCAAAATCAGTTTCGTGATTTGTCGAAGGAATACTCGCGCGTCGAGCCAGTGGTTAACTTGTTCAAAGAATACGAAGCACTAGCCGAGGACATCACGGCGGCCGAGGAAATGGCCAACGATTCCGACACCGAGGTGCGTGACATGGGCCGCGAGGAACTTGAGACGCTCATGAGCCGACAGGACGCTCTGCTTGTGCAATTGAAGAAGTCGCTTATTCCGCCTGACCCTCATGATACAGCTAACGTTTACCTCGAAATTCGCGCCGGTACCGGCGGTGACGAAGCCGCTATTTTCGCTGGTGACCTATTTCGCATGTATTCGCGATTCGCAGAAGCGACTGGCTGGTCACTCGAAATCATCTCAGCTCGCGAAGGTGACCATGGTGGATATAAAGAAATTATTAGTCGCATCACTGGCAACAGTATTTTTGCCAAACTGAAATTCGAGTCGGGTGCGCATCGTGTGCAACGCGTACCAACAACAGAATCTCAGGGACGCATTCACACTTCAGCATGCACGGTTGCGGTGTTACCCGAACCGGATGAAGTCGAAGAGGTTGACATCAATCCGTCCGATCTTCGCGTCGATACCTATCGCGCATCGGGTGCGGGTGGCCAGCATGTTAATAAGACAGATTCAGCGGTGCGACTAACGCATTTACCGTCCGGAATCGTTGTTGAATGCCAGGACGAACGCTCACAGCATAAGAATCGGGCACGTGCCATGTCCTTACTTCAGGCTCGATTGCTCGACACACAAGTGGCAGAGCAAGAGGCGGAACATGCCGCGACGCGAAAACTACTGGTCGGCTCAGGCGATCGATCTGAAAGGATTCGCACCTATAACTATCCACAGGGACGCGTAACCGATCATCGCATTAATCTAACCCTGTACAAGCTCGACGAGATTGTCGAAGGTGGACTTGCACAGGTTATCGAACCTCTGATCAATGAATACCAAGCGGATCAGCTCGCTGCATTGGGCGAATAGGATTGTTGAGCGGTAAGCTCAAACTTGTCTTCGTAGATAATTCAAAACGTCAGATCGAGTGATGAGACCGAGGAATTCCTCGCCATCCAACACAGCCACATAGGGCTGAACGCGAAGCATAGCGACAAGATTATTGACGCTCGCTACTTTATCGAGCTTTATGAACGCTGACTCCATCGCTTCCCCCACAGGTGCTGCCATTAGCTCCGGACGCCCATATACGAACTGAATAATAGCGTCCTCTGTAACGATACCGACTAGGCGCCCCTCATTCATAACAGGTAGCTGCGAGAATCCAGCATTACGCAATCGATTGTGTGCTGTGGTCAACACGTCTGTCGGTCCGACTGTAATAGTTGCCTGTTCGCCATGCGGTCGACCAATGAGGTCTCTAAGATCCCCAAAATTTTCACGCTCTATGAATCCCTGATCTTCCATCCAGAAATCATTAAACAGTTTGGATAGATACTTATTTCCAGTGTCGCAGGCAAAGGTAACAACTCTCTTAGCCTCGGTTTGCTCGCGACAATATTTTAGGGCTGCCGCCAGACAGGTTCCGGATGACGAACCGGCGAGAACACCTTCCCGTTTCAACAGATTACGTGCTGCGGCGAAAGACTCGGCGTCGCTTATCGCATAAGCCTTGGTCACTTTTTCGAAATTGGCGATATCAGGAATAAAATCTTCGCCTATACCTTCGACAAGCCAGCTACCGCCAACGTCCATTTCACCCTTGTTGATCCAATTCGTCAGAACAGAGCCGACCGGATCGGCTAAAATCATATCGACCTGCGGAGCATTCTCAGCGAGGTATTTACCGATGCCACTCACTGTGCCACTAGATCCAACACCTAAAACAATCGCATCGAGGTCGCCGTCCATTTGTTTGAGGATTTCTGGCGCGGTACCGGTCTCATGTGCCAGAGGATTATCAGGATTACCAAATTGATTAATAAAGTAGGCGCCCTTTTCTTCCGCAATTTTTCTACCAAGATCCTGATAATACTCCGGATGACCTCGACCCACGTCGGATCGTGTCAGCACCACTTTAGCCCCCATAGCACGGAGATTGAATATTTTCTCCTGGCTCATTTTATCAGGCAGAACGAGAATCAGGTGATAGCCTTTTCGCGCTGCGGCCAGCGCAAGACCTAGGCCGGTATTTCCTGCTGTGGCTTCAACCAGCGTATCGCCAGACTTGATGTCACCACGCTTTTCCGCCTGCTCGATCATCGAAATACCGATACGATCTTTTATCGACCCACCCGGATTCATTAGTTCGAGTTTAAGGAACAGGCGACACGGACCTGTGTCGATATTAGTGACCTCGAGCATCGGCGTTTCACCAACCATCTCAAGAATGTTGGAATACACTTTCATAGACGCATAAACTACGTTGTTATTTTCGGGCGAGTTTACACTAGATGAGACTGGATGCTGTTATAAGCGACGCCGTATCGCGCCTGTCCGGCCGCAGTGATTCGGCCTGTCTCGACGCTGAAATTCTGCTGTGCCAGACGATCAATGTACCGCGAAGCTATCTCTTCGCGCATCCTGAAGATGTATTGGATGAGCTAACGCGCGATCGATTCGAGGCGCTGCTGCAGCGACGTATCAGTGGGGAACCAGTTTCTTACATTACAGGCACCCGAGAATTCTGGTCACATGATTTTCTTGTCAGTCCGGCGACACTGGTGCCTCGACCGGAGACCGAATTGCTGGTTGAGTTGGCGCTGCGAGAAATTCCGCGCAAATCTGAATGGCAAATTCTCGATCTTGGCACGGGAAGCGGCGCCATTGCTATTTCGATCGCTGCGGAACGATTGGGGAGTCAAGTAACCGCGACCGACATTAGTCCTGACGCTCTGGCTATAGCCAGGGAGAATGGACGCCAGGCTGAGCTTTCCAACCTCGTTTTTCTCGCTGGAAGCTGGACAGCGCCAGTCACGGGGAAATTATTCAATGTCATTATCTCGAATCCACCCTATATAGCAGAAGGCGATGCAGCCCTCGCGGCGCTTCAGTATGAGCCAAAAAAAGCGCTCATCTCGGGTATAGACGGCCTCGACGATATTCGAATTCTAGCGCGTGATTGCGCCGATATACTTACCCAAGATGGATGGCTGATGATGGAGCATGGAATCCATCAGGCGGACGATGTAGCGAACATACTCAAGGCCGAGAGCTGGGCAGATATCACGTGTCATAATGACCTTAGCGGCCGGCCTCGCGTGACAGTGGCCCGCGGGAATGGTAAATAAGCGTCCACAATTCAACTTTTCGCGACATCCTCAAATATTATGATCACTATCAAAACCAACCACGGCGACATTAGCGTCAAGCTTTTCGATGAAAAAGCACCATTATCCTGCGAGAACTTCCGTCAGTACGTTACAGACGGACACTTCAATGGCACCATTTTTCACCGCGTGATCCCAAACTTCATGATTCAATGCGGCGGCATGGATGAAAATATGGATTCCAAGCCAACGCGTGACCCGATCAAGAACGAAGCGGACAACGGCGAGAAGAATGAGCGCGGTACGCTTGCAATGGCTCGAACCGGTGCTGTCGACAGCGCTACGTCGCAGTTCTTCATCAACTTGAACGATAACGACTTCCTCAACCATGGCGGCCGAGACTTTGGTTACGCGGTATTTGGTCAAGTCAGCGACGGTATGGACGTTGTCGATATTATCGCCGGAGTCGCTACCGGCAATCGTGGCGGTCATCAAGACGTTCCACTCGATACTGTGACGATCACCGAAATCACAATAAGCGAGTAATTGTGACATGCTGAGCCGTGATGCCCGACACCTTACTCTCAAGCAGGTGGGCTCAGATGGCCAGCAACGAATCGCTTCCGGCACCGTATTACTAATCGGTGCCGGCGGTATCGGTTGCGCTGCCGCGGTATACCTCGCGTCGAGTGGCGTCGGTCATGTGAAAATCAATGATTTCGATACGATCGATGAGACCAACCTTGGTCGCCAGGTTCTTTACACGCCGGCTGACCTTGGTCAGTACAAAGCAGAGGTCGCTGCAACGCGCCTTCGTGCGCTCAATCCGGACATTCAAGTAACTGCCATTACTAAACGCTTGCAAGACGATACTTTGGCCTCTGAGGTTGAAGCGTCCGACATCATTTTGGATGGATGCGATAATTTCACGACTCGGTTCCAGATTAATGAGGCCTGCGTGCTTGCCCGTCGACGTTTAATATCGGGGTCAGCCATTCGCTTCGAAGGACAGCTGGCGGTGTTCGGGCCGGCATTCGAGGCCGCGCCATGCTATCGCTGCTTGTATGCCGAAGCAGATGAATCCATGGATAGCTGTGCTGGCAATGGTGTTCTATCTCCCGTTCCCGGCGTCATCGGCACGATGATGGCAGTAGAAGCTCTCAAGTATTTCGCGGGCATTGAGTCGAATACTTTAAAGCTGCACCTGTACGACGCCACCACATCAGAGTTCCGAACTCTCAAGATTAAGAAGCGAGAGGACTGCCCAACGTGCGGAACAATCAACACCGCATAAGCATTCTTAAAGGCTCTTCTCTTTGATGGTGAAGCGTTTTCTTTCTGTGGTCCTTGATACAGCGCATACTGTTTCGTACTCGCAAATTGCTTGGCCATCATTGGCGTTAAACATAGTCGTTTAAATTATTATCTTGTGGCCGCAAACCCGACGTGCTGTTAAATCTACCTCATGACAAACACGTTCAACATTACCTGTAATGCGCTTGATCGAAACACCATCAAGCGGCATCCGCTGCATCAGGGTCATAACCTAGATTTGGTGCTAACCAACGCTCTGCCTCAGCAATACTCCAAGCCTTACGCTTCGCATAGGATTTAATTTGGTCACGATCCACTTTGCCAACGGCGAAATATTTTGCATCTGGATGTGCGAAGTAAAATCCGCTTACCGCCGCGGTGGGATACATCGCATATGATTCGGTTAATTGCAGGCCAATGCTTGCTTCAACATCAAGCAACTCCCACAAGGTGCCCTTCTCGGTGTGGTCCGGGCAAGCTGGATAGCCGGGAGCCGGACGAATACCGCGATATTTTTCGGCGATCAGATCACGGTTATTCAGATCCTCATCGGGCTCATAGGCCCAAAACTCCGTTCTCACGCGCGCGTGCATGTACTCTGCCGACGCCTCGGCAAGCCGATCAGCCAATGCTTTAAGAATTATCGAACTATAATCGTCGTGATCTTTCTCGAATCGTTCGACATGCTCATCGATACCGATGCCCGCCGTAACGGCGAATCCACCGATGTAGTCCGAAATACCCGTTTCGCTTGGCGCAATAAAATCGCCAAGGCAACCCTGTGCATGGCCCTCAGCTTTCGAACGTTGCTGACGCAAGTGACAAAGCCGATGAGCAACTTCGCCGCGTTCCTCGTCTGCATAAACTAAAACGTCGTCATGATCTGTCGCGTTAGCTGGATAGAATCCGACCACAGCGCGTGCGCTAAGCCACTTCTCTTTGATGATTTTTTCAAGCATCTTAGTTGCGTCGTTAAACAGCGAAGATGCTGCTTCGCCAACCGTCGCATCGCTCAAGATCTGAGGGAATTTGCCGTGAAATTCCCACGCGTTAAAAAACGGCATCCAGTCAATATAGTCGCAAAGATCATTCAGGTCGATGTCATCGAATACTCGCGTCCCAATAAATTCGGGTTTGGGCGCATCGTAGTTATTCCAGTCACACTCATGCTTCCGCGCCCTCGCCTGATTTAATGACAATTGCGGGGCCAGTCGCTTTTTATTCGCGTACTGATCGCGTCGTCGCGCATTCTCCTTGCGCGTTTTATCTATCAATGCATCACGTGTGTCGGATCCGATCAGGGCCTGTGCTACACCGACCGAGCGGGACGCGTCTTTAACATAGATGACCGGCCCTTCGTATTTGGGCTCGATTTTTACGGCTGTATGCGCCGGCGACGTAGTCGCCCCGCCAATGAGTAGCGGGCAATTATAGTTAAGTCGTTGCATTTCGCTGGCGACATACACCATTTCATCCAGTGATGGGGTTATCAAACCGGACAAACCAACAATACTTGCGCCTTCACGCTTCGCCGCTTCCAGAATCTTCTCGCAAGACACCATGACACCTAGATCAATCACTTCGAAGTTATTGCATTGCAAAACAACGCTGACGATGTTCTTGCCGATATCGTGTACATCGCCCTTCACTGTCGCTATGACAATCTTGCCATTCGAGGTCATTTTGCCGCCCTTCTCATCCTCAATGAAAGGCACTAGATGACCGACACCTTTTTTCATTACACGTGCAGACTTAACAACTTGTGGCAAAAACATTTTTCCATCACCAAATAAATCACCAACAACATTCATCCCCGCCATTAGCGGACCTTCAATAACGTCAAGCGGTCGGTCGGTCGCCAGCCGTGCCTCCTCGGTATCATCAATAACGAATTCATCGATACCATTAACAAGCGCGTATTGAAGCCGCTTATTGACCGTCAGCTCACGCCAGGACATATCCTTGGCTTTTACGACGACACCGCTCTTTTGGTCCTTATAGTCTTCTGCAACGGCAAGCAGCTTCTCTGTACCATCTGCATCGCGATTGAGTACAACATTTTCCACCACATTACGAAGGTCTTCAGGCAGGTCTGTGTAGATCGCTAGCTGCCCGGCGTTGACAATACCCATGTCCATACCCGCGCGAATCGCGTGATACAGAAAAACTGAATGAATTGCCTCACGAACAACATTGTTGCCGCGAAAAGAAAACGATACGTTGCTCACGCCACCACTGATCATCGAGTGCGGCAATAACTTTTTGATTGCACGAGTTGCTTCGATAAAATCGAGACCATAACTCGCATGCTCTTCAATACCAGTCGCGATTGCGAAAATATTCGGATCAAAAATAATGTCTGCCGGATCCACGCCAACCTGCTTCGTCAGAATCTCATACGAACGCTTACAGATATCAATTTTTCTGTCTATCGTATCCGCCTGGCCAGACTCATCGAATGCCATGATAATGACAGCCGCACCATAGTCCTGAACTAGTTGCGCTTGTTCAATGAATTGCGCCTCACCTTCTTTGAGACTGATAGAGTTCACAACAGCCTTGCCCTGTACACACTTAAGGCCCTCTTCGATCACGGTCCATTTCGACGAGTCAATCATGATTGGCAGTCGTGCGATGTCGGGCTCCGAAGCGATGAGGTGAAGGAATGTAACCATCGCCTTTTCGGAATCGAGCATGCCTTCATCCATATTAATATCGATTATTTGCGCGCCGCTCTCTACCTGTTGTCGGGCAACTGCTACTGCAGCGGTATAGTCATCGTTTTCAATCAGGCGACGGAACACTGCGGACCCAGTGACGTTGCATCGCTCACCGACATTCACGAATAGAGTATCTACACCAATATTGAATGGCTCTAGTCCGGATAATCGGCAACGAACGGGCAGCTCTGGGATTTCCCGAGGTGCGATGCGATTGATGACGGTTACAAGCGCACGAATGTGCTCTGGCCGCGTTCCGCAACAGCCACCGACGAGATTAACAAGACCACTATTTGCGAACTCACCGATAACCTCGGCCATCTCTTCTGCTGTTTCGTCGTACTCGCCAAACTCATTAGGTAAGCCTGCGTTTGGGTGCGCGCTGACGCGTGTATCTGCTATTTTCGAGAGCTCCACTATGTATTGCCGCAGATCCTTCGCACCCAAGGCGCAGTTCAATCCGATCATAAAGGGATTGACATGACGTACTGAATTCCAGAATGCCTCAGTGGTTTGCCCGGACAATGTACGGCCCGACGCATCAGTTATGGTGCCTGAAATCATTACCGGTAGTTCTGTGTCGGTGGCTCGAAATGCACGCTTCAGACCAACAACAGCGGCTTTGGCATTTAGTGTGTCAAAAATTGTCTCGACCATCAGGAAATCGACGCCACCTTCTATCAAGGCAGTCGCGGCCAACTCGTAGGTCGCTGCAAGCTCATCGAATTTGATATTACGAAAACCTGGATCATTTACATCGGGAGAAATAGACGCCGTGCGATTGGTGGGCCCCAATACGCCAGCTACGTAACGCGGCACTGCAGTTTTGGCCGCATGAGCATCAGCGCACTCACGTGCAATTCGCGCTGCGGCAGTATTCAGCTCTACGACCAATCCTTCCATTCCGTAGTCCGCCATCGACGGAGCATTCGAATTAAATGTATTGGTCTCGATTATGTCGGCGCCTGCTGCGAGAAACTGATTATGTATATCGCGGATGATTTCGGGACGCGTCAATGACAGGAGATCGTTGTTGCCTTTGAGATCACGCTTTGAGTTGGCGAATCTTTCGCCACGGTAGTCATCTTCGCTTAGCCCAAAACCCTGAATCATCGTTCCCATGGCGCCATCGAGCAGCATGATGCGCTCATCGAGCGTCCGCATCATTGATTTAATTCGTTCAATCCGCTCCATTACTACAATCTCACGCGACTTCGGAGTGTGCACGTACGCCTAACGCATGACAGATCGCATAAGTGAGTTCAGATCGATTTAGCGTGTAAAAGTGAAAATCTTCGATGCCTTCTGATTTGAGATATTGAACCTGTTCGATAGCGACACTTGCGGCGATCATTTGCCGTGTCTCTGCATCGTTGTCCAGGCCGTCAAAGCAATGTCTTAACGCATCGGGGATTGCGGTCCCACACATCTTGGCAAATCGTTCCATTTGAGGAAAGCGCGTGATCGGTAAAATACCTGGAACTATCAACGACTCAATACCAGCTCGGCCACAGCGATCGCGAAAACGTAGAAATGCGTCGGAGTCAAAAAAGAACTGTGTAATTGCGCGGCTCGCGCCGGCATCCAGCTTGCGTTTTAAGTTATCCAAATCAAACGCGGCGTCCTCTGCCTCAGGATGTACCTCTGGATAGGCGGCGACCGAAATGTCGAAGTCGGCGACTTTCATCAATCCGGCTACGAGATCTGAAGCATAGGCATAACCGTCAGGGTGCGGCACATAGGATTCGGCGCCCTTCGGCGCATCGCCACGCAATGCGACCAAATGGCGAACACCTATATCCCAATATCCGCGAGCAATTTCGTCGATCTCATCGCGACTGGCATCGACACAAGTAAGGTGCGGAGCCGGCGTAAGGCGAGTTTCTTTAATGATCCTCACGACTGCCGCATGAGTTCGCTCTCGTGTTGAGCCGTCGGCACCGTAGGTTACAGATACGAATTGCGGTCCAAGGTCAGCCAGGCGCTTAATGGATTGCCATAGTGTGGCTTCCATTGCGTCAGTATTCGGTGGGAAAAATTC
>Ga0055584_100007551_pt1 | contig 10658 bp, 9 predicted proteins | sample OSDHelmetaG_FD_58716 | JGI IMG/M metagenome (GOLD analysis project Ga0055584, IMG submission 58716) | Pelagic marine sediment microbial communities from the LTER site Helgoland, North Sea, for post-phytoplankton bloom and carbon turnover... | ecosystem: Environmental > Aquatic > Marine >...
CTCCATGTCCCTCGATCCCTCCATGTCCCTCGATCCCTCCATGTCCCTCGATCCCTCCATATATAAGGAGGGGTCAAAGGGGAACCATGGGTTCCCCTTATTGGTCCCCCTTATAATAATAAACTCATAGTTGATCTGCGATTTGAGCGTGCACCTGTGAATGGAGTAGTACTATTACGTAGATCGTGCATTCGAGTAGATTGTTTATGTTCGTCGGTGCCTGTTTCAAATGAGGTAATATCCATTAAACCGGTATTATTATTTTTGTGATATACTAGTTTAAATATAGAATGAATACCCTCACGTGTTCGATTATTATATCTTTGAAATTCATTCTTATTGACTTGTTTTACATATCCATCATAAAAATGTAAAATATTTTTATCAGCGAATGGGAAAAATGTAGAACGGTCTATATTTATTTTTGCTTGTGTAACTCGTTCTAATAAAAGATTATCTTCATATCCCCACGCCCAAAAATTAGGAAATCCATTAATTCTCTCAAAATCATATCCAGTTATTGATACAATTCCACCTAATGTATATGTGAATCCGTAAAAATGTTTAACTGTTCCGATTTCGGTTTCATATTGAAGGAAATTTTTACTAAAAGGCATGGTATCTACATCATTAAAAACCAATGTTATATTTTTGTAATCATTCGGATATTTATTTTTAACAATTAAAAAACCTATATTTTTCATAGCACCACAATTAAATGAGCGTTTATCGGTTTGATGAATATATAATATATCATATTCTTCTTTTTCGTAATCTTCTAATATATACTCGATATGTCGTTTGAAAAAAATGAGTTGTTGTTCACGATCTCTATATGGTACAATAAATATAAGTTTTGGAGTAATGGAGTCTGAAGTGTCGATAGTTGTTTTTTTATTATTTTTATTATCTATATGTATCATATAATTTTATATAATATATAGTATTATTATTATAAATTTCATAATATACCGATTATGTGGAATCATTATATTTGTCTAAAATACAATTCGGTATTAGTTTATCACGAATTAATTCCATTTTTTTACTACACTTGTTTATAGTAACTTCGCTAACACCACATATTTTTTTCACATTCAATTTTGAAATTTGAAGACTGCATGCTTGAGATATAAAATATATAATACCAGCAGCAATAGATTGGGGTGTATTATCGTTAATATATCCACTTTTTTCGATTTTAGATGCGATAAACTTCGCTAACATAGTGAGTTCATGATTAATGTTTAATCGACTACAGAAACGTTCAATAAATGAACTTGGTGTAGTAGCGCATAAATCATCAGTTGTCGCATTAACTGATGAACCATTACGGTCTAAATTCGACAATATATTTACGGCCATTGAACATCCGTTCGTAGCGCTGGTTTTGTCCAATATAAATATTTCGGCAATCTCGTGTGATGTTCTTGGACAATGATTTAGTCTACATGATATATAGATGGACGCTGCTTTAATACCATCACGATTCATACCTCTGAACATTTTTTGTCCAGATATATCTTTATGAATAGCCATCGCATCATCTATAAATATTCTTGGAATGCCCGCATTTTTAGCCATAATTGTGATAAATTGAAATTCATCATATAAAGATTTTTCACGATGAGGCATTGCTTGCCATTCCGTCCATTTTCGAATACGTTTCATTTCATATGTAGCATTTTGACCACATATGATTGAACAACCAAACGAAGATTCATGCAATAATGGATTGATTGGATTTCCACATCTAGTTGGATCTGAAGAATTTTTATCGTCGGCGCCGTAGAATCTCCATTCTGGTGAATAGTCTAGGGTATCTTTGTATAAAATACCGCATTTATCGTTAGTACATGTCGGAAATCCATCGTCCATTAACATAATAGGTGATTCGCACAATTTACATGTGTTTTCATTCGTATATGCATCCCCTTCTTTATCATATACACATTCAATTCTAGACATTTCATTATAATCTTTATCGAATGTATTCCAAATTTGTTGTTTTTCATTTAAAGTCATTAAATTTGATTTATTTTTTTGGGTTCTCCCATTTGATTTTTTAGTTTTTTGTATTAAATTCATATTATTTGATTTGATTATTTGATTATTGATATATTTGATTCGACAATTCAATTTTACACCGACGATTTTTAATTCATTTATTAGCGGTTCAATTAAGTTGAATAAATCTTCAAAGGTGTATATTCCTTTATTATATTTTTCTATGATTAATATAATAATAATGACTGATAAAAAAACTCTTACTACTAGAGAATTAAATATAATATATGATAAAGTTGCTGATAAAGTTGTAGATAGAATATGTAATCAATTAATTAATGGTTACACAGTCTCAGACACTTTGAATAAAAAAATAGAAGATTCCATGGTCAACATATTAAATGATACATCAATCAGTAATAAATTAGGGGATATTATTTTACAAAATGTAGATGTTTTATTTAGAAAAGCAGTGAAAGGACCGCATTTATTATACACATTACTATCCAACAATGATACATATGAACCGGTTAAACAAAAATTATTAAGACGTATGGAAAAACTTACTATAATAGACGGTAAAATAAATATGCGAGATATTTCAAAACAATTATTTAACAAACCATTACATGTGAAAAAAGGTGGAAAAAAAACATTACGCAAAAAAATAATATTACGAAATAATGAAAATAAAACACGTGTATATAGAGGTGGTGATGGTAGTAAACAACTATTAGATGTAGCGGTTTCTAAAGGAATTCAACAAGTACAAAATAATACAACAATAAATGATGTGGACGCTTTATTTTCGAATTATGTAGAATCATTAATCAACCAGTCCTCTAAAAATTTAATTACGACGAGTAATAATATTTCTAAAAAAATGATAAACGCCACTTATAACTATATGCTTAAAAATGGTGATTCTATTCTAAAAGCAACACATGATGGTATAGTAACCCAATTTAACAAAATACCAATAAATATAGTTGATATAATTATTGATCAAGTATTGTATGATTCTAAAGATATACTATCAAAATCGATTCGATTGAACATAACAGATAAAGAAAAAACCGATAAAAATTTTAAATTTGAACCAAAAAATATAGTCGGTGATGTTTTAAATCAAACTAAAATAATTATTGAAAGACGTTAATTATGCGGATTCATTAGCATCATCTGGTGGATGATCTGGAGATGTTGGTCTAGCTAGAATAGATTTATATTTATTCCCAGATTTATCTGTAGTTACCGCTTGACTTCTGGTCTCACATAAGATTGGACCATTAGATACTCCAGTAATATCAGTAGCGTGATATTCATGTTTATCTTTTTCAGAGCGAACTAATAAAAAATCAACATATTCTCCTTGAACTAAATACTTATATTGTGAATTAGTCACACGAATTGATGAATAATGAACGAAAATGTCTTTTCCTCCAAATTCACCATCTCCACATACTTTAATAAATCCGAATCCAGATTTATTATTGAACCATTTTACCATTCCAGTCATTCTTTGTGCATTAATAGACATGTTTATCTAGATGTGTATTAATACTTTTTACTATTTATATAGTTTCATGTAACAAATTATTTATACCTTTAAATTATACTATAAACCAATGTCTTCAGTATTTATAGCAATTTTCGCTTTAGTAATTTTCACTTTAGTAATATTACTCAAATTATTGTATGACTATAAAAAATCACATGAAGGAATGATTGATATTGATGAAGAATTAGTGTCTGCACCTATGTCTGCACCTATGTATGCACATATGTCTGCACCTATGTCTGCACCTATGTATGCACATATGTCTGCACCTATGTCTGCACATATGTATGCACATATGTCTGCACCTATGTCTGCACATATGTCTGCACCTATGTATGCACATATGTCTGCTAATGAAACTAGTAATAATGATAACATGCCTTCGTCTACTGTTACGAATTTCAAACCAACTATAGATAAAGATTCGAAACCATATACCGAACAACGTATAGATATGTCGAATGTGAAACAACCACCATTCCCAATAAAATATGATTCAATTGGTAAATATAATCGTTTATTTGAACTATCAAATAAAAATGAAAAATTCGAAATCCCAAGGGTGTAATGTATTATGATTCATTTTTGATACAGTTTATGATTTCTGGTGGATATTCCATATTTTCCAATATTCGTACTGCACCTTTAATTTTGGATATACCTTTTTTCATTTTATATGTGAATTGAATTTTACCAGATTCATCTTGGATAACATCCATTTTATAGTTACGAATGTTCTTATGTTTTTTGAATTTCGTACATATTTTGGTATAATGTGTAGTTAATATAAAATCGACATTATTAAATTTCGACAAATATTTAAGGAATGCGAAACCTGAATTAGTCGCTTCTTCTGGATTAGTTCCCGAATATAATTCGTCGAAAATACCATAATGTCTATATCCATCTTTTTCGGTATAAGTTTTGATAGAATCAATGATTTCTTTACATCTTCTTGATTCTGCTTGGAAAAGACTATCTCTTTCAGATGTATCGGGTATATTCAAATACGAATGTATATGTGTATATGGATTTAATATAGCACTTTTATAGAAACCACATCCGATTTGTTGCGAACATATAACATTAATCGTAGTAGATTTTAGAATGGTCGTTTTACCCGACGCATTCGGACCGGTAATTATCATTTTTTTGTTTAATCCACAATTATTTTTCACACAATTATCATCATTCATATGACCAGGATAATATTGTTTTTTAAATTCACATGAACTTGTTGTGTCGAATATAGCAGGTGATACATATCCCGAATTGTAATGACTATTGATACCACGTAAATTATCCATGAATCCTTCAAATCCAAAAGAGTATCTAATACTCTCGTCGAATTGTTTATTCGAATGTAATTCATAATAACATTGAGACATATATCCAATATTACCGATATCATATACTAAATTGGTGGTGGGTGGTTCAATAAGGATCAATAATTTAAGATATTCTTTTATAGAATGTATATGTTTTCGTATATCTGCACAGAATGTAGTGTATGATTCTTTCTCACAATGTCTATTTATGAAATGTTCCATGGTTTGTATCGAATTACCAAGATATGTTTTGATTTCATATAAATATTGGCGCATTTGCACCATATTTTGATAAAATCGTTTACAAGAAATAATATTTTGATAAATTTGGAAAAAATAAAATCCGGATACTAATACTAAATATATTAGATTTTCAATTGAAAGAGATGATAAACCGTTAATAATTTTACCAATAAAATGATGTTTTGCGATATCTCTCAACACATCTATATACATCTTCGCAGTGATTTGTAAACCACGGATTTTCAATATTATAAATGGTAATACTAAAAACAATACTGGGAGCATTAGACTAATTACAGGCGACATCATATTTATCATAGATAATACTTGAAGAAATCCGGAAGAATGATTCAAAGATTTGATTATATCCCATTCAATATAACAATACTTTTCCAAGAATTCATCTGAATTACGTTTAACATCATCCCAAATAGTCATCAATAAATCGTGTTTTACATCACATTTGGGAATATAATTCATTTCGCGTATAACTTGTTGTGTATCTAATAAATATTGAATATTTGTAGTAAATTGTTTCTCCCATTCATTAATCATCATTTCGCCAAAATTATGGGTCGGTTTGAATAATTGTTGATATACTGATTTAGACCCTACTGATTTAACTAATTCTAAATCTTGGTTCACTGTTTCAGATAATGGATGTATATCTGATTCTGGTAAATATTGAATTGGTAATTTAAATGGTTTATACAATGTGTTTTTAACAAACGAATCACATTCCGATTCTTTATCACATTTTACACCAATTGTATCAGATATCATAATATCTACCTGCAATTTAGCATCTTTCATTATAGGATCAATCCACTCAAACATATTTACAATAAGTTTTTATAAAAGTTGTTATTATTATACGCAAAATATAATAATAATAATAATAAAAATAATATTCAAATATTCAAATATACGAATATACGAATATACTAATATGCTGTGTACAAATATTCGATTTATATTAATGTACCGTAATTCAGAGGTAATTCATCAATTTTAGATTTATAATGTGTCTCTATAGCCTTCATAGTACTAATATCATCTTTGGTTACAAAATTAATAGCTAAACCCTTTCGTCCCCAACGACCACTGCGTCCAATACGATGTAAATAACTATGAACATCTCTAGGAATATCAAAATTAATAACTACACTGACTTGTTGAACATCAATACCACGTGCGGTCAAATTTGATGATATCAAAATACGATAAGAACCTGCACGAAATTCTGCAATCGCTTTTTTACGTTCATCAGTAGTCATTGAACTATGAATACAACATACGGAATGGTCATCATTACGCATAGCATCATATAAATCAATTACACGATTTACACTATTCGAATATACAATGGTTTGTTTTAAATGGAGTGTACCAAATAAGTCCTTTAATGTATCTAATTTAGATTGATCAGAAGGTAATGCTATATAATATTGTTGAATACCGTCTAAGTTCAATTTCTCGGCTTCTAATGTGATTTTAACAGGTTTACGCATGAAACGGTTGGTTAAATCTATTATTTCAGTAGGTAGTGTAGCACTAAAAATTGCGACTTGAAGATCAGTATTAAACATATGAAACATTTGGTAAATATTATCTAAAAATCCACCGGATAACATTTCATCTGCTTCATCCAAAACAAATAATTTAATATCTGATGTTCGAATATACTTTCTTCTAATCATATCACTTACACGTCCAACAGAACCTATAATTACATGTGGAGTATTCCTTCTTAATTCTGCTGAATCGTCCATTACCGAAGTACCTCCGATAAGTGTTTTAACAACCAAACCCTCCATCATATTACCAATTACACTAATTACACCCGAAATTTGTCTAACTAATTCGTGTGTAGGAGCCATAACTAATACTTGTGTAGTATTAGAAGAAATATCAATACGTTGCAATGCACCAATTGTAAATGCACCTGTTTTTCCTGTTCCAGAAGGAGCTTGTGCTATTAAATCACGTTTTTCAATAATTGGGAGAATTGCTTGTTTTTGTATTTGACTAGGGGTCTCGAATCCATTTGCGAATACACCGCGCAATAAATCATCTTTTAGGTCAAATTCATCCCATGTTTCAATGATTTTAATATCATTTCCTCCTTCGTTTATAGTGATTTCTTTATTTTGTTCTATTTTTTCCATTTTATAAAATAATATAAAATATTATATTTAACTAGTTTACAGTTAAATAATATAAATATAATATTTTAGTATATATAGTTACACATGACTTTAATACAACATACAGTCGATTATTTAGTTGCACAAAGTGTGAATCAAACATTCACATTGAATATTGATACAAAAAATATATTAGATTTTTTGGATTCTCAAATCATAGTACCAATAGAATCAGTAGAAACTACTACTACATATATTCGTAAACCGGTTGAACAATCAACCTATAAAAATATAAGTCGTCCACGTCGTTCTGGACCACGTAATTCTTCAAAAGACAATTTAATGCAAGATTGGGAGGCTATTCGTAATTTCAAAACGACTGAAATAATTAAAACGGTCGGTTTTGATCAAGAATTGAGTATCATTCGAGTATTATTAAATAAATTATCTGCTAAGAATTATGATACACAAAAGGATATTATTATTGAGAAAGTAAAATCAATAATTACAGATGAATTAAATCAAAACGAAAATTCCGAAAATATACAAAAAATAAGTAATTTAATTTTTGATATTACTTGTTCAAATCGTTTTTTATCTGAATTATATACTAATCTATATGTAGAATTAGTAGGTGTTAATGATGTATTTGGTGATATCTTGGACAGTCTTTTAGTCAATTATCGCAATACTATGAATTCTATATCTTATGTTGATCCAAATGAGAATTATGATAAATTTTGCGATTATAATAAAGCAAATGAAATTCGTCGTGCGAATGCGGCATTTATTATGAATTTAGCACAACGTGATCAAATAAAACGTCATGATATTTTGAATATTATAATAGAAATACAAGCGTTCACTCTTAAATTAATCGATGAGGAAAACCGTAAGAATGAAGTGGATGAGATTACAGAAAATATGTTTATTTTATATTCTATGGGTAAAGTATTCTTGGACAAGGAACCATTATGGAATGATAATATCAAACCATTCGTATGTAATTTTTCTAAAAAGAAAGCCAAGGAATATAAAAGTTTATCTAGTCGATGCATTTTTAAATACATGGATATGATTGGTAAATAATAATGGTATGTATAAAACTTTTCATAAAATTATATTTATTTTCATAATATTCATTTCAGTCATTCCGTATATACACCACAATTTGTGCTATACCGACGATTTTATACCAGAGAAGATTTATAACTTTATAAATCTTTATCGGTATTTGTTCTTGAAAAATGAAACGCCGAAACGGCGTTTGCCGCTTCGCAAGAATTCTTCAAGGGTCTAATTATTCGTCGATATAACAGGTCTCCCTCATCCTCCAGTCATTTTATGTCCCTTCTTAGTTACATTTCGATTAATAAATCGTTTAACACACCATATAAATGCGATTATTGCGATAATATATTTCCAAATGTCCAGTTGTATTAATACATTAAAGAAATCGTCTATATTTACTAATGATGATTCTGATGATGAATTGACTAGAATATTGGAGGACATTATATAATATATACATTTATATTAATTCGTTTAGTCAGATTTTTGCGTATCTATAAATTGGACAAAATAAATATACAGTATATACAACTATATGGTTTATTCTAGTATTAATGGTACCGTTTTTTATAAAGAAATTGTGGATATAGATCCGGAAGATATGGGACATGAAGCAACTTTGTATGAACTAGATATGCACGATAAGAGAATATTAGTTGTTATTGGAAAAGCAAAACATACTTATATTCAACGAAATATTGTATATTTCCCAATATATTTAGTCGCAAAACTAAGTGTAAAATCTCAAATCGGAATTATTGAAATTCCTAAAAATCGCGTTTTAGAATTGTCGGATGATGATGGTGATTTAGATGTAGAAAATTTACCACCTCCACTTTATTTTGGTTTTGCAAATGAGAATTATATTGACCGAAATGGTTCGGACTCTGAACAATTTTTGAAATCTCGAGAAAAACCTATTGAAATTGAACCGGTATTAGAAGAAGAAGAAGAAGAAGAAGAAGAAGATGACTCAGATGATGTATTAAAAGTAAAAGTAAAACCATCGAATATCTCCAAGGAGATCGAAAAAGCAAATGATGTATTAAAAGAAGGTATATTTAATGTTGATTCAAATATAAAAGCCCCCATCGAATTAATAGAAGAAACTGAAATTGATGCGAAACAGTATAAAAAAGATTTCCAATCATCGACTAGAACCACATGGATTGAAAAATTTATGAAAAATAATCATTATGATATTCATGAGGTAGAAAGTAATGGTGATTGTTTTTTCGCAGTTATACGTGATGCTTTTAAACAAATTGGTCAAAACACTACAGTTGCTAAATTAAGATCTATATTATCCAAAGAAGCAACTGACGAAGTTTTCCAAGAACATCGCACATTATATAATGATTTAGATGGTACTATTCGAGAATATGAACGTGAATTAAAAGAAATCAAAAATATCTTGGAAAATGTATTGAGTAAACGCGCCAGTTCGGTGCGTGATGATAAAACGGCATTACGTAAAATATTAAATGAGACCGCAGAAATGAAGGTGCAATATAAAAAAACTTTGAAAAATAAACAGGATGCACAAGCATTATTATCCGAAAACGTGGATAATTTCGCTTCCATCGATACACTTGAAAAATTCCGAGAATATGTTCAAACATCCCAATTTTGGGCGGATAGTTGGGCGATTAGTATCTTGGAACGTGTTTTAAATATAAAGATGGTAATACTTTCTCAACGTGCATATTTGGAGAATGATTTAGATAGTGTAATGATGTGTGGAGAAATTGATCCTATTATACAACGCGCAGGTACATTTCGTCCAAAATATTATATTATGTCTACTTTTAGCGGTGATCATTTCAAATTAATTACCTATAAACATAAACGTGTATTTGCTTTTCACGAATTACCTTATCATATTAAATCTTTGGTGATTAATAAATGTTTGGAAAAATCATCGGGTTCTTTTTATGTGATCCAAGATATTCGTGATTTAAAAACGCGAATGGGTATCGATGAAGATGAAGGTAAACCTGACGAATTAGATGATGATAAGACATCCGAATATAATAATAAAATTGTATTTGAGTTTCATTCCAATTCCGCGAAAACACCAAAACCGGGCAAAGGTACTAATGAAAAAATACCTGCAGATAAACGAAGTTCATTCTTGGAATTAGGACGAATTCCTGATTGGAGACGTAAATTGGACGATTCTTGGACAGAATCACCATTCGAATTAAATAAACAAAAATGGGCATCAGTAGAACATTACTACCAATCTTCTAAATTCAAAAAACATAATCCGGAATTTGCCGCATTATTTTCACTCGAATC
>Ga0055584_100007552_pt1 | contig 10658 bp, 1 predicted proteins | sample OSDHelmetaG_FD_58716 | JGI IMG/M metagenome (GOLD analysis project Ga0055584, IMG submission 58716) | Pelagic marine sediment microbial communities from the LTER site Helgoland, North Sea, for post-phytoplankton bloom and carbon turnover... | ecosystem: Environmental > Aquatic > Marine >...
TATGCCGCAGCTTGAGGAGCTAGAGTTCGAAGGTGGGTTTGAGTGGTTCGAATCTAACGCCAGGGGGCACAATTTCCCAGACGGCTGGAACGACGCTAGCGTTTGGATTGACAGAAAGCTGCAAAACGAAGACCTATTGCGCAAGGTTGTTAGGTCTCACGCTGAAAACGAGGGTAATCAGGAGCCTCTTGAATCATTAATGGAAAGAGACGAAAGTGGTCAGTTCATTAATAGCGGGTTTATTGACAAGGCTAAGAAAAGGTTTATGGACGCGGCAAAAGATTCGTTTGACGCCCACTCAGGAACCCCAAAGCCAGACACCCCTAAAACCCTCATGGAAATGGAGCGGGAAATTATTGCTGGGTACTCTGACAGTATTGATATGCCGAGTGCGCCCCAAACAATAATTAGGAGGATAGTCCCAGGAAGGAGCGAGGAAGGATTTGAAGAAGAAACCAACTATGAAGACACAATGGTTGCCTCTGGGGTTAGACCAGAGATAAGTCAAGATGATCTTGGATTTAGTGGGGTTTCTATTCTGAAGAATCCGATCACCAGCGACAACTACCCCTCTTTGGGCGATGACGTAAGAGTCATTGGTTTCAATATAGATGCACAGGCGAGAACATGGGTCTTAAAGGAGGAGCTTTACGATGAAATAATTGTGGGTGTGGATGGATCCGAGGAAACAATTGAGAGAAAAAGAAATATTTTTGAGCTAGCTGATGAAGATTTAGTTAGAACCCTAGACCTCCACGTTCCTTCTGCAATTCGAAAAGAATACTTTAGAAGAAGCCAGATCAACAGTCGGGAAGCAAGAAAAAGGAAACAAGACGAAAGGTTTGCAAGCGCATCTTACAAAGCAACTCAAGTTGATGGCGGGGCAATAGACTCCCCAATTGGACCAGCGGAAAATACTGATGAATTTACATCAGAGCCAAAACCCAATCCAAAACAATTTTACGGATTTGTTGGCCCGTATGGCTATATGCCCTATAATAATGGAGGTATCATAAACTCTATTAGAAACTTTTTTAGAATATAAGACCCATGGAGGAAAAGGATCTTGAATTTTACATTGGCGAGGCAAGAAGGGCTGGCCTTTCGGGAGCTTCTGCACAAAGGTTTTTTGCGTATTCTGGGCTTGATTCTGACGGCATAAGCGCGGCTATGGATTCACTTCCAAGCCCTCAATTTTACATCGCCCCTGAACCGCAAGAGGACCCGCAAGAAGAATCAAAAGAAAAGTCGAGAACGTTTAACCCAATGACGGAAAAAGGGCTCGACATGTTTTCAGACTACCTCCCGTCAATAAACCAAGAGGTTTTAGGTAAGGGTGAAAAAGAAGCTGTGCAATTGCTTAGAAATCAGTTTAACAGATATGGATTTCAATTTGACGAAGCTGTTCCTGGGTTTGATTTCGTAAATGTTACCGCGCCTAACGGTCAAAAAAAGAGATTTAATTTCAAGCCAGGTCTCCCGACCGATACGGACCCCAACGACTTTACAGCTCCAACCTTCAGTTACGACCCAGAAAAGGCAAAAGCAGAGGCTAGTGAGATGATCTCCTTCATGAATAAAAACATGATCGAGGATAGGGATGAGATTAACGCCCTCGCTAGAAAGTATTTTCCAGACACGCCTGAGTTTGCAAATAAGGAAGAGGTCAAAAGATCCATAGAGTACATGGAGGAGCGGACCACCCAGATGAACGAAAGGGTGATGGAGTATGAATCGATGAAGGCTGGTGATGTCAAACCCGAAAGCTTGGTTTCGTTTAGAAATCTTGAGCGAGACTTAAAGAATGACTTGATGCAGTTTAGAGAAGAGTCAGAAGGATTTAACTCTGAGCTTGGAAGGTACGTTGCAAGGAAGTCTGATCAAGGAACCTGGGTTGGAGCTGCATACAACGAGTTAATGGGTGGTATGGACGATATCATCAAGGGAAGCGCGGGTGTTCTTGGTGATATCATTTTAAACATTGAGGAAAGGGACCCCGCAATCCGAGACGCTCGTCAGAAAGCAATGAGGAAGGACTTGAACTCATTGGAAGCATTCAATGCCGTTTGGGGCACTAAGTCTACTTCGGATGAGTACGTTCAATCCATTTATGAAAACAGCATCATCGGCGGCGGATTACTTGGCGCTATTAGGTCTATCCCTGCTTTTGCTGTTCCTTCGGGTAGAATCGGCAGTATGGTAGCCCTCACCTCTCAGGTGTTGAGTGGGTTAGATAGAGAGATGTCTGGGAAGGAGTTTGACGGTGTTACAGAAAATGAAAAGTATCTTCTCAAGGCTCCGCTTTCAATCGCTACAGCAGCTTTAGAAAGATTTGGTTTTAGAAATATACAGAAGCTTTCTTCCCTTGCCCCAAGGCTTGTTGCTAGAGCATTTAGAAGTAAAGGAAAAAACCTGACCGCTAAGAGCTTTGCAGAGATTGTCGAGCAAGATATTAAAAACGGATTAGCCAGGGGGCTTTTAACCGCTGGTAATGCTTTTGTTTCTGAATTTGAGACTGGGGTTTTGCAAGAAGGCACTGGTCAACTAATGAAGATCGCCTGGAACTCCGCTCAGGGCTCGAATCAGTTTAAGGTTCCAGAGACCCTCGGTCAGGCATTTAAGCAAATAGCCATCGCTGGCTTACAAGAAGGCATCGGTGGTTTCGCTATGGGCGCCCCTACCGTATACAGCTCTGTAAAGTACAACTTTACGGATGCCCAAATGGCTCAGTTCGAGCTAATTAGGAATCCAATACATCAAATGGCTGTCCGACGTTCAATACAAAACAAGCTCGCTGCTGGCGAAATAACCAATGAGGAAGCCGCTAATCAACTTGAGAACATAAATAACATCATCAAGGCCATGGAGGGAATCCCTTCGGATTTTGATCTTTCCACTAAAAAGCAGTTATTTAGAAAAAACCAACAAAGGATATCTCTTGAAAACAAGGTTAAAGAAAACAGCAAGAATAAAAAAGAAAACAGCAAGAATAAAAAGGGTGAGCGTAAATCTCGTGAAGAAAAGGCTCTAGATAAGCTTAACGAGGAGATATCCGCAATCACAGAAAAGGGTGAAAAAGTCACCCAAGAACAAGCAAATAAAGAGATTATTGAGGCTATCTCAAAGGAAGATGGCGGAAAAGATAGCACTGAAGTGGAAGACGGCGACGGCGATCAGACGGAGGTTGTTGCTGAAGACCAAACACCTGAAGACATTCAATCAACAGATGACACAAAGGGGCCTGATCCTGGGGATACAACGCCCGTGGCAAACGATACGCCCGATAATAGCGCACAGGAAGACGAGGAGGAAGCCAATGACTATGATGAGACAAAACAGCAAGATGTCGAAGAGAGTGAGACTTTAGATCCAAACACCCCTGATAATGTCGAGTCTTTTGAGGACGATAGGGTTGAGGTTGACACAAGCTCAGCCACTCAGGAGGAACTTTCCGAGGCTGGATTTGACACGACCACAGCATCCGTTGCTGGAAGGGTTATTGAAGCCTTAGAGGGTAACGAGCTTCCAGGGGGTAAAGTAGTTCAACACAACACAGAGAACTCCCTGAGAAAAGCTGCGGCTAAACACCAAGGTAAGCCCCTGATTTACGATAACGTGATTTACGGCTTTGTTGCAAAGCTGGCGGACGGAACAAGACAAATTCACTTGATGTCTAGCTCTGCCTTGACTGAAACGGGCATGGACATGGCCCCTAGCACAACGGATTTAGTTGTAGAGGAAATAATAACTCATTTCGCTCTTGAGAGCCTCATGAGTAATGATGCTTTTAGGTCTCAGCTCTACGATAAAATCATTGAGCTTGGTAGGTCGAGCCCAAGGCTTCAGAAGATTATTGATGAACGCCTAGCAACCTATGGTGATAAACCGAAGCGCGAAAGAGAAGAAGAGGTAATTGCAGGGTTTTTTGTTGACTACGTAAAAGCTCCAGAGGAATACAGAAGCTTTACTCAAAGGATAATTGATTTCATCAACAGTATTCTTAGTAATCAAACAATAAGGGTGTCGCCAATTAAAGATCAAGCGGGACTCCTTTCATTTGCCAGACAGGTTGCTAATCTTGCTGGCGGGAAAAAAACCAAAATTGAATCTTCTCCGCAGGGTTCGAATCAATCCAGCCAAAATACAATCTCTCCTTCTAGCCAAACGAGGTCAGGAAAGAAGAGATTTAACTACCTTGAGAATACGACTATATACTTTGATTTTAACAGGAATTTTGGTGTTCCACTGGTTGAATGGGCAAATCCATCCCCACCTAAACCCAAGAAGATTAAGGTAAAAGATTTTTATCATTTTAGAAACTGGTACAACAAGCAGACATCTAATGGTGTACATGCTGGTATTGTAACGAATATGTACCGCCTAGACGAAAATGGCAATAAGCGAGTCGTAAATCCGCCAAAACCAAGGCTGGATGAGAATGGCCTTCCCGTAAAAATGGACAGAATCCCAACTTTTGGCGATTTAAAAAGCGCAAGAGCCAAAGAAGAAAGGGATAACACTAGGGAGTTTAATATTCAATATTCCATTCTTTCCAAAGAGGTTAGCGCTCTTTGGCTGGACAGCCCGTTTAGGAACTACACATATATGAGTGATTTTATCCCAGACGGGGAGCCCTTAACGGAAAGGGACTACGAGGGATTAATAATTGCAAAGAAGAACATCCAAGCCACTATCGATCTGAATTTAACTGAAGAACAAGTTAAAGAGCTCGTTACCAATCGCAACTTTGGGGTCATCGAGAAAAGCCAAAACCCTGAGCTGTTCAACATGTCTGGTCTTACTCGTTCTAACGATTACATGGAGCCAGGCACCACATATGACCCAGACGAAAATGGCGTTATGTTTTCTTCTCAGAAAAGAAGCTACGACAGGCAAGCCCCTAGGGCTATTGAGTTTGATGGAGATACAAGTGATGTTGGGGATATCGAGTTAATGCCTGGCATCGGGTTAGTGGTTAAGTATGACATGGCTGGAACCGCCACTTACGAGTTAGAGTACGGTGACCTAAAGGAGGAATACACAACCGAAGGTGGAACACAGCAGCTTGATAGTCTCTCCCCCGAACTCCAGGCAATAGGGGCGGCAATCTCTCACGCGACAGCAGACCAAAGGTCGAGCACCTCTAGAAGGGGTAAGGTTTTGTGGACGCTTTACAACCATAACGGGACGGCACAACCCATGACAGATGAGCAGATTGAAAAGTTCATGCTCGGAAAGGTAAACGAAATCAAGGCTAAGTTAAAGAAGGCCAAGACTGACGGGAAAACCAAGGCTGTCCAAAAGCTAACTAAAGAATTAGAGGTCGCAAAAAAAGAAGCGGCTGCTGCCGTGGAGCGAGCCAAGCAAATCAGGGATGAGTTGGTTAAAAGCAAAGGGCAGATCACCGTTCCTATTCACTTGAACGACCCAAAGAACCTGGCTGGAAGAAAAGACGTGTTTAATAGTTTGCTTGACTTTGCTTTTAAGATAGCCGAAACAGATCCCACGGTTGCTCAAGCCTTGCTTGATGAAATAAATGAAAAGATAAACAAGAAGCTTCCTGGCTCTAGTAAGGGTTATCAAAAGATCTACACAAAGGCTACAATTGCTATTGGCAATGAGGGCAACGGCTGGAGGGTGACAAGTGACGGCATAACGATTACGACCATTGCTGGTGCTAGAAGAATATTCCTTGATGATAAAGGCATGGGGCTTAAGGACAGGCTCAACATGAAGCAAAGAAATGATCTTTTTCAGTCCTTGAATTTTTATCAAAAAAAGAGAAAGGAGGAGTTTAAAAACTTTCCAGACCTTCAAAAGCAGTTTTGGCGTCAAGTCATTGAGCCGCACTACTACAAGAACCTGGAGGGTGTTCTTGGCTCTAGTGTAGTTAGCGTTTCTGGCTACGCATTGAAGGCCTACATTATCGATATCAATAAGATGTATAACGAGGAGGGTGTGCCAATACACCCTGAGGGGATTCAAGGCACTAACTTCGGGTACTTTACTGCGGGGCTCGTTAAGACCGTTAGGCTCTCAAGGCCGCTTATTCTTGAGGAAAAGACATCAAACAGAAATAGCAGTGCAGAAGAACTCTCCATCTCTTTGATAGACAAGGGGGATTTTGAGCTTCAAGACGTGCCTAGATCTGATCCAGGTACACCTAAGACGGTTGATAAACTCATAGAGAAGTACGAGACAAGTAGAATAAACTTAGCCCAAGTTAGAGACAAACTTGACACGCTCACAGGAAGATACATGTTTGGGGGAAAGACCGTTAAAGTGAGCACCCCCGCTGCCTTCAACCTTGCGTTTGACGAAGGTCAAATCATGTTCTCTATGGCTGCTGGTAGGGTCTCTGGAAAGGTTTCTAAAAAGGCTGGACCTAAGGGTGTATCCGTGAATCAGATAATGCAGGTGGCTGGAAAAGCATCAAACGCTGAGCAGCTTGTACTCGCCCAGCTGATGGATCGATTTCCTGGCGTGGAGTTTATCCCAAAGGAGGAGTTTGACGCATTCTTTGAGGCAAAGATGTTGCAGCCTCTTGATGAGGAAAAAAGCCACTCTAGTTATGGGTTGGACAGACTCCACGGAAGGAAGGCTAGAAGATTAAAGGCTGTTACAGTCCCATTTATCGGAGACCCAGGTATCTACGGAACTCCAGGGATATTTGAGGATCATTTCTCTTTCCCTGTCCACGCGCACATAAGAATGTTTGTTGACCCTGACGCTCCAGGGGTTCTCTACGTTTCCGAACTTCAGTCTGACACCTACCAAAAAGGCTTGGAGGAAGCCTATGACGGCACTATAACTGAAGAGGTGGTCATTGAGGATTATGCTTCCGATGAGGTTGACGTAGCAGTTCAGAATCTTCCTTTTCTTAAGTATATCTTGGAGAATTACGATGAATTTAGGGCGGGTCTTATTGAAGCGGCTGGAGGTAGGGACAATGCAATTAAGGCAAATTGGTGGGATAATATCCTCGCAAAGGTTGAGGTAGTCCCAGAGGGTAGACTCGGTGATGCACCCAATATGGGAAGCTTGCTAAGTAACGCCTTGGCTAACGACCCAAACTTTAATGTCAGGGCATTTAGAGTTTTGTTGAGGCAGTATGCTATGTCTAACCTTAAGGCCCCCGTCAATTCTACAAGTAAGCAGATTGATGATATCATAAATGATCACTTTAACAAGTATCCATATGTACAGCCAGGGGAGAGGAACGACCTAGGCAGCTTCTCAAAAGATTTGGTTATCAGTATTGACTACATGGCTGATACCGTTTCCGATATTGCTTTGGGTGAAGGGCTTATAGGTATGACCCCTGAACAGAGAATGAAGGTTTACGATGGGGCTGTAGAGGCTGTAGAGAATCATAGAAACGAAGAGAAGGAAGAAAAGATAGAGGCCATACCTTCTGCTAGAAAGTCGTGGGAGAAGCAGCTCATTAGATATGCTATTAGACGCGCTCAGCAAAACGGAGACGGCGTGGTTCGATTCCCTACTGAGAATACGGCTGCTGATATCCAGTGGTGGGACGCAAATGATGTAGAGCTCAACGAGTACATGAGCGAGGAGTTTGGTGTCGAACGCTTGGGTATGTTCGATGGAGAAATGGGTGGGGAGACGTTAGTTGAAGAAAAAGCAAAACAGGTTCCGCTTAGAAAGAGATACAGAAACCTACCCAAAACCCTAAAGTCTATTGGGCTTGACTCAAGACTAGTTAGAGACGAAGCAGGAAATTCTTGGTATGAGGTAGAAACCCCCGCCCCTGATACGCGCATGACTATGTTCTCTCAACAGTCCAGAAGCAACATGGGGGAGATTGGAGGCGCTACATGGGAGGCCAGACAAAGAACTAGCACGGAGGAATGGACAGATTTGTGGCTGACTAGACTTCAAGATAAGTACCGTAAGGTATTTCAGATTCAAGAGGATGTATCCAAGAAAACAAAAGGTCAAGTCGAGAAAGACCAGGACTTCCGCATGGCTGAAGAGTTGATGTATGGAAAGGCCGCGAACGATCTTGAACTTCTCAGTAACGCTACAGACGCTATAAGCAACTCATTGAGAGACAATGGATTGACCGTTGAAGATCTCGATCAATACATGTATGCTCTTCACGTAAAGGAAAGAAACGCTGTCATCCGAGATCGGACAGAAGGGAAAAATGAAAACGGTAGCGGTAAGACAGATGAGTGGGCAGAAAAGGTAATTGCCGACATGGACCCCGCTAAAAAACAAAAACTTGAACAATCAGCTCAGATAGTTAGGGGTGTCCTGCAAGACACAAGAAACATGATGGTTGAGCTCGGACTTGAATCTCAAGAGACGATTGATGCATTCGAGGAAATGTTCGAGAACTACGTGCCACTTCAGGGCAAGTCTATTGATGAGGAAGACATGACTTATTCTCCGTATCCAAATGGAGGAACTGGGTTTAGCGTCTCTGGAGCCACTACAAAGAAGGCCAAGGGCCGCTTTACAGAATCAACAAATATTGTAGCTCAGGTTATTGCTCAAAATGCGGCTGTAAAAATTAAAGGCAGGACAAACGAGACCATGAACACCCTGTATAACCTCGCTCTGAACAACCCGAACTCAGCTGTTTGGGAGGTTTTAGATAAGGAGGAACACGGATACAAGAGCGATGATCCAAATATTGTTTCCGTAAGAGTGAATGGCGTTCAAAAAGCGATTCGTTTTAAGGACGCTAGTTATGCTCAAGCGTTGCGATCCATGAACATGCCTCAGAAGAACTATTTTGTGAGGGCTATGGGCTCTATAAACTCTTGGTTGAGGGCTGCATTCACCTCTCGAAACCCTGAGTTTATCTTGGGTAACTTTTCTCGTGATATTCAAGCGGCTGTATTTAATGCTTCTGCTGAATCTGAGATTGAGGGAGGCTTCTTGAACGGGACTGGGGCGATGAAGCAGATATTTAAGCTTGTTGGACCTTCATTAAAGGCGCTAGTAAAAGATGAGATTGGCGCCAATACGGATCAGCTCATCATGAAGTATTACCAAGAGTTTAAGGAAGACGGGGGAAAGACTGGGTGGGCTTATCAAAAAAGCCTGGAGGATATAGCTAAGGAGTTGGAAGTTGATGATAGTGGAAGGACTGGAGCCCAGAAGGTTATCGGTGGGCTCAAGGGAGTTTTGGAGTTCGTGGAAGGGATGAACGACGCATTCGAGAACAGCATTCGACTGTCAGCGTACATTGCGGCTCGTGAAGGAGGGGTGAGTAGAGAGAAGGCAGCTCAGTTCGCTAAGAATATTACCGTCAACTTTAACAAGCAGGGGGAGTGGGGTGCCGCTGTTAACTCTACATACCTCTTTTTCAACGCCTCAATTCAAGGTACAGCTAGGCTTGGAAGGTCTTTAACCAACCTTAAACCCCCGATGAGGCCTGACGGCTCAAAAAGAGAGTGGTACTATCGGGCAACCACAGCCCAAAAGGCAGCACTAGGGATGATCCTTGTAAGTGGGTTGCTCACACTGCTTAACAGGGCTGCCTCCGATGAAGATGAGGACGGAACGCTATTTTACAATAAGATACCAGACTACGTAAAAGAAAGGAATCTTATTATTATGCGCCCCGACGGAAAGAATTTCTGGAAGATCCCAATGCCTTATGGGTATAACATCTTCGCTAATATTGGGTCTACCTCCGTGGAGGTTGCTTCTGGGGACAAACAGGCACTAGAGGGATTAGCATTTATGGCTATGTCTTTGGTTAATGCGTTTTCTCCTGTTAGCTTCGGTCAAGCTGACAGTATGGGAAGACAGCTCGCAAAGACTTCAATACCAACGGCTTTTAAGCCTTTCTTTGAGGCTTTTGCATTCAATGAAACATACTTCGGGGGCCCAGTAAAGGCAGAGCAATACCCTTTCGGAACCCCAAAGCCAAACTCATCTATGTCGTTTCGATCTCCAGAAGAGATGAAGCAATTTTTTAGTTGGCTAAATGAGGCAACAGGAGGTTCGGAAAATGTTCCAGGCGTGATTGACATAAACCCCGATGGGGGGTGGTACATCTTTGAGTACTTCCTTGGAGGTACTGGAAAGTTTGTTACTCGATCGATTGAGACTGGACGTAAAATTGTCGCGGATAGAGAGGAAAGCCCAATTGATCTAGATTTCAATGATATCCCATTCATGCGTATTGTGTACGGAGAACCCTCTAAGTATTATGATATGCAGTTATACAAAGACAGGGAGGTTGAAATCAAACAGCTTACAGCAGAGTTTAAGGATAATAGGATTCCTAATGCTGGAGATAGGTACAAGAATGTCTCCCCATTGAATGATATGCTTAAGTCCATAAACAAACGGCTAAAAGCTGTTCGCGCCCAAAAGAAGTCAGCCAAAAAGCTAAGCGGCTACTCCGAAAGAGTGTCTAAAATCCAGCTTCTACAAGAAGAAGAAAGAAAGCTTGTAATGATGTTTAACAAAAGATACGAAGAACTACGTGGACAAAATTAAAGACACAAAACTGGGAGCTTGGCTCAAAGAGAAAGCTCCAAGTATACTTGACGCTGTTGGTGATCTGCTCCCCAATCAGGGAGGGTTAGGCGTGGTAAAAAACTTATTGGACAGAGACCCTGACGTATCTCCAGAGGAGGCTAAGGCAATCGTTGATGCAGAGATCGCTTATCAAA
>Ga0055584_100007553_pt1 | contig 10657 bp, 7 predicted proteins | sample OSDHelmetaG_FD_58716 | JGI IMG/M metagenome (GOLD analysis project Ga0055584, IMG submission 58716) | Pelagic marine sediment microbial communities from the LTER site Helgoland, North Sea, for post-phytoplankton bloom and carbon turnover... | ecosystem: Environmental > Aquatic > Marine >...
GGAACAACAAAATAGCAGTGCTAGTAGGAGATTTTCTTCTTTCTAAAGGGCTAATTATCGCTACTCAGAACAAAGAGTATGGCTTTTTGGATATAACTAGTGATGCTGTACGTCGAATGAGCGAAGGTGAGCTACAAGCTATAGAAGTTATTAAAACTAGAGATATAACAGAAGAAATATACTATCGAATAATCTCGGACAAAACTGCTGCTCTTATCTCTACATGTACTAGTATAGGTGCTGCTAGTGTAACTGAAGACACAGAAATGATAGAGAAAATGCGTGTTTTTGGTGAGAACATCGGAATGGCATTCCAACTAAAGGATGACCTGTTTGACTATCTTTCAAAAAGTAGTTTAATTGGTAAACCCGTAGGCAATGATATAAAAGAAAAGAAAATCACTTTGCCACTTATTCACGCATTTGAAAATGCAGAAAATAGTGAAACAAAGAAAATTAAGAAAATGATAAAAAAAGGCAATCTATCGAATGGGGATGTGAAGTATATAGTTGACTTTGCCAAACAGCATAATGGTATAAACTATACACTAGATGTCTCAAATAGATTCAAGCAAACAGCTTTGGATGTATTAGATGAATTGCCAATAACATCAGACAAACAATCACTCATTGATTTGGCTGAATTTGTAATTAGTCGTGAAAATTAATTATTTTTGATAATTGAATAAAAATAAGAGCAGCATAAATGGATAAGTTAGTAATCGAGGGCGGAAGCCGACTAAAAGGAAGAGTAAATATATCAGGGGCAAAAAACGGGTGCTTGGCTATAATGCCTGCATGTCTATTAGCACCTGGAGTATATAACCTAAGCAATACACCAAACCTAACTGACGTTTGGAGTATGTCCAGATTACTAAACGCTATGGGGGCTCACTCAGAACTCAATGGTAGTAACTTATTTTTAGATACTAGAGACGTAAATAGCTGGGAAGCACCTTACGAATTCGTGAAAACTATGCGTGCTTCTTTCTATGTACTTGGTCCATTGCTAGCTCGATTTGGCAAAGCAAAAGTATCACTTCCAGGGGGCTGTGCATGGGGACCTCGTCCTGTTGATCTACATATCAAGGGTTTGCAAAAGCTTGGTGCTGAGATAGAAATAGAAAATGGTTATATAGTAGCTGATGCTACTAACTTGGTAGGTGGGCATTTTAACTTTGACATTTCTTCTGTTGGTGCTACTGGTAATGTACTAATGGCTGCAGTAAAAGCAAAGGGGAGTTCAGTACTAACGAACGCCGCTATAGAGCCGGAGATAACTGCTTTAGCTCGTTTCTTAGTTAAGATGGGCGCTAAGATAGAAGGTATCGGTACTACTCAACTAGAAATAGAAGGAGTAGATGAACTAAAAGCTGTAGATGAAGAAATAGTTCCTGATAGAATAGAAGCTGCTACGTTCATGATAGCGGCAGCTATGACTAAAGGTGACGTTGAGCTAACAAATGTCAATCCATACCACATAGCTGCTGTTATCGGTAGAATGGAAGAAACAGGTGCAGTGATAGACGTTAATGGGAACACTATTCGAGTAACTATGAACGAAGATATACAACCTGTAGATATTACAACTTCTGTTTATCCAGGTATTCCTACTGATGTACAAGCACAATGGACTGCATATATGCTAGCGGCTAATGGCACATCGAAAGTAGTAGATAATATATACACTGACCGATTCAAACACATACCAGAACTTCAAAGATTGGGAGCAGATATATCTGTTTCAGATAATACTGCAATAATAAAAGGCGGAAAGTCTCTTTCAGGTGCACAGGTTATGTCATCTGACCTAAGAGCAAGTGCTTCACTTATCTTAGCTGGTCTAATAGCCGAAGGTAGAACAGAAGTTCTTCGTGTCTATCATCTAGACCGTGGCTATGAAAACATAGAACAAAAATTAACAGCATTGGGCGCTAACATCAAACGTGAAAAAGCGAACTTGGTTTAGGGGTTATGTTTCAATCTGTAAAAGGATTCCCTTCTTGATTGATATTTTTAGTTTTCTATATGTTCTTGCCCCTCTTCCAATATTATGGATTTAGGGAAAAGTATATTATTTTCTAAATGTATATGTTGTTCCAGATCATCATTGAATTCTTTCAACTTATATTACGTAAGTTTGTATGTGTTACATGCGTCAGCTGGAGGAGTATAATCGTTGGTCAGTTCTCTTATTCTCTTGAATCTATCACCTTCCTCAGTATGTTCTGCTTCCATCATTACTATCGGATATTTCACAGAGGCATTTGGATCTAGTTCTTTTATGTTACCCGCTTCTAATGCTTTGATTAAGGGGAATACTATATTCTCTTCTTTTTTCATATGTGAACTAAGTTCATTCACGGAAGCGTAGAATAAATCGCCAATTTCAGAAAGCTCAGGGTGTTTTTCACCGTGTACTCTGATCACCTTATCGAGTATAGGCTCTATGAATTCAATATTATCTCTTACATAAGTGTGGTGAGTAGTGGTTATGTAGTCAACCAATTCGGTAAGACACATTTTATCATATTTGTCGCCATCTGTAGTTTTACCAGATATATGGGCTTCTATTTCTTCCATAACTATTTTTGGATTTAGCCCCTTTTTCTCACACGCCTTTTCTAAACTAATACCGCCGCCACAGCAAAAATCAATATTCATTTTCTTCAATACTTCTGCCGCTCTTATGTCTTTGGCTACTATTTCGCCTACTTTAGGATATGTCATTCTATTAATTCTCCATATTTTTTATTATTCGTATGTGCAATTTAATAATTCTTAAGATAAAAGACTACTTTATCTCATAATATTGTAAATTTGTACACCTTTGGGTATGTTATAATACCATTCGTTAGTAAATTATTGTAATTACACTGATACTTCATTAAATTGTGAAGCTAATAGAAATCGAAAATAAAATAGTAGAAGTTATATGAATTTAATATTTTTAGGCCCTCCGGGCGCAGGTAAAGGCACACAAGCAAAACGCATTTGCGAAGAGAATAACCTAACACAAATCGCTACTGGTGATATATTACGCGAGCATTTGAAAAATGAGACAGGACTTGGTAAAAAAGCTAAAGAGTTCATCAATGCTGGTAACTTAGTGCCTAATGATCTGATCATAGATATGATGAGATATGAAATTGAGAAAAATAGAAACAAAGGTGGTTATCTACTAGACGGCTTCCCACGTACAGTCAAACAAGCTGAAGCACTAGACGAATTGCTAAAAGAAATAAATGACAAAATAGATGTCGCGATTGTGCTAAATGTACCTAACAGTGAACTAATAGAAAGACTAACAGGTCGTAGAGTATGCTCCGAATGTGGAACTTCGTATCACGTTATATTCAATCCCCCGAAAGAGGAAGGTTTATGTGATAATGATAGTGCAGAGCTAATCCAAAGAAAAGATGACAACGAAGAAACTGTAAAAAATAGGTTGGCTGTTTACGAAAAAGAAACAAAACCGATAATCATTTATTATGAGAAAAAAGGACTAGCTCATCAAGTAGATGGAGTAGGGTCTGTCAATGAAATTTTTGCAAGAATAAACGAAGGAATAGCGAGCTTCGTTAACAACTAATATAATGAAAGACATTACCAAAATATCTTGTATATATTGCCATTCTGACGCAGTAATCAAACATGGGAAAACCCGCTCGGGCGACCCACGTTTCCGCTGTAAAGACTGTGAAAAGACATGGGTAAAAGGTATAGTCTTATACAACAAGCCGGATATCAGTGCTATTTCTGAGTCTTTTCTTCTTGGGCATTCCATACGTGAATTAGTACCATTTTATAAAAGCTCACCACATAGGATTAACACTAAAATAAGAGAGTTTCTTGGCAATACTCAGAACTGGGAATCATTCCTTGATAAAAGTTCTGAAGTTAGAAATGCTGATGTAATATATTTGCAAGGTGTTCGCTTTAACTGCTCTTTCAACTCACCTGAAGATAATGAGATGTTCGTAGCTTTTGCCATCGAAGGACTATCTTCTAACATAATAGGTTTCGAGATAGCAGAAGATAACACCGAAGAGGTTTGGTCAAAGCTGATAGAGCGCCTAAGTAAACGTGGCTATAAGGTCAAGACTTTTCTGACACGTGACATAAAAGCGGTAGAAACACCATTATCAGAATATTTCGAAGACTCTAGAGTTAAACTATATCTGCATAAGCTTAATCGAGATAAAGAAATGGCTAATCGCTGTTGCTTACTTGAAAACCAAACACTACGTGATAAATTAATAGACGATGCACTCAAATTTTACTCTAAGCTTGACAACCAGAGCTATTCTTCATATCTAAAAAATAGATTCGAAATGGATATCAAATCGTGCATAAAAAAGGATTGTGATAGATTCTTCGAGTGTATGATGAAAAACTGTGGAACTGAATCAGAATCAAGACTAGAACAGTTACTAGTAGAGTTCAATGACAGATTTGAGAAATTCCATGCACTAAAAACTGACCCTTACCCTATCATAAACGCCTGGGTTGGATTGCACATGCTTCGTCCAATGGAGTGTGGGTTTACTAGATACTCACTCTACAATCAATTGCCTTGCAAGTGCTCTTTCTCTTGTTTTGCTAGCAATCATAATGATGAGCAATGTGAGTTCATACCAAACGAGAGAGAACTAAATAGCTTTGCAAACGAAGTCACTATACGTGCTTTGCACTTACCTATAGAATCTACTGTCAAAGGAAGATTTAAGTTACAGCTACCAAACTTATTCTAATACTAATTCTATTCATGTAGTAGTACTTTTTTCGTTATCGAAGTAGTACCATTATTTATTTCTAAAAAGTAAACTCCTTTAGCCATATTATTTCTACTTATCCTAATATTACTATTTGAGTTATTAGTTAGAGTACTTTCTACAGACTTACCGTTAATATCGAATATTGAAACATCAACATTATCGAACGATCTATCTAGGGAATAAATATTAATAAAATCTTTTTCTACAAATATCTTGTATGAGTCATATTGCTCATCTTCAACTGACGAGATAGTAGCTAGGTCTAAGATACTAATATCATCAACTTGAAATTCAGAGAAGCAATTCGGATAACCTGCAGAAATATTGAACAAGCTATTAGGTACAACTCTAACTCTAAATCTGAATTCATTAGTAAAGTCAATATAGTCTTTCAGAAACACAGCATTCTCATTCCATGCACCTGTTGGGCTAAGTTCATCATCTAATTTGTAAGCTTCGACCCAATTAGCACCACCGTCAGAACTAATATCCAAATAGAAGTCTAAATCAGAACCTTCTATAATTACATTTTTCGAATACCATAAACTAAATTTGAAAACAGGGTAAATGAATTTATCTATATTTATTTTTGGCGAAAAAGCTTCCATATACCCATAAGGCATGTTGGTCCAATAGCTACCAGTAATAAACTTTGCTCCAGTAACAAGACAAATGTCATCTATATCATCTGAATCTGTCGTCTGTAATAGCAAGGCAGACTTACCTGTAACATATGTAATTTCAGGAACTGCAATTTCGAACTGAGCACCCAATTCTACTTCTCTATTGAAAGTCCATTCGTTAGATGTCATATCTTCTCTGTACCACTCTCTTAGACCAAAGACATGCAGAAATGTTTGTAATCCAGACTCATTTTTGATTTCAGTTCTGAGTTCGCCAGTTGAAATATTTCTAAGGTTAAAATAGTATGACAAAACACCATATGCTTGTTCTTTATTAATCTGGAAGTTATAATCACCAGATGATTCATCGAACTCATTGAACTCTATTTCGTTTCTAGTTTCAAAATTATCGTATGAATAAACTAGAGATAATTCTAAACTATCGTTGAAGAAATTTGTCACTACATCTAACCTACAATCTATAGAAACAGAGCTTTCTGAGTCTAAAAGTTGAGAATCTTGGTTATGAATCAAAGAGTTTTCTAACTGGAAATCTAAATTGATATTATGATTATCATATGCTTCGATAATAGCATCACTATGGGGAGTACCATTAGTCAAATCTCCATCATCATCATCTGCGATTAGAGTCTCTATTAACCACTCACTAAAACAAATTCCATTATCAGCATCATCGGGCAAACCATATCTAGTGAAATGAGCAAGGTTTCTTGCAGTTTCTAAATCTGTTAGATCACGTATGTCCCACATAGCGCCTGCTATGATTTGACCATCATGATGAACTTCACCAATCAGATCATCAGGATATTTGAAATTGTTTTTACAATTTCTAATTATTCGGTTGGGGTCTGAGAATGCTCCATATCCAACTCTAGAATCATCGACCATAAATGAAGCTGTTATATCTGCTATACCTTCATTCGCAGCACCATTTATCATTCCTTCTCTTTGACCTAGTTCTATGTAAAGTAGTCTATTGATACTATGACCATATTCGTGGTACAACACAGTAGGTGTTTCAGCGAAGTTTGCAGATGGATTATTCATACCTATGTATCCTATTACTCTGCCACTGGAATAAGCATTGGGTTGTGAACCACCAAAAGTGTCAAACCTCAGCTGAATTTGAAAATCCATTGCTGTTTTAGTAGAGTCAAATGCTTTGTAATAATCTCTAATTTTATTCAAATGATAGACTACCATTCGCTCTCTGATATCACTATTAGTATCATCCCATTCTACTAGATTATTCTCTCCAGGTTCTATTACAGTATTAATCTTACCTTGTGTGAAAACATTGTTTTGAAATCTGACCCAAGGACCTTCGAAGTTGATAGGTACTTGGAGAGTCGTTTCCAAATCTAGTTCGATTAAACCATTTGAATCAGTTATATAGTTTTTGCCTTGTATCGATATCGTTTGATGTGGGGCTGGTACTTTTAATACTGGGCCGAACTGATTTTCTTGTTTAATATTAGTAAACACTTCTACAGTTGTTTTTAGATCGTGTGTCAATTTTTTGCGGAATAGTGTTTCCCCATCTATAGAAGAGATATAAACAGAATAATCATTATTTTCATAATTGTATTCTGTCCTGTATGCTGCCTCAATAGTATATTTCCCATTTTTATAAATTGGAAATGCAAAAAGTTCAGGTTTGTTATTATCTGTAATATATGACTTAGAATCAGGGTGTGTAATAGATTCATTAGCATAAGCTTCGTTGAAATTTATTTTAGGTTCTAGACTAACATCATCCGTTTCGAAATACTCAACTCCATAAGAAAAGACTTGAGCTCTGTCGTTTATTCTTAAATCAATACTTGAAAATGCGACAGTCATACCATTTATAACTTGCTTCAGATGAACATACCATTTACCATTCACAAAATGAGCATTATTATATACGATTTGATTTTTGTCAACACCGAGAAGTTTTTGATTATCGTCTATGAATTTTAAAGCTATCTCTTTTACATTAGCTTCATTCACTTGACTATAGTTTGAAACACTAATAGGCTTACCAAAAGCTCTAAATGCTTTATTAGTAGTTGGTTTTTTCAATTCAACCCAGCTCTCAGTATTAGTATTTTTTTCTATTACTAGGTTAGCATTAGTCGAATTATAATTGACTTCTTGTAGTATCTTATTACTCTCAGCAGCATCTAATGACAAATAGCTTAGTATTAGTAATGTGCTAGTAAATAATAATGTAATTCTCAACAATAATCTCAGTAAAATGTTAAATAGTATCCTTTAACATACGGAATAATTAGAATCTATTTTAACACAAAAATATAAGAAACATTGATTTGATAACTATATTACATTTTTTGGTCTTATTCTCTATTCATAATCACTTCACCACCACCTTGTAGAATCTTCAGTTCTGATTTGGTAGGATCGAAAACAATTTCTAACATAGCTGGTTCAAATCTAAATTTGTGTTTTTCATAGGCTTCTAATGGGAATTTTTGTTGTCCTGTTCCTTGACCATATAGAGTCTCACCTTGTAAAAATATATCCATTTTAATAGGTACTGCTGGGCTAGAGTAAATACCTACATATTGTTCTAGTTCGGCTTTATTTACTTTGATGGCTGGTGCTGGTACAGGTAGTTTATATTCGTCACCATAATATATTTTGAGAGTACCAATTAGAATATTATTAACCGGTATCGCAACCCCATTACTCAAATATGTAATAGATATTTTACCTTCAGGGAAATAGAATGCATTAGATTGGAAGCCATCGATACCACCTGTATGACCATAGGCTATTTTATCATTGTAAGGTGCTGTGAAAAGACCAATACCGAAACCATCTTGTATTTCCATCATCATAGATAAAGTTTCATCTGATACTATTTTCTCATTAAATAAACAGTAAAGGAATTTATTCAAATCACTTCCTGTAGAGACTATAGCTCCCGCTCCTAGAGGAACACTCATATCAGTTTCAGTTGCCTTAGTCCATTCACCAGTAAATGTATAAGATTCCGCCTCATTACTGTTACTTCCTATAGTACCGCCGTAATAAGTATCTTCCAAATTACAGACTTCAGTTATTTCTTCTCTAAGTATATCGGCAAAAGGTTTACTAAGTATATCTTCAAGAATAAACGATAATAACACATAATTAGAATTAGAATAATCGGCTTTAGAATCTGGATCAAAACTACTAGGGTACGAAGCAATCTTTTCAACTAAGTCAGATTTACTGATTGGATTTTCCATCCAATCTATATAGCCTTCTGTATTTGTGAAATTGAAAATACCGCTTCTATGCTTTAATAATTGACGTATAGTTATATCATCTGAGTTGTCTATCTGAGGATAGTATTCACTCAGTTTTGTGTCCAATGATAACTGATTTTCCTCAACTAGTTTCATTACAATCGTAGCAGTAAAAGTCTTAGAAATGGAACCTATTCTGTAGTGGGTATTTTCACTAGTTTTCTTTTTTCCCTCTACGCTCTCATAACCCAAAGAATAATTGTATACTTCTTTGCCATCTTCAAATATAGAAATGCTTCCCATTGCTTTATCGTTATCTGAAAGTATTTGATAGAGTGAATCTAGCTTTGCTTTATTAATCGAGTAAGATGTGTTATAAATAAAGATAAATGATATAAGTAGGATCAATGATTTCATAATAGGGTCGCTTGTTTAAATAAAAAATCTTAGACGTTTCTTTATACAAGTATGTTACAGTTGAAGTCTTATTTCTTCAAGAAATATCAAAACTATTTTTGATTCAATTTCTTGGACTGATCCAAGGCATAAGCTACCAAAGGCAACGAAAAAGGGTAGATATACCACATAAAACGGCCATCTGTATAAGCCGCCATAAATGAGTATAAAATCATGAGGAAAACAAAAATCACCCCCATCAAAAAGGCGAAGTTGTATGATTTTTTAAAATCTATTTTGCGAATAGAGAACAATAGAATTAGAAGAGGAAGTCCACCTGTTAGTAATAAGCTAATGTAGGTTCGTACACGACCAAGATTATAAAATAATGACTCCATATTTGCTGACCATAGGAATGTACTATCTGCATTTATTGTATTAGACCTAACTATTAAAGTGGTTGTCAAGAACAGTAATAACAATATTGAAGAATGAATCAAACTCTTTCTTAATCCTATTTCTTTGTAGTTAAAAAAGAAAAAGAATGGTAAAAGTAATATTGATTTCTCATTGGCCATAGCACCTATTATTAGAATAATTAAGACTGGGAAAAATTCTTTTTTTAGAGTGTAATATGTACCAATTATTATTAAAAAAATAGCGGGTGCATCTAAAAGACCCACAACTCCATAATAGAAAATTGGAAAGGAAAAGCAGTAAAGAAAAGAAGTCATAAATATTGTTTTCTGTCTAAATCCTATTAAAGCTAAAAGCTTCATTAGGAAAAGTAAACCTAGAACTTCTGATGATAAATTTATTATATTTAGCGATGAAAATGAGTCAAATGGAAAAAATGAAGCAGCGAATGGGACTAAAAATCTGAAGGAATACGGCTTGGTGATTTCATCTTCTACATCTAGCCCATTATAGTAATTTACATATTGGACGTAGTTGTAAGAATCTAAACTCATCTCAACGTCATAACCAATCTTTTGACCTAAACTATGTTCATCAGATCCTACATAGGGGCGAATAATTAGGTCTTGTCTATTCCACCTAACTACAGACATGGATATTAAAACTAACGTTAATATTAGGAAATGCTTATAGTTCATAAGCCAAATATAAGTAAATTATGCGGATGGTAGAGAAACAAAGAAAGTAGTACCCTTACCTAACTCGCTTTCAAACCAAATTCGGCCATTGTTTTTCTCAACCATTTCTTTCACTAACAACAGACCTAATCCAGTACCAAGTTCGTCTTTAGTTCCCTTAGTTGTATGGATTATTTCATTTCTAAAAAGACGTTCTTTGTCTTTTTCACTTATACCAACTCCGTTGTCTTTTATACTGATAACAACTTGATCATCATGATCAATGGCGCTAATTGTTATATCAGTGCTTTCTTTCGAAAATTTGATAGCATTAGATATTAAGTTGGCTATAATATTTTCTACGTGCGTAGGATCAGCTAATATTTTAGTTTCTGTTATTTGGCCTTTTACAAAACTGATTGACTTATTTTTGGCATTTAATTCTTGCACACTTAATAATAAATCAATAATCTGTATCGGTGAAATTTCTTCCGTAGTTATTTCAACTC
>Ga0055584_100007554_pt1 | contig 10656 bp, 10 predicted proteins | sample OSDHelmetaG_FD_58716 | JGI IMG/M metagenome (GOLD analysis project Ga0055584, IMG submission 58716) | Pelagic marine sediment microbial communities from the LTER site Helgoland, North Sea, for post-phytoplankton bloom and carbon turnover... | ecosystem: Environmental > Aquatic > Marine >...
GATGTCGGCACCGCCAAACATGACCCGCACCCGCGCCGGAATGGGATCAAAGAAGATTTCGTAGTCAGGATTGTTGACCCATCCGTTGGGCTCAACCTTCGGTGATGCTGCCATTTGCTGCTCCTTCTGGCCTGTTGGCTGGGCGCTTAACATGATCGAACAACAGACTGGCCCCAAGCTTGGATACACTGCTTGCGGCAGGGCCCGGGATCGCCTATAACCCGCGCCTCATTTTCGGAGAGCGCCATGAAAAGCGACATCCATCCCAACTACCACGAAATCAAGGTCATCATGACCGACGGCACGGAATTCACCACGCGCTCCACCTGGGGTGCATCGGGTGACACCATGACCCTCGACATTGATCCCAAGTCCCACCCGGCATGGACCGGTGGCAACCAGCGTCTCAACGACTCCGCTGGTCAGGTCGCACGCTTCAACAAGCGATTTGCAGGTCTGGGCGTCTAGGCCGAGGTTACATAGTTTCGCAGAACGGCGGTCCAGCAATGGGCCGCCGTTTTTGTTTTGGCGCCTCTTGTCCCGTGAAAGTTCAGCCCCGCGTGGTCTCGAACCCGGCCAGGAATGCCGCCAGATTGGCGCCCAGTTCATCACACAGATAGCCGCCCTCCTGCACCAGAACACTGGGCAGGTCGCGTTCGGCAGCAAAGGCACCAAAGCGTTCACCGACCCGGCCAAATCCACCGGTGGTGATCTTCAGGACACCGAGCGGATCGTTCTCCTGGGCATCAAAGCCTGCAGAGACCAGCAACACGCCGGGATCAAACGCAGCGACCGTTTCCAATGCCGAATCCAGCGCTTCCAGGAACCCGGTATCATCGGTTCCAGGCGCCAGAGGCAGATTCCGTGTGGCGCCCGTGCCACGACCCTCTCCCCGCTCATGGGCATAACCCCAGAAGAAGGGGTAGAAGTTGGTGGGATCGCAATGGATCGAGATGAACAGAACATCCTCGCGCTCCCAGAAGATCGCCTGGGTGCCGTTGCCATGATGCACGTCAAAATCAACGATCGCCGCGCGGCCATGGGTTGGCAGCATGTGTTCGGTGGCAATCGCGACGTTGTTGAGGAAACAGAAGCCAGCGGCCATATCGCGAAAGGCGTGATGGCCTGGTGGTCGGCACAGCGCAAAGGCGTGGGAGGCCCCGTTGCGCACCTTGTCGGCAGCCGTCAGCGCGACATCGGCCGATGCCCTTGCGGCCTTCCAGGTTCCCGCACCAATCGGGCAGGCACCATCGCCCATGTGATAACCGGCCTGCCCCACAATGTGTTCGGGCCTGCTGGCCTGGGGACGTGAGGGAAAGACATTGGGCAGGATTTCCGGCCCGCTTCCAGGCAGCTCCGACCAGCGCCGATGTGCGCCTTCCAAAAAGGTCAGGTAATCGGCGCTGTGCGCGCGCGCGACACATGCGTCATCAAAGCTCGCTGGCGCGACCACCGCATGATCGCCTGCGACCGCCTGATGCAGAACCTCGGCCCGGCGCGGCACCTCAGCAGGGGCCGCGATCTGCCCCCGTACCAGAAAGCTGATGGGGTCGTGGAGCCGATGCTCTTCACTGAAAACTACATCCATCGCACTGCCCCTCCCCGGGGCCTAACTCATACAAACATCATTGCCGTGGCAAACAGCAGAATCACCGCGCACCAGACAAGCGTCATGACCAGAAGCCGTGTTCCCCGCTCCTGGCGCTGATCGAACACCGCCATGGACACCAGACCAAGCGTTGCCGCAGCCGTCATGATCCAGAGCGGTTCGCGTGCAACACCGATCAACGTGATCGCGATGGCCATGGCAATCCCCAGATTGCCGATCCAGACCGCCGCCATGGCGCGCGGTTGTGCCGTTTGCGCAGGGCGCCGTCCCGTCGATTCATCGACCAGATGCGCCAGCCCGGCAATTGCAGCACCTGCCCCGAACACTGTCACCAGCAATAACCGGCGCGACACGAAGTTGTCGATATTGAGTCCCGGCAAGGTAAGCGCGCCAGCCCAGAAGGCGGCCAGGGCCAACAGGCCGCCGCCGATCAGTTCGAGTACCATGGGCGGTCTTGGTGCGCCCATTGGCCAGATCACGATCAGCAGGATCAGCGCAAAGATACCAAGTGCGGGCAAAATACTGACCGACACACCAACAGCCAGCAGGCAGGCCATGATGGCAACGGCAACCATGTCACCGCTGGCAAGCAGGCTGCTACGCCGACGCACCCGTCCGCAGATCGATGCACCAATCAGGCCGATCAATGCCAGCCCCATGATGACGCCCAGCAGGCCATAGATCGAAGGCGGCAGGAACAGGGAAGGCAGCCACGCCTCCAGACTCCGGCTCTGTGTCTGGGCTGCCACGACGTAACCCCAGACCACGGCCAAAGCGACGAACACCAGCACGGTAGCCGGCCATTCACGCTCCAACGTCCGCCAGGCGCGCCTTGCCGATTCTCCCCCCGCGATCAGCCAGAGAGACAGGACAATGGCCAGCAGGGGCAGATGCAGAAGAAAACTCCTGTGGGCCTCGTTGCGATCGGCAATCAGGGCGCCTTTGACGGCAACCCCACCCAGATCCAACAACCAGGCATGAAATTGCTCGTAACGCAGACCACCGATGGCAATCAAGGCCGAGGCAACCACGAACAACGCAATCTGCACGGGGTGGCGCGTCTGGCTTAGTGCAACGCAGAATGCAATCGCTGCAACCGAGAGCCCCGCCACGGCAAGCATCTCGTCAAAGGTAAGGTTAGGCCAGATCGCTCCGGCCACGGGCTCTGAACACAGCCCCAGCAACACGACCGCCCCCAGGGCCAACCCGGTTCTTGTATCGGTCTTCAGGGAGAGATGCGCCGCCAGTCCAAAGGCAAGGCCCATGACCGTCCAGCGCAACGCCTCACCCAGAAGCACAAGCGCCTGGACGCCAGGGCTGGCGTACAGCGGCAACACCTGCTGTATCGGCAACCACAGATCAAACAGAATACGCAGACCGACCACACACATGCCCAACAACAGGGCCTCGCCCACGCTTTCGGGCGGCCATGCAGGCACCAGCAGCCTGCGCACTTTGCTGTCAGGTGAAGGGTCGCTCATGAACGGTCCATCATTGTCTTCCAGGCAAAGGCTTCTGCGGCCCTTGCCTTGCGGTCTCCCATGTCCCCACCATAAGGCCTCATTGAAGCAAGTCGAACGGGCATCAACGCCAAATTCTGCGTTTGATACGCGCCCAAGGCTTTACCGGATGGCTGTCCGGGCTAAGATCATCAGCAATCACCTAGTCCATGCTCCGGGGAGCCTGACATGTCACGATCCGTCATCATTACCTGCGCCATCACTGGTGGCGGGGATACCGTGGGAAAAAGTGACAAGGTTCCGGTCACGCCGGAACAGATCGCCAATTCTGCCATCGAAGCAGGCAAGGCCGGTGCAGCGATCTGCCATTGCCACGTGCGCGACCCTGAAACGGGTGCAGCCTCCATGCGCAAGGATCTCTATGCCGAGGTTACCCAGCGCATCCGCGATTCCGACAGCAACATCGTGATCAATCTCACGACCGGGCCCGGTGCGCGATTCACACCCTCCGCCGAAAATCCGGCAGTCAACGCCAGCCCGGGCTCGTTCCGCAAGCCGGAGGAACGCACCGCCCATGTCGAGGAACTGTTGCCGGAAGTCTGCAGCCTGGATGTCGCGACCCTGAACTTTGGCGAACACGCTTTCGTCAACACGCCACAGCATCTTGCCATCATGGCTGAACGCATCCGCAAGGCCGGCATCAAGCCAGAGCTGGAAGTGTTCGATGCCGGACACCTACGTCTGGCACGCAAGATGATCGATGACGGGCTGATTGATTCCCCGCCCATGTTCCAGCTTTGCCTGGGCATCCCCTGGGGTGCGCCCGCAACGCCCGAGAGCGTTACCTACATGAAGAACATGCTGCCCAAGGATGCGCTGTGGGCAGGTTTTGGCATCTCGCGCCAGCAGATGCCCATGGTGGCCGAGATCGTCAATCTGGGCGGCCATGTCCGCGTCGGGTTGGAGGACAACCTCTATCTCGAAAAGGGTGTTCTGGCGACCAACGCCCAGCTTGTCGAGAAAGCTGCCGGCATCATCACCCTTCTGGGTGCCAATGTTGCTACACCCGATGAGGCACGCCAGATACTGGGGCTTCGGGGCACGCAATGATCACAGCTGATCTGGCCGGCAAGCGCACCCTGGTGACCGGTGCTGCATCCGGCATCGGGCTGGCAACAGCAGAGATGTTTGCCCGTTGTGGCGCCAAGGTTGCGATCAACGATCTGCCCCGCAATCCCAACCTGGAAGCCGAGGTCGAGCGCCTGCGCGGCGAAGGGCTTGATGTCATCGCCGCCGGTGGCAATGTTGGCGACCCTCAGGATTGCAGGCGCATGATCAGCCAGGCCATTGCCGACCTCGGCGGTCTCGATCACTTGATCAACAATGCGGGAACACCAGGCACCAAAAGTCCGGTACCGCCCTCTGACCTGGACGCCATCGACGAAGGCTTCTGGGATCGCGTGCTGTCGGTCAACCTGGTCGGGCCCTATCGCTGCTGCCAGTCGGCTGTCGACGCCCTGCGCGAAAGCAACGGCGCCATCGTCAACACCTGCTCCATCGCCGGCCTTACCGGCGTGGGCTCATCAACGGCCTACGCCGCAACCAAGGCCGGACTCATCAACATGACTCAGGCGCTGGCAAAGGCACTGGCACCCGACATCCGGGTCAACGCCATTGCACCAGGTGTCGTGGACAGCCCCTGGGAATGCCAGTGGTCCGATGAAGATCAGCCTGCCCGTATTGCCAGAGTTCCGCTCAAACGTGCGGGCGTGCCCGTCGATTACGCAGAATCCATTCTGTTTCTTGCTGCCGGCGGCGCTTACATCACAGGCCACACGCTGGTCGTCGATGGCGGCGTGACGGCCTGATCATTCGCGGGATCGACCATCGTACGACTGCAGGCGACGTTATCCTCGCGCCGGACCGTTCCTAAAGATCCAGTTTCAGAACCGGTGACTTGGAGCGGCTGCAGCAGACCATGATGAATTCGCCGCGTTCCTTTTCCTCGTCATCGAGAACGAAGTCGCGGTGGTCGGCATCGCCGCTCAACATGACTGTGGCACAGGTGCCGCAAATGCCTTCCTCGCACATGGTTTCGACTTCAAATCCGTTCGCACGCAGAACGTCCACAATGCTCTTGTCGGCGGGCACATCAAGCATCTGCCCGGTGCTCGCAATCTCGACCTGGAACGCTTCACTGTCGCCATGCTCGACGGTTTCGTCGACCGAGAAAAACTCGAAATGCACGGTGCCGCGCGGCCAGTGATCAGCGGCTTGTTCGCAGGCATGCATGAAGCCGCCGGGACCGCAGTAATAGACATGCGCGCCGTCGCGGACGTCTTTGAGGAAACCAGCAATGTCGAAGCCTTCTGCCGGATTGCCGTTGTCATGGTGGAAGTGGACCTTGTCGGCAAAGTTCGAAGCAGCAATCTCATCCTTGAACGCCGTTCTGGCTGGCGTCCGGGTGCAGTAATGCATCTCGAAGGACTCGCCGCGCGCCGAAAGGTCCCGCGCCATGGCCATCATCGGCGTCACGCCGATACCACCAGCCATCAGGATGTGATGTTTGGCCTGATCGGAAAGCGGAAAGTTGTTGCGTGGCGTGTGGACGGTAACCGCGTCACCCTCCTTGAGGTTGTCGTGCATCCACACCGAGCCACCGCGGCTCTCGGGCTCACGCAGGACTGCGATGACATAGCGGTCCACGTCGGCGGGATCGCTGGAGATCGAATACTGACGGGCCAATCCGTTGCCAAGCTCGATATCGAGATGACCGCCGGCGGTAAACATCGGCAGCAGGCCACCCTTGGGATCGACCAGCTCGTAAGACTGGATGCCTTCGGCTTCTTGCGTGATCTTGTTGACCTTGAGCGACAGGGTCGTCATCGGCTGCTCCTGTTACAGACGGACCGGACCGGCCCGTGAATCACATCAGTGTGGGCGCCCATATAGGATAAAAAACCGCCAAATGCGAGCCATGGAACTGCTGAATTATCGCTGCTTGCGGTCGATCAGGCGGCAAGACTCAGAGTGATTTCCGGATAGACCCTGCACGGCTTGGTCGGCACCACCACGGCGCACTGCTTGACTGCGGAAACCGCATGGACCCATCGCCAGGGTTCACGGCAGATATGGAACTCTTCCCAGGCTGCCTGCTGCAACTTGTAGGCATGCATTTCGCTGGCGTCCTCGCGGCTGACCAGTGCCGTCGTCAGGCGGAACAGGTCTTCGGGATCGTGCCCGGCCTTCATGTAGGCCTCAGCCAGACGCGTGACGTCATGCACTGCGTCAAAGGCCACAAGATGGTTGATGGCAACCGGCAGATTGGTCACGTCGTAGCCATCGATCCCCAGAATGCCCGATTCGATACCGGCAAGCAGCTCATCGGCGCCAGCCTTGCTCAGCGCATCGTCTCCGACCTGCCAGTCCCAGGTGAGCGTGTGGTCTAGGTAACGCACCTCGTAACTCCACGCCCATCCGATCAGAGCCAGCGCCTTGTTACGGAAGCTGACCTCAGGGAACCCGATCAGATAACGCCGGGCGGCAATGCCAGTGTGGATATGCACATCGAACGGGTTGTTGCTGTGCGAGCGCAGGAAAATACGCCCACCACCAAGCGACATGGCCTCACAGGTACCTTCCAGCGAAAGGCCCTGGCCCATGGCGCGTGCCACCATTTCAGGAATCGCAGCAATGGTCGAAACCCGGCCCATCTCCTCAGCCAATGCCTCGATCGCCGCTGTTTCATGCGCCCCGGTCTTTTCAGGCACGCGTTCGGCACTAAGGCCATGTTCATCGAACAGGGCTTCAAGCTCGGGGAAGCGTTTGTAGAGGTCGATGCCTTCGGTGATCGAGGCTTCATCGAATTCGCCAAAGGCGTCAAAGGACGCATGACGCGAGAGGAACCGCACGACCGGCCGCATCAGAATAGGTGCCCATTCCCAGCCGATCGCATCAGCCGCACGCATGGCATAGATGGGATAGAGGAAATAGTGATCATCCAGATTGTTGCGACGCAGGGAAATGGTCAGAAGGCTTTCGAGAATCTGGCCGCGCGTGGCTTTCTCGCAAGCCAGGGTCATGGCGCGCTCGGCCAGGCGCGGCTCGCGGTCGAACATCGCCTTTTCCAGGCGCGCCAAAGCCTTTTCTGCCGTGACATCGCGATTGAGGTCATCGAACGACACCATCGCGGCCGGGCCCATCGAGGGGAGATGTATATGCTTGTTGGCCAGCGCAACACACTGCAGCACGGGCAGGTCGCGGTCGGCTTCACCCAGGCGCTCCATCATACCGATCACGGCGTGAATGCCGGCTGTGGGATGCACCGGGCCGCCATGATGATCAGCCGGCAGCTCCGTCGAGCGTGAAACCGCCAGAGCAGCTGCAGCAACCAGCGCCTTGCGATCTTCACCGGCATTCAGGCGGGCAATCGACTTCTCGATGATCTGGTCGCGCGGCGTGTCCTCAATGAAGCGGACCCGCTCTTCCATTGCAGCTTCAAACTCAACCAAACGCACCATGACGATCTCCCATCGCGCAATCCTTGATTCCGTCTGTAACCATAGCGAACAAGCCCGTGTTTGTAGACTGCCTTCTTGCAGGAGCGTAAGGACCGCCAGGACTCGGTTGTCAGATGCAGTTTCGCCTCGACAAGTGGGCTGCTCACGTTCGAAGGTCCGGCGCTCTCTGAGTTATCCGACATCCATCGTCACGGGGAATCATGGCGCGCAAGAAACGACAACGTCTGGAAGTCATGATCGATGCCCTGGGCGCACGCGGCGACGGCGTCGCGCACGCAGGTGGGCAAACCCTGTTTGTCGCAGGCGCGCTTGCCGGTGAACGCTGCCTTGTCGAGCCTGGTCAGAAACGTGGCGATGGGCGTGAGGCACGCCTGATTGAACGCCTGGAAGGCTCACCACAACGGCGCGAGCCGCCCTGCCCTCATGCCTCACGCTGTGGCGGCTGTGTGCTCCAGCACGCAGAGCCTGAGCTTTATACCGCCTGGAAACACAGCAGCCTTGTCGACACGCTGGCGCGCCGCGGCTTTGGTGCCAATCTGGTCGCACCGCTGGAAAGCGCGCCACCAGCCAGCCGCCGACGCCTCCGGTTTGCCGTAGCCCGTCGCAACCAGGGTTACAGCCCCGCGTTCAGGGCCGGGCACAGTCACGACCTTGTTGCCATCGACCAGTGCATGATCGCTGATTCCTGCCTGCTGGAAGCAGCCACCAGGCTTTGCACCGCGCTTGGGCCTGCAGGGATTCGCGAGATCGAGCTGACCGCAACCACAAGCGGCATCGACGCTCTGGTAATGGCCTCCTCGGATCCCGATCTTGCCCTTGCCGAACGCCTGCCTGACCTCGCGCGTGAAGCCGGTCTGGCCCGTCTGGCCTGGAAGCCGAGCGGTGGCCCGGTCTATGTCGTGGCCCAGCAGGCAGAACCTGCCATGCGCTTTGGTCCGGTCTCCCTGACCCTGCCACCGGGCGCCTTTGTCCAGCCGACCGAATGGGGTGAGAAGCGTATTGTCAGTCTGATCCGACCACTGCTGGCCAATTGCGACAATATCGCCGATCTCTATGCCGGCTGCGGCGCCCTGGGCTTTGCCCTGCTGCCCGGCCCAAAACTCTCCATGTTCGAATCGGTCGATGTCATGACGGTTGCCGCACGCACGGCCGCACGCCTTGCCGGCCTCGACATCACTGCCACCACACGCGATCTCGAGATTCAGCCGCTCATCGCCTCCGATCTCGAGCGCTTTGACGGCGTCGTGCTTGACCCGCCGCGCAACGGCGCGCGATCCACCTGCGAGGCCCTGGCCATGTCTGGCGTCAAGACCATCGCCTATGTTTCCTGCCATCCCGGCAGTTTCAGCCGCGATGCCCGTATTCTGGCCGATGGCGGATTTGCGCTGGAACGTGTCTGGCCGGTCGATCAGTTCCTCTGGTCGCACCATCTGGAGCTGGTTGCACATTTCGTCCGTCGTTGACGCGCCGCGTCGTTCGGTGCGATGACGGATGTTCGAGCAACACAGTCACCTCCGAATGGAGCATCACGATGGTCACGTCGCCCATCACGCCTGAAGGTTTCAAACGGCTCAGCGATGAGCTGAAGTTCCGCAAGAATGTCGAACGGCACGAGATTTCGCGCGCCATTGAAACTGCGCGCGAGCACGGCGATCTCAAGGAGAACGCCGAGTATCATGCTGCCAAGGACAAGCAGGGCATGGCCGAGGCGCGCATCCGCCATCTTGAAGGCGCGCTGGGCGAAGCTCAGATCGTCGACCCAAAGAAGCAGCCTTCCAGCAAGATCGGGTTCGGCGCCTTTGTCACGGTGGTCGATCTGGAGACTGAAAAAGAAGCGACCTATCAGATCGTGGGTGAATACGAATCGGACCTTGATGAAGGCCGTATCTCGATCAAGAGCCCCATCGCGCGTGCCCTGATGGGCAAGGAAGCCGGTGATGACGTCGCGTTCAAGACGCCCAAGGGCGAGCGTGAGCTTGAGATCACGGCAATCACGTACTGAACGCGATCTGCTCTAGTCCACGCCCGGCGTTGCGACCGGCCTTGGTCTGCCACGGCGCACGGTTTCGCGGTGCAGGATGTAAAGACCTGCGCCCACGATCATGACAATGCCACCAGCCGCGAGCGGGTCCGGGAAGGTGCCGAAGACCGCAAAGGCCGCGCCGGTCGTGAACACGATGTGGATGTAGGAGAGCGGCGCCAGCAGGGATGATTCGCCCAGGGAATAGGCGCGGATGTGGCAGAAATGGGCGACAAGGCCAAAGCCTGCTGCGGCGAACAGAAGCACCCATTGCATCATGGTCGGATTGACCCAGACGAACGGCAGCGGAACGGTGAAGAGCACGGCGCTGGCTGCAACGCTGTAGAACAGGCAGGTCCAGGCGCCATCGTCCTTGCCGACCATGCGGGTGAGAATGACATAGATCGCCGAGAACAACGCATCGACCAGCGGTAGCAGATACATCCAGTGGCGCTCACCCATGCCGGGCTGGACAATCAGCAGGACGCCGACAAACCCCACGAGACAGCCACTCCAGCGCCGCCAGCCAACCACTTCCTTGAGGAAGAAAAAGGCAATCGCGGTCAGGAAGAGCGGCGAGACAAAGACGATGGCCACGGCATCGGCCAGCGGCACGACAGCGATCGAGGAAAAGAACGCGATACTGGCCGTGGCCAGCAGAACCGAACGCCAGATCTGTTTTCCGGGATGACGCGTTTTCACGACCGCAATGGGACTGCGCCGCAGGATGATCGGAATGGCGATGGCGGTGAGCACCGCGCGGATCCAAAGAACCTGAAACGGACTCATGCCCTCTTCGGCGATGAGCTGCTTGGCGACCAGTTCCAGACCGACAAAGACAACGCTGGAAACCATCAGCCAGGCGATGGCGCGCAGATTGTCGGACCAATCAGCCGTGGGAATCCATCGCATGATCAGGTGCCCCGGTTTTCGTCAAACCGGGCGGTCCGGAGAGACTAGCTTGCGGTAGCCTTGGCAGCGGCCGCAGCGACACGTTCCTTCTCGCGCTCGCGTTCGCGCTCTCTTTCGCGTTCACGCGAACTCGAC
>Ga0055584_100007555_pt1 | contig 10656 bp, 9 predicted proteins | sample OSDHelmetaG_FD_58716 | JGI IMG/M metagenome (GOLD analysis project Ga0055584, IMG submission 58716) | Pelagic marine sediment microbial communities from the LTER site Helgoland, North Sea, for post-phytoplankton bloom and carbon turnover... | ecosystem: Environmental > Aquatic > Marine >...
CCGCTAACTTATTGAACACTGACTTCATTAAAAACTCCTTGGATAAATGAGGTGAATTTGAATACGAAACATACCATATAGTAGAATTACATCAAATTATCAATAATTGCATTAATAGTGGGCAAATTTGCACAAGAAAAATCTTGACTGGGAAAACCTTCATTATGTTCTCAAGGTCGCAGAAACCGGTTCCATTGCTGCGGCGGCGACGAACCTCAATGTCAATCGAACCACCGTCCTGCGGCGCATCAACCAGTTCGAAGCGGAACTCGATTTTCAACTGTTTGACCGTCGTACCACTGGCTATGTATTGGCCCCGGGAGCAGAAAAGCTGTTATCCACCGCCATTAATGTAGAGAAATCCATTGACGATCTTTACCGCCAGATACAAGGAAAAACCCTGCAGTTGGAAGGTCAACTGCTGGTAACCACCACTGACTCCCTGTTGCTGTCGACCCTCGCACCTCATCTTGAAAGTTTTCGTCAGCAGCACCCACAGATTCAAATTGAGTTAGTGGTCTCGAACCATCGGCTGAGTCTCTCCCGGCGAGAAGCTGATGTGGCCATTCGACCGGGCAAAAATATCCCGGCCAACCTGGTAGGCAGGAAATTAGGCGAAATGCGCTTTGGTATTTTTGCCAGTGACGGCTACCTGAAACAAAATAACTCATCCTCCCTTGTGGAGCATCGATGGTTAGGCGTAGAAACACCCCTGACAGATTCTCCCCCGGGACAGTGGGTCATAGAGAATATTCCTGATACCTGCATCTGTCTTAAAACAGACTCTTTTGTTGCCCTGAGATCTGCGGCAGAAGCTGGAATGGGCTTAGCATTGCTGCCGCTCAATCTTGGTCGGCAATCGGTAAGTCTGAAGCAGGTTTTTCCACAGCACCCTGATATCAGCAATAATTTATGGATTATCACTCACCCGGATCTGCAGCGATCCACCCGTGTGCATACCTTTATCGAGCATTTTTGTGATGCCGTAAAAATGTCCAATGATTAATCGATCAAACCTGCTACAGCGCTAATCAGAAAATGCCTGCATCAAGTCCCGCCGCCATTAACATACCAAGTTGCTCACACTGCTCGCTGAACCCGGGTTGCATTTCTCCTTTCAGCACCACTGGTTGCTGTACTGGTTTCCAGCGCAAGCCGGTAATGATGCGTTCAACGCTGGTCCTTGCGCCCTGACCGTCTAACCCTCCCTTAATAAAAAGCCCGTAAGGCAGACCTGGGGTTTGCTCAAGGCAGGGATAATAAATTCGTTCCAGAAAATCCTTAACGAGGCCACTCATGTAACCGAAATTTTCTGTTGTTCCGAGGATCACTCCGTCCGCCCACAACACGTCATCCGCTGCTGCATTCAGCGGCTCTCTTACTCGAACTTCAATATCAAATTCGCTACTGGAAGCACCTCTGGTAACTGCCTGCTGCAGCAGCCGCATATTTTCTGACGGACAGTTTGAAACGATAAGCAGTTTTGGCATTGTGATATTTTTCTATCAGGCACAGCATACTGCGCTAGACGATATCACATCTATTTATCATCGTTATCCTTATGTTTTTTGTTCTGGAGCATTCCGCCCAGACCGCTTTTAATACTTTTACCCATAAACAGAATTGAGTTTTTAAATTCATCTACATCTCTTTTAATATCACTCTTCATACGCTCAGTATGACTGATCCTTGTACTCGTCATGGTTACCTGGTCAGTGGACTGTTCATTATTTTCGCCCTCTGTGGTCAATGCTCCAGCTTCAACATCGGATTCAGTTTTTTCTGCGGATTGCGGTGATATCACTGCCACCCTCTCAGGTGTTTTCTGCACCACGGCCACTGAAGCGGGAGCCGTGACCTCAGTTGGATTGGCCGTGCTGATCACGGTCTGCTGTGACGATATCGCGTGCTCAACATTCATTTCATCTGCTTCACGTTGCAGCTCACGAAGTCTGTGATTTTCTGGTTGGATATTCAGGCCTCTGGTAATGAAGCGGTTGGCTTTTTCAGGATCTTTATTGCGGATTTCGTGCTCTGCAAGGGTAATGTACCGATGCGTTATCATTTGCAGACCGTTATGGGCTTCAAAGCTGACAGGATCAACTTTAAGCGTCTCACGATAGTAATAGAGTGCGTTATCCTGCTCAGGCGTGGTCAGGCGATAGTCATTCATGGCCTTGGCTGCTTTGGCAAGTAATACCTCTATAGTTTGTTGAACCTCATCAGACGCGGAAGCTGCTGGCCCAGACTGCGGCGCAACGATAACCCCTTGAGCCGCCAGGGTTGGTGCAGGCTCGAGCTTTACCGGTTCAGAAGACAGCGTCTGGGTTTCTTTATTATCTTTCGGGATTGTGACTTCCAATATCCGGGCCGGAGAAAAATAAAAATCAGAACGTAACGAAGACTCTTCCCATGGCGTCTGCTGACCATCACTGTCATCAATAACACCAATCCGCACTTTCTTGAACATCTGCTCAATGGGCATTCCAGGTTTGTCAAGATTGGCCAGTAAGTGTTTGGTATAGACGCCATTACGACCATCACCATCCAGCGCCACATCTCCCGGTGCAGTTGCATAGGCGATGATCGACCCACCCGGCGCATCCATGCGCGCCAACCCTCTGGTCGCTGCGCTACGATAGCTTTTGGCAAATGGGTTGTCGCGGCAGGCATCAAGAATCACGATATTAAGATCATTATCCGCTTCCTCAAGTGCGCGCAAAATGGAATTTGCAGCAACCGCCTCATCCGGAATCTCGAATTCGTTTTGCATGATGGCATCGGTGGGAATCAGATAGTTCACACCCTTGATCTGCATTCCGTGGCCGGCGTAGTAAAACAATCCTACACCACCCGTGGTGCGAAGGTTTTCACTGTATTCTCGAATTGCCCGACGCATATCTCTGCGTGAGGCATCGATCAGTACATTTACATTGAAATCAAGTTGTCTCAGCTTGGTGGCGATATCCGTCGCATCGTTAACAGGATTATCCAGAGGTGCGCTTGCGTAATCACTATTGCCAATCACAAGGGCGGTTCTGGCGCTTGCCAGCATTGGCAGGCATCCGGTTAAAACCATGATCAAAAGTATCTTTTTCAGCATCTCTATTTGCCAAATGGTCGCCTTGACGCAACCATAATTTCTCAACTAATTTGTCTAATCGCCCGACATAACGCCTCGCCCTGGCGAGGTTCATCGAACACTGAAATCAATATAGCACAGGAGGAATTTATAACTGAAGAGTGAAGATTACCCAGGGATTTGTGAATATTACCGATACGGTCAATGACGGTCGACCAGACAGAATATTTTTATGGTGTGGGTGGAACTGACAGCACTTTCATCAAGGTTTTTCCGACCTTTGCTAAAACCGCAGTGTTACTTTTAACTTCGCTGTCGGCACCGCAGAAAACCCTTGGTGAAGCAGAAGTATATGGAACAATGATTCCAGTAGAAATATCAGGGGATGGTGTGGCCAGGCTGCAGGCGTTGAGTCCTTGCAATCACTTAGCCTGTGCTGTTCAGGTGCAGCACAAACCGGTCAAATGAAACACCGGTCATTCCGGGGAAGGCGCCAACGGCGCCATGACATGTAGCTTCAAGGCAACAGCGTTTTTCAGATCATTGCCTTGACTAACGAAAACCAGAAAAGTGAACAGCTAGCGAGGACGCCGACCCAGATTGACAACTTCATCCAGTCCACTTCACTTGCTGGATGGGTCATTACGTTTTCATAAGTATCAGAAGAGTTTGTATTATTCATGGTCTTATCTACCTGGTTGTTGTAATCAACGATTTGATTCGGTTGATTTATCAAAAGCAAATTTCATGCCATTGTCTGAATTGATTAATTTTTCCGATTAGAATACCTATAATTTCATATATTTCAATAAGTTAACCGATATTCAATTTTTCTAATTGAGTCGTTAAAACGTGACAATGTTTAAATATTGGTTACACAATTTGTCACTTCCGAACAAATAATGGACTCACAGCAATATCTTGTAATGCTGCTGAATCCTCGCATCCACATCTGACGGCAGGTAAACCGGATGATGCGTTGACAGGATGTCCCGCACTCGCTGGTTCGCCCGTTGCCACATATCCTGCTTGCCTGACTGCTCCCAGGTGCGCGGCTCAAGTCGGTCTGCCAGTGACGGGTAGAAATGATCCCGTTGCATCGCATCCATGGTGTGACTGCCACCGAGAAAATGTCCCTCCCCCATAATGGCCTCTCGAACGGCAGCAAATCCCAGCGTTTCTTCAGTGACTTCCACGCCGCGCAGGATTCGGTAAACATGTGAAAGCATCTCATCATCAATTAAAAATGCTTCAAATGAGGCCCCCAGCAGACTCGCCATCATGCCTGACGATTCATAAATCATATTGCCACCTGCCAATCCAACGGTGACTGCAGACAGCGCTTTTTCCATACCCATCTGCGCATCTACCGCTTTAGCGTCAGCCATTGAACAGGCAACTCCTGATGGCAGACCTAGCCAGTTCGATAATTGTGCCGAGGCGGCATTTAACAGCGAAATTTCCCCACCCCCTCCGGCAAATGCGCCGGTGCGCAAATCAATGACCAGGGGCCAGTTTGAGAAGATCATCGGGTAACCCCGCTCAAACACGTTAACCATGAGTAACGCCGCCAGGGTTTCCGCCAGGGTTGATGCCAGCATCCCTGCGATCGTCGCCGGCGAAGTAGCACCGGACTGGGCCGCGACGATATTGTTGATCGGCATACCCCGCTTCATACAGGCCAGAGTGACACCCACCGCATCCGCACCGTAACGCAGAGGGGAGATCACCGGACTGATATGGGCTTTACAAAACGGCCGCTGGCGAAACCTGCCTTCTCCACCCAGCGCAAGGTCAAACATGTCAACAACAGGATCAACATGTTCAGCAACGAAAAAGCTGGTGCCAACGGGTTTTGTCGTGCCTTTCAGCAGTGCATAGGCGGTATTGATATCGAGGTCAAAGTTGTCAGGCACATCAGTTGCGACGCAGCAGCGGGTAAACCACGCAACATTTTTTAACGTATCTATCAGTCGGGTAAAATCATACAGATCTACCAGGGTAGACGGGCGGTAAGTTGCGGTGCCGATATCGAGGGTCTGTACCGCCGCGCCGCCGGTACCGAAGTACACACGATCCTTGCCTACCTCAAAATCGTGTCGGGCATCTCGACCATAATAGATAAATGACTTACAAGCGCCATCGATAGTGTCTTCGACCATGGCCCTGGGAAAACACAATCGCCCCGCATCGTTTAAATGCGCGCCTTTTGACAGCGCCTGATCGACCAGCAACTGTGGAGACTCTCCCATCCCCAGCTGTTCGAGCATGCGTAGAGCCGTGTGGTAAATCGCGTTGATATCCCCATCGGAAAGCGGCTTGTAGCGCCCCCCTACCTGCCCCGGTGGACAGGGATCAATGGCAGGAGGTCTCGAACGCAATGCATGCATGGCCTCACGGCTGGTTTGCTTGCCCCGACGAGTGCGTTTACGTGATTCCATCAGGATCTGACCCGTTGATTGTCAGGGTCATACTGACATGGGTTGACCACTACCGCTGCATACCGTTGCCCCAGAATACCGACCTCAAGGGTGGTGCCGATCGCTGCGTTATCCGGGTCGACAAATGCGTAAGCAATATTCTTGCGTATTCTGTGTCCGTAGCCTGCCGAAGTTACCGAGCCGGTCTGCCCGGCGCCGGCAAAAACCGGATCACCGCCATGGGCCGGTGCGATATCACAATCAACCACCATTGCAACAAATACCTTGCGAGGGCCACGTGTGATCTGTTGCTGCAGTGCAGCCTTACCAATGAAATCATCCTTGTGCAGATCTACAAAGCGACCAAGCGCAGACTCCATCGGGTTGTATTCATAAATCAGGTCGGCCTTCCAGTGCCGATAGCCCTTCTCCAGACGCATTGATTCGGTAGCGTATAAGCCAAACTGCACCAGCTCAAAATCTTTTCCAGCTTGCATCAGGGTTTTCCACAACAGATAAAGCTGTTCGTTAGGCACATGGAGTTCGTAAGCAAGCTCCCCCGAAAAACTTACGCCCATGGCGATGACTTCTGCATGACCAATAAACATTGTCTGCCCATGCATCCAGGGAAACGCTTCTGCCGACCAGTCACAACGCGGTGACACAGACTGCAGTAATGCCCGGGATTTTGGTCCGGCCACTACAAGGATGGTATGACTCTCTGCCATTTCCACCAGATCAACGGTTTGCGGCATGTACTTTAGCAACCAGTCCCGGTCATGCCACTCGGCAGCCGCTGCCGATCCATACCAGTAGTGATCCTCATCCAGCTTGAAAATGGTTGCTTCTGACAACAGATTACCTTTCTCGGTTAATAAATAGCATAGGTTTATCCTGCCGATCGACTTCGGTATGGCGCCACACACCATACGGTCAAGAAACTCACCGGCTCCCGGTCCCTTAATTTCATAGCGGTTAAATCCTGACACTTCCATTAAACCCACAGCGCTGGTAATGGCTGATATTTCCCTGCCGACAATTTCATCGGTCGGGGTAAATCGGTAACTGTGCTGGTCGACAAAATCATTATCAGGCTTAAAGAACAAAGCCCTTTCCCAACCATTGACCACACCCCAGGCACAGTGATGCTGATCAAGCGCGGCATACAGCGGTGTAGTCCGTGCAAGACGCGAGGCCGGTCTGTGCTCATGGGGCATGTGGTAATGAAATTCGTTCTGATAGTCCTCTACTGCCTTGGCACAGGTGTGTTCGGTATTGGCATACCGGGTAAAACGCCGGGGATCGAGAAACCAGGCATCCCACTCGCATTCTCCATGGACCATCAGCTGCGCCAGCAACTTGCCATGGCCACCTCCTTCGCCGATACCTGCGCGCAGACCGAGACAGGCAAATGCATTGGCCACCCCGGGAATCGGCCCAACCAGCGGAGCGCCGTCAATGGTGTAGGTGATGGGGCCGTTGATCACGGTATGAATTCCGGCTTCGGTCAGACAGGGTAGTCTTTGAAAAATCCGCTCCATATTGTCAAGACAACGATCCAGGTCAGACGGACAAAGTGCCTTGGTGAAATTGGGATCGATACCCTCCATACCGAATGTTTTACATCCCTGTTCGTACACCCCCACCAGCAATCCGTTTTTTTCCTGACGGCTGTAAAAGTCATCCCCGGGATCACGAATGATCGGCACGCGGTAATCAAGCTGTTCGATCTCAGCAATCGATTCGGTCAGGAAGTACATGTGCTCCATTGAGGTCACCGGATGGGTGACACCCAGCATGCGGCCAACTTCATTGACACGATACCCGGTTGCGTTAACCACCATTTCACAGGTGATATCTGCTTTTTCGGTATGCACTATAAATTCGCCGCTGGATTTGCGGCTGATATTTTCGACAGGATTAAAGCGATACACTTCCGCCCCTGCCTTGCGCGCGCGACGCGCCAGTGCAAACACCAGCTGTGCCGGATCAATATCACCGTCCAGCGGGTCCCACCAGGCACCCAGTAATCCGTCTGTTTTCATCAGAGGATGTCTGCGGCCCGCTTCGGCGGCATCAATGAATTCCATTTCGACGCCCATCCCGCCGGCCATGCCCACATAGTGGTTATAAGTATCCACCTGTTCATGGGTATAGGCTAATCGCATCCCACCGGTAATGTGATAGTTAATGGGGAAATCAGGATCAGCCGCCAGTTCACGATAAAGATTAATACTGTGTCGTTTCAGTCCGACCATGGTCTGGTTACCACCAAACTGGGTAACCTGTGCAGCGGCATGCCAGGTTGAGCCCGAGGTCAGTTCATCACGTTCCACCAGCACCACGTCCGACCAGCCTTCCTGAGTCAGATGAAAGAGTGTAGAGGCACCGGCAATTCCCCCGCCGATCACCACTACCCTGGCATGGGTTTTTATGTTTTTCTGAACCATCGTGGATCTCAATCATGAGTTATAAGGTCTGATATTGCCGCGTCAACAGGTTCAGCGACAAATTAAATATATTGAACTATAGTTCAATATATTTAAACTATACTGATATCCCGGCATCATCATGAAACACCACCTTCCACCTCTCGACAGCTTCAAGGTTTTCGAAGCCGCTGGCAAACACCTCAGTTTCAGTAAAGCAGCAGATGAGCTTTGTCTTACCAAAGGTGCCGTCAGTTATCAGATTCGCCGACTGGAACAGGATATCGATACCCTGCTTTTTCGGCGCACAGTACGCCAGGTCTATCTCACCGATGCGGGTCAGTTGCTGTTGCATTCGATCCAGAAAGTATTCCAGGATCTTAACGTCGCCCTGGCCCAGTTGAATCCGCAGTCAGGCTATGATGTTTCCATTGCCGCCACCACCTATGTCGCTGCCAGGTGGCTATCACCGAGAGTTGCAAAGTTCCTCGAACAGAACCCTGAAACCAGCATCCAGTTTGATCACAGTGTCAACAATGGACAATTCTCCCTGGACAACGTTGACCTCGCCGTGGTCTGGGGAAAGTGCGATGGCCCCATGGACATCCATACATTAATGCAGATTCCGATGCCGCTTTTTCCAGTAGGTAACCCTGGATTAGCAAACAGCTTGCAACAACAACCAGGCTCTCTGAAACATACCACTTTACTGTATGAAAACAGGCGTCAGGATTTATGGCTGGAATGGTTTGGCGCCGCTACGCTGGAAAACCCGATTCAGGTTATCGAAGATGCCAATGTCAGAGTGCAGGCGGCAATCGATGGCCAGGGCCTGATGCTTGCCGATGCAATGATGCAAACTGAGCTGACGTCCGGGCTGCTGATAGCCCCTTTTGAAAAAACCATCAGCGGCTACGGCTATCTGTTAAAAAGCGCTGGGACAAATCCGGTAAGAACAACCGCAGCGGCGATGATCAACTGGTTGATGCAGGACTTTGAAGCCACTAGTGAAGCGTTTTAATCATCAGCAACCAGTCACCGCTGTAGACAAAACCAGGATAATTCACCATCGGTATTGCGTCTGCTACTTCAAAATCTGCACGCTGATACAGCTTCCTTGCTCTGAGGTTTTCAGAAGCCACGATCAAACTCATTTGACAATAACCATGGGCACAGGCCTGGACCTGCGCATTAGCGATTAACGACCACGCAACACCGCGCCTGCGTTCACTTTCAAAGGTAGCCACCGCATTGACGTACCAGCTGCCTGGTGCCTTTGCCTCGAGTTTTATAATGGGTCGAACGATTTCCGGATACTCATCAAGACCTGACAAATCATAAGGATCAGGCTGACTATAGGAGATCATCATACCCAGCACTTTGCGCCGCTCCACGCAAATTTTTGCATTGGTATAGCTGAAACTGCCTTCATCCCTTGCCGCCCGCAGCTCACCAATATCAAGGGGTGTTTGCCTGTCCCGGGCCATGTTCCACCAGAGAAATTCAGGAATACCTTCGCCGGCCAGATTAAGTAGATACGCAAGATCCCTTGCATGCCGTTTTTCAGCATTTATTATTTTCACTTCCCTTTTATCCTTGTCCAAACGCGGTTAAATATTAACCGCGACAAGGAAGAAAATAAAGTCTAATTTATTCTGATATTATCAATGTTCTCTAATACTTTGGTTCAGGTATGTCCGGCAAATTCAACCAACCCCTTGGCGGCAATGAGATGCCGCGATTTGCCGGCCCCGGCACCATGTTTCGGCTACCCGCCCAGACGACAGCGGCGGGCCTTGACGTTGCGATCATCGGAGTGCCCCTTGATATCGGTACCAGTAACCGGCCAGGCACTCGATTCGGTCCCAGGGAAATTCGCGCTGAATCAGTAATGGTCAGGCCCTATGGCATGTATACCCGGGCAGCACCCTTTGACAGCTTCCAGGTTGCAGATATTGGCGACGTTGCTCTTAATACCTTTAATCTGCTGAAGTCTATCGACATTATTGAAAAGCACTATCTGGAGGTGCTGACCCATAATGTGAAGACTCTCACCATGGGGGGCGACCACACCATCGCGCTGCCCATTCTGCGTGCGCTGCATCAGAAGCATGGCCCGATGGCGCTGGTCCACGTCGATGCCCATGCTGATATCAACGATGTGATGTTTGGTGAAAAAATCGCCCACGGCACCATCTTCCGCCGGGCAGTGGAAGAAGGGTTGGTCGATGGCCATAAAATGTTCCAGATCGGGCTTCGCACCACCGGCTACAGCGCCGAGGATTTTGACTGGTCGAGGGATCAGGGGGCTCGCGTAGTCCCCGCGGAGGAGTGCTGGTATCAATCCCTTGCACCGCTGATGGCTGAAATACGTGGCGTGATCGGTCCTGATACACCGTGCTATCTGAGCTTTGATATTGATGGACTGGATCCTTCAGTGGCGCCGGGTACCGGTACGCCGGAGCCTGGCGGACTGAGCGCTTCCCAGGGCATCGAGGTGATCCGCGGCACCTGGGGGCTCAATCTGGTAGGCGCCGATCTGGTGGAAGTTTCACCGCCCTATGACACTACTGGTAATACCTCGCTGCTGGCGGCAAACCTGATGTTTGAAATGTTGTGCAGTTTCCCGGGGTGCATTCGACGCGGCTGATTAAAAGTTTTTACAATATTTTGATTGACATTGCGTCGGAGATTTGTTCTCATTATTGAGAACATAGCACACCCA
>Ga0055584_100007556_pt1 | contig 10656 bp, 22 predicted proteins | sample OSDHelmetaG_FD_58716 | JGI IMG/M metagenome (GOLD analysis project Ga0055584, IMG submission 58716) | Pelagic marine sediment microbial communities from the LTER site Helgoland, North Sea, for post-phytoplankton bloom and carbon turnover... | ecosystem: Environmental > Aquatic > Marine >...
TTTTAACAAATAACAAAACCTTCACCTGAGATTGTCTTTCAATCTCAATGAGAATATACAAACTTTTTTTTCAATAAGACCGTTTTGCAACTCAAATCAAAAAAAAGTTTTGTACAATTCTCGTTACATTCGACGTGTTTTACGAGGTCTGCATCCATTATGAGGAATAGGAGTTACATCAGAAATTGATTTAACTTGAAGCCCCATTGAACCCAAAGAACGAATCGCAGCTTCGCGACCAATCCCAGGTCCTTTAACAAATACATGTACGTCTCTTAAACCATAACTCTGTGCTTTTTGCACAGCTGTTTCTGCTACTGATTGAGCGGCAAATGGAGTTGATTTTTTAGCTCCACGAAAACCAAGACCACCAGAAGAAGCCCAAGAAAGAGCATTTCCCTTTAGATCCGTTATTGTTATGATTGTATTATTGAACGTCGCCTGAATATATACGTTACCTTCGTAAACGCTTTTCTTCTCTTTACGTTTCTTTACAGTTGCCATAATGTACTCCTACTGTTATTTCTTCTTACCTGCAACGGTCTTTTTCTTACCTTTGCGGGTACGTGCATTAGTGGATGTACGCTGACCACGTACAGGCAGACCTTTTCTATGACGAAGACCACGATAACATCCAATATCCATTAGACGTTTAATATTTAGACCTATCTCACTTCTGAGACGACCCTCTACTTTGTAGTCACTGTCAATAACAGTTCGAAGTCCATTAACTTCATCTTCAGTAAGATCATTAATCATACTATTAGGATCAATTTTTGATTTTGTACAAATCTCACCTGCAGCAGATCGGCCGATACCATAAATATAAGTCAATGCAATGTTGACATGTTTGTTAGGGAGATCAACTCCCGCAATTCGAGCCATCAGTTACTCCTTAGCCTTGTCTCTGCTTATGCTTTGGGTTTTCACAAACGATACGGACAACTCCGTGTCTTTTGATAACCTTACACTTGTCACAAATCGGCTTTACGCTGGTTCGTACTTTCATTGTAATCCCTCCGGGATATTAAAAGTGTTAGATACCGAATTATAGCACATCGCAATGATGACAATTCGGTATCCTCCTATTAAACACTATTTTGCAAACTTATTCTATACCCTATGCAATATTTACAGATTGCGCGAGCGTAGACGTCCTTTTTTAACAAGTCCATCATGGTGATGCATCTTAAGAAGTGCTTCAACCTGACTCATAGTATCAAGATCAACTCCTACCATAATTAAAAGTGAGGTACCACCCATCAACATAGATATTGATCGAGGGAACCCAAACAAATTCTGAATAAGGGTTGGAACAACAGCAATAGCTGCAAGATACATTGAACCTGGGAAAATAAGTCTGTTCAACAGTTTTGTTAAATATTCTTCAGTTTTCTCTGTTCGTATACCGGGAATTGACCCACCGTTTTCACGGACATTTTTTGCAATTTCTATAGGGTTAAGAGTAACCTGAGTATAAAAATAAGCAAAAAATATAATTAACAAAACATAGAAAAAGTTATACCAAAATCCCGTAGGGGTGAGAAATACAGCTAGTTTAGCAAGCCAACGTACGTTGGAAGCCATTCCAGATGCAAACTGTAACGGGAAAGTTAAAAACGAGGAAGCAAAAATTATTGGAATAACTCCTGAAGGATTAATTTTAAAAGGAATGTAGGTACTTTGCCCTCCATACATTTTTCTGCCAATTACGCGTTTTGCATAATGTACTGGAATCTTTCGTTGTCCTTGTTGTTCGTAAACAACAAGAGCTATAATTCCAACAAACATTATTAATACAACAATCACAAAAACCACGTTAATATCGCCAGATCTAACCATACGGATAAGTTCCCATACAGCAGATGGAAGACGACACACAATACCAGCAAATATCAAAATTGATATTCCATTACCAATACCGCGTGCAGTAATTTGTTCACCTAGCCATACTGTTGCCATTGTGCCTGTTGTAACGGTTAAAATTGCTATCATTCTAAAAATTACGCCATTAGAAATAATAACAGCATTAGCAATACTATAAGCATACACAGTAACAGCATAAGACTGAATAAGGCAAACAACAATTGTACCAACTCTAGTCCATGTTTGAACTCTCTTCTGCCCTCCATCTTCTTGTGCTATTCGCTTAAGAGATGGAAAGATAATAAGAGCAAGTTGCATAATAATCTGCATTGAAATGTAAGGCATTACACCTAACATAAGAATTGAAAAATTAGAGAACGCGCCACCGGCAAAAAAGTCCATATAATCGACGAACGCATTTCCCTGTGTCAACGAATCGAAATACGATGTCAAAGCTTCGGGATTTATTCCTGGAATCGGTATAACCGATCCCAAACGAACTACAGCGAGGATCAAAATTGTGAACAGAACTCTTTCACGCAATTCTTTCACCTTGAACATATTTGAAATTGGATTATTTGCCATTTTGTAATTCCTCGCGTCCTTTATTCTTCAGGTTTAGCAACTACTGAGCCGCCAACCTTTTCGATTTTTTCTTTAGCAGATGCTGATACTTTAGCAACATCAACAGTAACCTTTTTTGTAAGATCACCATTTCCGAGAACTTTTATCAACATTCCACTTTTTTTAACTAACCCTTTTGCAACAAGAGTTTCATTATTAACAGTTTCTCCATCTGAAAACTTTGCTTCGATGTCACAAACATTAATAATTTCAAAATCTTTTTTAAAGTGATAGTTAGAAAAACCTTTTCGTGCAATTCGACGATACAAAGGCATTTGTCCACCTTCAAAACCTACATAGGTTTTTCCACCTGAACGAGATTGCTGTCCTTTGTTACCACGACCTGAAGTTTTACCATGTCCAGAAGAGGAGCCACGGCCAACAATAGTCTTTTTTCTATTTGCACCTTCAGGTGCTGTAAGAATCAAATCTGCCATTAGTTTAACTCCTCAACTTTTACTAAGTGTGCAACACTAGCAACCATACCAAGAATTGATGGAGTTGCTTCCTGTTCTACACACGAATTAATTTTTTTGAGACCTAAGCCACGTACAGTTGCACGTTTATTAGGTTTTTGTCCAATAGTACTCTTTGCAAGTGTAATCTTGATTTTTTTAGTTTTAGCCATCTATTACCCCCACAATTGACTTAGAGTTTTACCTCTATTTTTTGCTACTGTAGGAGCATCCATAAGACCACCTAAGGCCTCAAAAGTAGCTCTAACTACATTTACAGAAGTATTAGATCCTAAAGATTTAGACATAATATCTGTAAAACCTGCAGCTTCTAAAACTGCACGTACAGGACCACCAGCTATAATACCAGTACCTGAACAAGCAGGTTTTAAAAGAACAGAAGATCCTTTATACGAAGCTTGTATTTCATGTGGCAAAGTTCCATGTTTAAGAGGAACTACTGTCAAATTTCTTTTAGCTTTGTCTATACTCTTTCTAATAGCTTCTGATACATCATTTGCTTTACCAAAGCCGAACCCTACTTTACCTTTTCCATCACCAACAACAGTTAATGCAGAAAATGAAAAACGACGCCCACCTTTTACAACTTTCGCTGTACGGTTAAGTTTTACCAGTTTTTCAGAGAATTCTTTGGGCTCTCTATCGTGTCTTTTGCGTTCCATTGAGTCTCCTAGAATACAATGCCGGCACTACGAGTACCAGCTGCAAGAGCTTCCACTACACCATGGTAGAGATAGCCATTACGATCGAAAACTACGGATGTAATTTTCTTCTCTTTAAGACGGGCACCCAAAGCTTCACCAAGTTTTGTAGCATCTGTAGTAGTAGGCTTCAGGGCTGCAAAATCTTTTTCCATTGTGGAAATAGCAGCAAGAGTTACTCCTGCATCATCATCAATAACCTGTACAGACAAGTTTTTATTACTACGTGTCACGGTCATACGGGGCCGGTCAGCTGTTCCGTGCAGGTGTTTGCGGATATGAACCTTTCTCTTAAGCCGCTTTCTGTCTTTTTCATTAAGTTTCTTAAACATACAAACCTACCCTTATTTAACCCCGGATTTACCGACTTTCCGTTTAATTACTTCATCTTCGTAACGAACACCCTTACCTTTATAAGGTTCAGGTTTTCTTAATTTACGAATTTGAGCAGCATATTCACCTACGCGCTGTTTATCAATACCATTTATGGTAATTTTACCTTGATTATCAGCTGTAACAGTTAATCCTTCAGGAATAACAGCAACGTAGTCGGAAGAGTATCCAAGGTTCAAAACAAGTAAATTGCCCTGAACCTCAGCACGATAACCAACCCCATTAATAATGAGGCTTTTTGAATAACCAGATGAAACACCAATTACCATATTGTTAATTAAACTTCTATATAACCCATGAGCAGCATTGGCTGCCTTTGATTCATTAGAAGGATTAACAATAACTTCATTATCTTTTACTTCTACTTTAACAAGATTACTATAATCTTGAGTTAATTTACCCTTAGGTCCTTCAACAGTAACTAGAGAAGGAGCTATGGTTACTTTTACGCCTGCAGGCACAGCAACAGGAAGTTTACCAATTCTTGACATAGATTCCTCCTACCATACTTTGCAAAGCAATTCACCGCCAACCATCAATTCTTTTGCCTTTCGGCCGGTTGTTACACCTTGAGAAGTTGAAACGATAACAGTACCATATCCGTTATAAACACGGGGCATGTCTTTATAGCTAGAGTAAACGCGTCGACCTGGTGTTGAAACCTTTTGGATTCCATGCATAACAGGTGCATTTACTTCATCATATTTAAGGAATACACGAAGAACAGATTTACCGTTCTCGTCATTTACCTTTTTGAAGTTCTTTATATAGCCTTCAGTCTTCAGAATTTTCACGATTTCCAGTTTCAGTTTGGAAGTAGGAACGTCTACCTTTTCGTGGCGGGCAACTGCCGCATTCCGAACCTTAGTAAGCATATCTGCAATAGGATCTGAAACGCTCATTCTTATCTCCTAACTACCAACTGGATTTTGTAACGCCTGGGATCAGGCCTTCACTAGCATATTTACGAAAACAAACACGACACATTTTGTATTTGCGTAAATATCCACGGGGGCGACCACAAACCTGACAACGGTTCACTTTACGTGTACTGTATTTAGGAGTGCGACTCGCTTTAATAATCATTGATTTTTTAGCCATGATATCCTCACTTACTTCCTGAAGGGCATTCCGAATTTGGTAAGAAGAACGCGTGCATCATTATCAGTTTTTGCACTAGTAACAATGTTTATATTCATTCCTGCAACTTTTTCGATTTTATCGAAGTCAATCTCAGGGAATATAATCTGTTCTGTTATACCAAGGGAATAGTTTCCACGGCCATCAAATCCATTAGATTTAATACCACGAAAATCCTTTACACGAGGTAATGCAACATTAATAAGACGATCCAAAAATTCATACATTTTTGCTCCTCTTAAAGTTACCATTACACCAATTTCATTTCCTTCACGTAGTTTGAAGTTCGCAATACTCTTTCGAGCCCTTGTTTTCACAGCATGCTGACCAGTGATTGCTGTTAGGTCAGAAACTGCGGCATCAAGAAGTTTCTTGTTTGCGAGTGCTTCACCCACGCCCATGTTTACCACAATTTTTTTAATTTCTGGTATTTGCATGGCGGACTTATAACCGAGCTCTTTAAAGAGTTCGGGGGCGATAGTGTCTTTATAGACTTTCTTAAGCCGGGGTACGTAATTATCCATTACAAAGTGTCTCCACATTTACGGCAAACACGAATTTTCTTGTCACCGTCAATTTTGTATCCAACTTTAGTAGGACCGCATTTTTTACATACAATCGCTACATTTGAAATATGCAAAGGAGCTTCAATCTCAGCTATACCGCCACGATCTTGCTCACTTCGTTTTTTCATTGCTTTTTTGACAATATTGCAACCAGAAACAATAACACGATCCTTTTTTCGATCAATACTAACTATGTTTCCTCGTTTTCCTTTGTCTTTACCAGCAATGATTTCTACCAGGTCGTCCTTACGGATCTTGAATTTTTTCTGCATTCCAAATCTCCTTATAGAACTTCTGGTGCAAGTGATACGATTTTCATAAAGTCGTAATCACGAAGCTCACGTGCTACTGGTCCAAAGATACGTTTTCCTTTTGGAGTATTATTTGCATCAAGGATAACACAAGCGTTATCATCAAAACGAATATAAGTTCCATCAGGTCTTCGATACTCTTTAGCAACGCGCACGATAACAGCCTTTTCGACTGCGCCCTTTTTGATTATAGAAGTAGGAATTACATCCTTAACTGCTACCACAACAATATCGCCAATACCGGCATAACGGCGGTGTGAACCACCGAGTACTTTAATACACTGAACGCGTTTAGCACCGGAGTTATCAGCAACATTTAATACAGTTTGCATCTGAATCATAGTACTTCTCCTGCCTACTTAGCCCGTTCGATAATTTCAGCAACACGCCAACATTTATCTCTACTTAAAGGACGACATTCAACGATACGCACTTTGTCACCAACATGAGCATCATTAAGTTCATCATGAGCCTTATATTTTTTGACCTGCATAACGTATTTTTTATAAAGCTTATGAAGCTTTTTTGTAGCAATTGCAACAACAATGGTTTTATCCATTTTATCACTAGTCACAACTCCTACAAAAGCACGCTTTGTAGCTTTTTCCTGAACTGTCTGTTTTTCCACGGGTCAGCTCCTACTTATCCTGTCCGGCAATTTCATTTTGCCGAATAAGCGTATTCAATTGCGCGATTTCTCGACGCATCTGACGCTTTTGCATCGGATTATCAACATGTCCGACTACCATTTGGAATCGGAAATCCATATACTTTCTTTTCAGCTCATTCCGTTTTACTGTGAGTTCAGAATAAGACAGTTCTTCATTTTTCTTTGCCATCTTGTGTCTCCTACTCTACGGAATTACTAAAAGCAATTTTAGTTTTAATTGGAAGTTTATTTCCAGCTAAACGAACTGCTTCTTCAGCTATATCACGATCAACACCGCCAATTTCAAAAAGAATTTGACCAGGTTTTACAACTGCTGCCCAGAACTCTGGAGCCCCTTTACCTTTACCTTGACGAGTGTCTTGTGGTTTTTTGGTAATAGGCTTATCTGGGAAAACTCGAATCCAAACTTGACCTTTACGGTTAATTTTTCTGTTGATTGCAATACGCGCAGCTTCAATGTGTCGCGCTGAAAGCCATACTGGCTCCAGAGCAACTAAAGCAACATCACCAAAATCTACATTATTAGATCTTGTTGCATTACCTTTCATTACACCGCGTTGCACCTTTCGATGCATAACTCTTTTAGGACTTAACGCCATTGCTTAACTCCTTTGAGATTTTGCACCGCGAGCGGGTTGATCATTACGACTGTTATTTCGTTTTCCACCACGTTCGGGTCTATCACGACGATTTTTAAGAAGCTTTCCAGCATCTTCATTTTGTTCGTGACCATAATTCATTCCATTGTAAACCCATACTTTAACACCTATTTTACCAAATGTTGTATGAGCTTCAGTGAAACCATAATCAATATCAGCACGTAGTGTATGAAGAGGAACACGTCCCTCTTTATGCTCTTCCGCACGTGACATCTCAGAACCACCTAAACGGCCTGCTAAATGAATCTTAACACCCTGAGCTCCAGCTTTCATTGCGTTTCCGCATGACTGTTTTAAGGCTTTTCGGAACGAACCGCGATTCAAAAGTTGACGTGCAACATTCTGAGAAATTAACTGTGCGTTAATTTCAGGACGTTTTACCTCTTTAATTTTAATCTGAACCTTTTTAGTCATTTTTTTCTGGATCTGGATGCCAATCTTTTCAATATTAGCACCTTTTACACCAATGATTACACCAGGACGAGCTGTATGGATAACGATTGTTACACGCTGTGGATGTCGAATAATCTCAATCTCAGCGATATCAGCATTTTTGCACTCGGGCAAATCCTGTACCATTTTTCTGATGCGCAAATCTTCAAGGAGTAAATCTGCATACTCTCTAGGATCAGCGTACCAGCGTGAAGACCAAGTCTTGTTTATTCCAAGACGTAGTCCGATAGGATTAACTTTTTGTCCCACGTTATTCCCCCGCCTTTTCTGCTACTACGACAGTAATATGACTCATTCTTTTAAGAAGCATATCTGCACGGCCGCGAGCGCGGAACCATACTCTTTTTAAGCGAGGACCTTCGTCAACGCGAACTTCTTTAACAACTAACATATCTTCGTCGAGTTTATTATTAGCATTCAGTGCATTTGCAATAGCTGACTTCATAGTAGCACGGATCAGCTTTGCACCTTTCTGCGGCATGTTCTCAAGAACAGCCATTGCCTCTGAACAATTTTCCCCGCTTACAACCTTCGCAACAGCACGTGTTTTTGAAGGTGATGCAATAAGGAATTTTGTAGTGGCTCTATATCCGGTTTTTTCAGCCATCATATCCACCTATCTTTTACCAGCTTTGTTATCAGAACCGGCATGACCACGAAAAATACGAGTAGGTGAAAACTCACCTAACTTGTGTCCAACAAGGTTTTCTGTTACGTAAACAGGAACCCATGTTTTTCCGTTATATACAGAAATAGTATTACCTACCATTTCAGGTATAATAGTCGAGCAGCGAGAATATGTTTTAATCATTTTCCGGTCTGCTGCCTTGTTCATTTCAATAACCTTTTTATAAAGACTCTTTTCTATATAAGGGCCTTTTTTAACAGATCTTGACACGATTATCTCCTATGCTACTTCTTCTTCCGGCGTGTAACAATAAAATTGCTTGACACCTTTCTCTTAGAACGAGTCTTGTATCCACGACAAGGTTGCCCCCAAGGAGTAACAGGATTACGTCCTTTACCAGCACCTTCTCCACCACCAAGTGGGTGATCAACAGGGTTCATAACCATACCACGAACAGTTGGGCGTATACCTAACCAACGTGAACGGCCAGCTTTACCAAGTTGTGCGTTCATACGATCTTCGTTACCTACCGTTCCAATTGTAGCATAGCATTTTTTGTGTATCCGGCGTACTTCGCTTGACGGAAGACGGATAGTAACATAATCCCCTTCCTTTGCCGCGACAAGCGCACTTGCACCAGCAGATCGTACTAATTGTCCACCACGTCCAATAGTTAATTCGATGTTATGGACAGTAAATCCAAGAGGAATTAAATCTAATGGAAGTGCATTTCCAACTTCAGGAGTTGCATTTTCACCAGATAGAATTTTTTGCCCAACTTTAAGGCCTCTTGGGGCAATAATATAACGTTTTTCACCGTCTGCATAGAAAATTAACGCAATATTGGCACTTCTATTAGGATCATATTCAATAGTTCGAACAGTTCCAGGAATACCATGTTTATCCCGTTTAAAATCTATCTCGCGGTACTTTCTTTTGTGACCACCGCCCTGATGACGAACAGAAATTCGACCACCAGCTCCACGGCCACCATGTGATTTATGACCTTTTGTCAAACCTTTTTCAGGTCTGTCTGTTGTCAATTCATCCCGGCGCAGGTCTATACGAGCACGTGTACCTGCTGTTACCGGCTTATATACTTTAAGAGCCATTTCGGTTCTCCTTTTCTATTGCGGTCGCAGGCTAAACGCCTTCGAACATGCTTATTTTTTCGCCATCTGCAAGTTTGACGATCGCCTTTTTCCAACTGGAAGTTCTTCCGGGACGAGCACGTACCCGTTTCATCTTTCCATATACATTAATTACTCTACAAGAATCAACTTTTACATTAAAAAGCTTTCGAACAGCTTCCTTAATTTCTAATTTACTAGCATCTGGGCGTACATTAAAAACGTACTTTCCTTCTTCTCGTAATAAAGTTGCTTTTTCTGATAATACAGGCTCAATAAGAACATCTTCATGTAACATTACTTAGCCTCCTTAGCGTAAAAATCAGAAAGATTTTTTGCAGCACTTTCGAGCATTATAACTTTTCTTCCATAGAATAAATCATGTGCACGTAGTCTGTTGTAAGACAAGAAGGATACTTTTGCAAGATTTGATCCTGCTCTTTTTATCATACTATCATTATCTTTCAAAACAATAACAGTACGTTCATCTTTAGCAAAATTATTTACAATTTTAACTAAATCCTTTGTCTTACCACTATCTACTGTAAAATCTTCAATAATAGTAAGGTTGTCTTCCTGAGCTTTCATACTCAGAATTGATTTCATAGCAAGCCGTTTAACCTTTTTAGGTAAAACAAAACTAAAATCTCTAGGTTTTGGTCCAAACATTGTTCCACCGCCTCTCGTTATTGGAGATTTTTTATCACCACGACGAGCACGGCCAGTACCTTTTTGCTTGTACGGTTTTGCATTGCTTCCATGAACTTCGGAGCGATCTTTTGTACAAGCTGTTCCAACACGCTTGTTAGCTAATTCATTATTGATGGCGTAATAAATAACGTCGTCATTGACCGGGAGAGCAAATACGTTGTCATCAAGATCAATTGTTCGTAATTCTTTACCATCGACTGAATAGACTTTCTTTTCCATCTGTCTTCTCCGTCTTAGAATTCTTTTTTAGTCGCAGTCTTGACGATCAGCGTACAGTTTTTATTCCCGGGAACAGACCCGCAAACCATCACAACTTTTAATTCTGGAT
>Ga0055584_100007558_pt1 | contig 10653 bp, 10 predicted proteins | sample OSDHelmetaG_FD_58716 | JGI IMG/M metagenome (GOLD analysis project Ga0055584, IMG submission 58716) | Pelagic marine sediment microbial communities from the LTER site Helgoland, North Sea, for post-phytoplankton bloom and carbon turnover... | ecosystem: Environmental > Aquatic > Marine >...
TTTAACTATAAAAGGTCAATGAGAATAGAGTATTTGCTCATAATTTGATGGTTAATATTTATATTGTTTGGAGATGCTATGTTGTATTGTTAAGTTATTGTTATTGATTTATTTTTTAGGTATTATTGGTGGTTTGAACAGGAAAAAAAAAGTTGTATCCAATGAAATATTACTTTTTTTTTTGCCAATTTTATCTACCTTTATTTTTATCGAAAATAATACCTATTTACTTAATTTATATACAAAAATATTATGTAAGGAAGAAGAGAAAATTTTTATTTGAGTCGAAATATAACGATGAGATAAGAAAGTAGTGTCGGTGGGATGGAAGAATAAATAAACGAGTGGCCATGATATATAGCCACTCGAAATGAAAAATATTAACGCTAAGGTTGGTAGCCGTTAACAAGGCCCTTTGTGGTTACACTAACAGCATCATGAGCATGAAGCGATTCAAGATGGTTTATTTTCAACCAAAAATCATCGTATTGTGTTGCTTTATTCATACTGTATTGTAGACGACGAGCTGCATCTTCACAGAACATTAAATTTTGACCGTTAAGTCGGGCAAATTCTTGTTCATCTTCACGTTTTACAGCCGCTTGCACTGGTGTTTGTAATGATTTTTCAATTAAATTAACAAGATCAGTAATAGGGAAATCGCTGATTTCATTATTTAACTTTACTTTAACTTCAGCGACAGAACGTTGAGAATGTGGTGTTGCTACAATTCCTTCAGTTGTACCAAGCCATTCGCGTATTACGTCAATATCTAATTCACTGTCAACAAATTTTTGTTGAAATGCTTGTTGTATTAATTGGCGCGCTAATGCTGCAGAGCAAGGACAGGTTGATGAGTAAGGAACATCAATAGCCATTTCAATCGCAAGTTTACCTTGGTTGAAATGCCCAGTTAAGATAACCGGATAAGCTTTCCATCCTTCTTTCCCGCTGATTAAAGATTTTCTACGTAGATGATAATCAAAACTAAAGGTTACTTTTGCTTGATCACTTAAATCACTATGACTACTGATAAAGCCATTAAGTAAACTTACTAAGCTATGATAGTTTAGAACATTACTTGTTGATAATTCATCAAGAAGCAAATACAGGCGTGACATGTGAATGCCTTTAGCTTGTGCTTCTTTTAAGTTTACAAACGCATCAATATGGGCTGAAACCATACGTTCTGCTTCACCTTTTGAGGCGACCATTATTGGCATTTCAATATTGCTCATTCCAACCCAGTCAAGGGTTCCCTCAGTTTGGGCTGTAGTGTGATTGGCAATATCAGGCATTAATGTCGGCATTACGACTCCGCTTTAAGCTATAGTTACTTAACTAAGGTCGCATGATGATAGCTAATAAACCACGCAACAAGTATATTCAGGGCGCGTATTCTATCGCATTTTTTAATAGTAATCATTACTGTTATAGCCAGATAGAGTAAAAAAGTGTAAATATTGAATAATGTTAGACATGACTTGATATTATTAATTTATTTTATGTGCTATAAATTGTTTGTTTTCAACCCAGAATGTAGCGCGAGTTTATACAAATTTATGGAATTTTCATAAGGTGATTTGTGAATAAAGATAATAGATTAATACAATTAGATTATGATTTACTGGACAATTACCTACAATCGTTAGGCGCCGACGTCATTGCAAAAATGCTTGCTTTGTATCGCGAACAGGTTGTTGTTTATCTTATGGGTATTGAAACAGCATTATTAAAAAATAACGATAATTTATGGCAAGTACATTGTCATAAAATGAAAGGTGCAGCGGGTAGCATTGGTTTAAAATCTTTACATGCACAGTTAGCGCTAATGGAACAAACATCAGCCAATATAAGTGAAAAAGCTCAGCAATTAGCTGAGCTCAATGTTCACAATACACAAGCATTAATGAGTTTTGACAATTGGTTAAAGCAATACAAGGTTAACTAATATATGTTTACTCGACTTTTCCTACAAATCGATAACCTTCGCCGTGAATAGTATTAATTAGCTCTGGGGTAGTGGGGTTGCTTTCAAAATGTTTTCGTAAACGTCTAATAGTTACATCAACGGTTCTATCATTACTACGTAAATCACGACCAGTCATTTCTTTAATTAATTCTTGTCTCGTAACAATTTGACCTGAATTTTTTATTAGCAGCCGAAGCGCTCTAAACTCACCACGAGGAATTGCTAACGTATCGCCAGTAGGGCTTATCATTTCTCGTGAATTACTGTTTAAGGTCCACATATTAAACTTAATAATAGTTTTTTCTGCTTCACCCTCCACCGGATTTTGACCTATACGGTTAAGTATATTGCGGGCTCTAATTGTTAGTTCTCTGGGATTAAATGGTTTGGTTAAATAATCATCTGCACCTATTTCTAGACCTAATATTTTATCAATATCATTGTCGCGACCCGTTAGAAAAATTAGTCCTAAATTCTTATTGTTAGCTAATTCTCTTCCCAGTGATAAACCATTTTTACCTGGTAGATTAATATCCATAATCACAAGGTTTATTGTATGTTGTAGCAAAATCGTACTCATGGTTTCGCCATCAATGGCTTCAAAAACTTGGTAACCTTCAGCTTCAAACAGATTGCGTAAGCTAAAACGGGTAACGTCTTCATCTTCTACAATAAGTACTTGATAATTGTCCATGTTAATTCCGTTATTTTTTATTTGTTATTATGTAAAAGCAAGATAGATATGTTAACCAAGTATAAATTAAATAACAATTATATTACACAGTATTACTTTATTTCGATTGGTATTTAAACTAACGTCACTGGAAATGTTATGTTGAATAGCGTGCCATGTACTGCGTCACTTTCAAAGTCAATATGACCATTTAATGCCTGTGTTACCAAATTAAATACTAAATGTAAGCCTAAACCACTGCCGCCACTACCACGTTTAGTTGTAGTAAATGGGTCAAATATTCTTGATTTGATAGTGTCATCTATTCCCACGCCGTCATCTTGATATGTTACAAACAATTGTTCACTTAAGTAACTTATTGAAATGTTGATCACGCCTTGCTGTCTGTGTTCGAAACCGTGAATAAGAGAATTCATAATAAGGTTAATTAATATTTGATTAATAGGTCCTGGACTACTTTCTATTAATAGATCTTGAGGGCAATCTATAATGATTTGTACATGAGATTTAGTGACTTTTTCTTTGAGTGTCAGAGTGATTTCTTCAAGTAACTCGCTCACATTGAATTGTCTAATGTCAGCACTTGACTGGTCTACGGCCACTTGTTTAAAACTAGAAATTAATTTAGCTGCCCGCTCCAAGTTTCGGTAGGTAATATCTAAGTTTTCTTCTCCATCAATTAAAAACTTTTTGAGTTGGCTTGATTTTAACGTTTTATCGTCAAAAGATTGTTTTATCTGTTTTAGTCGATCAGCCAATAAAGTTGAGGCAGTAACACCTAATCCAATAGGGGTATTAATTTCATGCGCAATACCAGCAACCATGTCGCCTAAAGAAGCCATTTTTTCAGTTTCAACTAATTGGCCTTGAAATTGATGTAATTTTTCTAAGGTGGAAAGTAACTCTTGATTGGATTGTTTCAATGCATCCGTTCTGGTATTTACTTTTTCTGATAATTTGGCATTTTGTTGTAACACCTGTTGATGAATATTATTTTGTTTTTCAATATGACTTCCTATTCTATCTAATAGTATATTGATGGTTCTGGCTAACACATCTAACTCAGTAAAAGGAAGCTTGTCTATTCTGTGACTAAAATCTTTTTTGTGAGAAATCAGCTTGATCGACTCTACTATGGTCGTAATTGGTTGTTTAATTTTTTTGTTAATACGCACAGCTAATATTGTAAAACACAGTAAACCTGCAATAAAAAATCCAATTGCAATAACTATTAATTTTGAAATAAAATGCCCAAGTGTTTTATTACTATATTGAATATAAAGATAACCATAAACTGTTTCATCTTGTTCAATTTTAACAATAAGTTCAATATAGTTTGGTTGATACTTTATATGACTTAGCTGTTCAATGTTGTCTATTTTGTCGGGTATTGAAGGAAAGTAGACATTTTTATTGTAGCCTGAAAAATAACTTACTTTATCGTCTTGTGATTTCTTATAAACGTGGATGTAGTTAATGTCTGGAGAAGTAATGAACTGACTTAATTGTTCTTTGAGTTTTTGATGGGAACTTTTTTTATTTTGTTGTAAGTAAGGGATACTTATTTTAGTTAAGGATTTAGCCCATGCTATTGTGTTTTTTTCTAATTCATTTCTTCCTTGTTCTTCCACTGTATAAACCACGCTTGTTAATATGGTTATCAACACTAGTACCGTACCAAAAAATAAATTAGTTAGTATGAATCGATGGCTAGAAGTTTGCTTGTTTTGTGAGTTCATAAGGTAAGACTCGCTGAAAAAAAGAGATATTTCAAGTTTATTACTTTGTTTATTAGTCTTGCTTATAATAGTAAATTGTAAAGCCGTGCTGTTTTGCTACTGTGTGTGTTTTACCTATATGTTGTTGCATAATGGGCAAGTATTGTAAAAAACTATTAGCGACTATGGTGATGTCACTTGATTGCTGTTTTGTGGCTGTTAAATGACTTTTAATACCACGTAAAAATTCTTCTGTAGCTTGATAATTGGTTTGTGTCCCTTGATGAAAAGGGGGGTTTGAAACAATATGTTGATAACTTTCACTTACGTTAGATAAACTATTTGAGGCAAAAACATTTCCTGTTAACCCATTTAAAATAAGCGTTTTCTTTGCAGATGCTATCGCTAGCGCATTAACATCAAGTAGTGATAAATCGATGTTGTTAAATTTTTTACCAATAAAGCAACTAATAACACCTGCACCACAACCAAAATCTAATACTTTACCCTGCATTATTTTAGGTAAGTTTTGTAACAACAATGCTGTCCCTACATCAAGTTTTTTTTGGCTAAATACGCCAGGTAATGAGGCAATAGTTAATTCAATGCCTGCTATGTTAATTTGATAGTTTTTATACCATTCTTCAAGTATAAAGTGTTGGCTTTCACCCTCGTTAACTTTATGTAATCCGCCAAATAATAAGCAATGGCGTGCGGCATCTATTTTTTGACAGCTCGTTAAAAAGTGCTGTGTTAATTTAGGTGATGATTGCACCCCCCCTTTTTTCTCGCCAACCAATAGTATTTTAGCGTTAGGTAATAAATAAGGAGCAAGCATCGCCAGTGTGAATGCTAGTTCATCTTTACTTTTGGGGAAGTTAATAATAACTAGGTCGTGCTTAACCCCATTGGTGTATTCGCTAGAAAATAGTGTTTTTATCTGGTCGTTATACTTTTCGTTAATAGCCGTATAATCAATAAAGTTTGTGTTATAACAGGTGACTTTTGCTTGAGAATTGTTTTGCAAATAGTGCGTTATAAAGCCATCTTCTATCAAGTTAACAAAAAGTGGTGTGTTTGCTGACAATAGTTCTATATTTCGCAATAACACTTGGCTGATATTTGACATGGACATAAAGAGAAAGGCTACTAAATAAGAGATAATATTCTATTCTACGATATTCGAACTTTAATCGACATTTATAATTCGATAATTAGAGAAAAAAGTGTATTGACAACATTGACAAAAAATACCTAAAAATGCTTAAATAGCGCCGTCCCTAATATTAGCTTAATGGTTTTGTGCTGTTAAGTTGTAAAGGGGCCAGAAGAGGAGCGTTAACCAGGTAGTTATCATTGCGTACTATTTTATTAGATAGGCAACGCACAGAGATCAAACTCTGTTGGTGATAATGAGGGGGATTAACGCCGAGATAATGCTGATTTGATTCGGTATTTATCGGTTGTTTACTTACTAGTTTTGTCTAGAAAGAATGGGCTGAATCCCGACAACTGTCACTGTTAGCTAATAATTTAAAGTAAATTATTAGCTTATGAGTGGAGAGCTTCTGGCCTTTACGTAATAACCAGAAAGTACCTTTAATATACTTTTCTCGGTTTTGTAAATGCCTATAAGTTCTCTCAACTAGTCTGCCAATAGCAGTCATAATGAGTTCGAGAGCAATGAATCAAAATACATCTATAAATATATCCCCCATAACATCGAGTGTTACCTCCGTGAACGACTGTTCATTATGGACAGCACTTATTACTCCTTTACATAAAGATGGCAATATAGACTTCGATAGTTTAGCTGAAATTGCCAAAATACAAGCGCACGCGGGTAATGGTATTTTGCTATTAGGAAGCACAGGCGAAGGGCTTGCGTTATCAAATGATGAACAGTTTTCTATTGTTGAATTTATTTGCAATTTACAAGAAGATGCATCAATAAAAGCACCGTTAATGGTCGCTGTAGGTGGCTATAACTTATCTGAACAAATAGATTGGATTAACCGTTGTAATAAACTAAATATTCATAGCTATTTATTAGGTACGCCTATTTATGCTAAACCTGGTGAAGTAGGCCAAACTGCCTGGTTTAAAGCGTTGTTAGATACAGCGAAATTCCCTTGTATGTTATATAACGTACCATCACGTAGTGGCGTTGAAATACCGATAGGTACAGTACAAAGTTTACAAAACCACCCTAATTGCTGGGCAATGAAAGAGGCTAGCGGAGATTTAAATAAATTTTTGAATTACCGTCAGCAATGTCCCAATATAGATATGTATACAGGTGAAGATGCTATGGTGCCCTATTTAGTGCCTGCAGGTGTTAAAGGGTTAGTGTCTGTTTGCGGTAATGTTTGGCCAGAAGCAACTAAAACTTATGTTGAGCTTTGTCTAACAGGACAAACAAAATCAATGTTTCCACTGTGGAATAATGCGGTAGATGCGCTTTTTAGTGTTGCTAATCCTATTGCAGTTAAAGTATTAATGCATGAGCAAAAAGTGATTAGTACGCCAACGTTACGTGCACCACTAACCCATAATGAATTAACCGATAACACCACATTATTGGTCATGAATGAACAAATTAATCAATGGCTAGCACAAGCTAGCCAAACTTCTTTTATAAAACCCATTGAGAATAGGAATATCGCATGAACTGGCAAGATGTAATAGCACAGCTAGAAACAGGCGCATTACGCGCAGCAAATCAAGATGAAAACGGCAATTGGCATGCTAATGTTGAAGTAAAACAAGGCATTTTAGCGGCATTTAAAGCGGGCGTTAATATTAGCTTTGAAGGTAACTATCAAGGTTTTGTTGATAAAAATAATTTACCTGCGCGTCAATTTACGCCAGAAGACGGTGTACGTTTAGTACCCGGTGGTTCATCAGTACGTGCCGGTGCTCACGTAGCAGCAGGCGTTATTATTATGCCACCTGCTTATATTAATGTAGGCGCTTTTGTTGACAGCGGTACTATGGTTGATAGCCACGCATTAATTGGTTCATGTGCACAAGTTGGTAAAAATGTACATGTTAGCGCAGCAGTACAAATTGGTGGTGTGTTAGAGCCTATTGGTGCTAGCCCAGTAATCATTGAAGACGATGCATTTTTAAGTGCAGGCGTTGTGATTGTTGAAGGTATTGTTGTGAAAAAAGGTGCTGTATTAGCGCCAGGCGTGTCTTTGTCTAAATCTGTACCTGTATATGATTGTATTAATGAAGTTATGCGTGAAAAAGGTGCTGAAATTCCTGAACGTGCTGTTGTTGTTCCAGGTACTCGCCCTGTTAAAGGCGAATGGGCAGAAGCGCAAGGTTTGAGCATGGCTTGTGCGTTAATTGTTAAATACCGCGATGAGCAAAGTGATGCTTCATTAGAATTAGAATCAATTCTAAGATAATAGTTAATGACTAACCACCGTGTTGCGGTATGGTTCCACTTAGGCGTCAAAAGTACTTATTGACATGCGTCAACTCTGTACTTTTTTCTTTAACTGGAACCATACCGCTTTAAGCTGAATAGTTAAATTACTGACAGCGTTTAATTGTTAGAACAAAAGAAATTATTATGACAAAACCTAACTGGTTCGATACCCGTATTGAAAATGCCTTACTTAAACATCAATCACCTGATGATGAGCAGGGTTACTTTGTTTATCAACTTGATGCCTTAAAGGCTCACCTTGAGCAATTGCAGCAACAAGATGTCATTAAGCTATGGTTTGCTGTAAAAGCTAACCCGTTATCTAAGATTATCCAAACGTTAGATGGCGCAGGTTTTGATTTTGATGTGGCTAGCGCAGGCGAATTAGCCCAAGTGTTAGCGCAAGGTATTAATCCAGATCGTGTTTTAAATACGGGGCCGGCTAAATCGAAAAAACAGTTAAAAGCTTTTGTTGATTTAGGTGTACAAACCTTTGTTGTTGAAAGTTTAAATCAATTAACTTGGTTAAACGAGGTTATCGCTGATAAAGCAATAACTGAGCAAAGTGATATTCAACGCCCTACGGTTTTATTACGAGTACAACTGCAATGGTCTGACGGAGAGAAAAACCCTTTAGGTGGTAATGGTTTAACGCCATTTGGCTTGTCTGTTCAAGAATGGAAACATGTAAAAGTAAGTGATTATTCACATCTTAATATTTGTGGTTTGCATATTTTTCAGTGGGGCAATATGCTCAGTAATGAAAAAATGTACTCGCTATGGGGGCAGATGGTTGCGCCTTTAACAAGCCTTGCTAATGATATTGGCATGGAGCTAAAAATACTTGATTTAGGGGGAGGCTTAGGGATTGATTATCTCAATGAAGGTAAGCAATTATCATGGCAGCAAGTTATAGCTGATTTAGCCAATATTAAAGAACAAGCGGGTGTTGAAGAACTTTGGCTTGAGTTAGGTCGATTTGCTGTTGCCGAGTGTGGTTATTATGTTGTTCCTGTTGTAGACAGGAAAATGAATTATGATCAAGAGCAGTTAGTTTTAGCGGCAGGAATAAATCATCTTATTCGACCAGCAATTACCGACCAACCATTTCCTGTTACACTATTAAGAAATTCTGACGAACAAAACCAAGCGTTCGATCTTCATGGTCCGTTATGTACTAGTATGGATAAGCTAGGGCATTTGCTTTTACCTGCCGACGTTGGAGTAGATGATAAATTAGTCTTCGGTTATTGTGGTGCTTATGGGTTTACTGAAAGTATGCCTTTTTTCTTGTGCCATCAATTAGCGGCAGAGTATGTTTTTCAAGAAGGTGCTTTGGTTGAAATAAGACCCGCTCAACCTGCCACTTCTTATTTAGCTTAAGTTAAAGGTTATAGTATGACTAATATTTTTAAAAAAGAAATTATGCATGTAGGTGAGATGGCCAGTGGTGTAAAACTTACCGTGCCTGTTTATTCTTATAAGCCAGAAGAAAGCACTGCACCTAATGTTTATATTCAAGCCAATATGCACGGTGCTGAAGTTCAAGGTAATGCTGTAATTTTTCAGTTGCTTGAGCTGTTAAAAGAATGCGATATTCAAGCCAATATCACCTTAGTACCTTATGCTAACCCTATTGCTTGTAATCATAAAAATGGTGAGTATACCTTAGGACGATTTGACCCTATAACAGGTGCTAATTGGAATCGTATGTATCATTTTGATGAGTCAATTATAGCTCCTTTTGTTGAACAGTATATTGAGGCGAGTGAAGCTGAAATACAGACTGATTTTGAGCAATTGTTATTAGAGCAAATTGAAAATAAATTAGATCATAATAGCTGGGGGCTCACTACAGGTCAGCGTATTGCTTATCAATTACAACGAAAAGCACACCAAGCCGACTTAGTGTTGGATCTTCATACTGGGCCTATTTCGAGTAAACATTTATATTGCCCAGAATACACAAAAGCTAGCGCTAATTACTTTGATATCCCTCACACCATTTTTATTCCTAATGATTTTGATGGTGCAATGGATGAAGCGACTTTCTGTCCGTGGTGGAGTTTACAGCAGGCTTTTGAAATTAAAGGTCGAGATTTCATTATGGGTGAGGGAGCTTTTGCTAAAGAAAGCTTTACTGTTGAATTAGGCACACAAGAACAAATTGACTTAGTGGAAGCGCATGACGATGCACAGAGTATTTTAAGCTATTTACAGCATAAAGGTGTTATTGCTGGAAATAATGATTCAGCGACTTTGCCGCAAAATTTTTTACCTCAAGAAATGACGCGTTATGCTTGTTATTTAAAAGATTATAAAGCGCTATATGCGCCAATGGGTGGAATGGTGGATTATTTAGCTGAATTTGGTAAGCCACTTGCCGCAGGTGAACCCTTAGCGCGTATTTTACGTATGGATAACTACAGTTGTGACGGCAGTGAAAATGGTGGTCCATTGCATAACATTTGTCTAGATAGTGACGTACTGCCTATTTTGCATTTTGCTTCAGCAAGTGTAAATCAAGGCACAGAAGTTTATAAAGTGTTTATAAACTATTTTGAGATTTAGTTTGGTGTCGAATTGTTGACTGTAAATATTGTAAAATAAAAGGACTTGTAGATAGGGTGGTTACGTTATATTATAACAAATAATATAACGCGATTCGCTAATTTAGTTTGTTAAAAACAAGTCAAAACAATTCAAATAATCTAAAAACCATGACTGCGACAGCACTCGTGGTTTTTTTATTTCTGTTTCTAACATCACTTATTGCTCATGCCGAACATCTAACCTCTTCAAAATTAATTACTGAGCAAAAAAACTGTCA
>Ga0055584_100007559_pt1 | contig 10653 bp, 8 predicted proteins | sample OSDHelmetaG_FD_58716 | JGI IMG/M metagenome (GOLD analysis project Ga0055584, IMG submission 58716) | Pelagic marine sediment microbial communities from the LTER site Helgoland, North Sea, for post-phytoplankton bloom and carbon turnover... | ecosystem: Environmental > Aquatic > Marine >...
TTAAAATTAAACTCACCGCTATCTAACTTTGCCATAGAGGTAAGACGCTCACCAAGTGCATCTATGCGAACTAATCGTGCCTGTAGCTCTGCAACACGCAACGTTAAGGCGGCTAATTTTTGTTCCGATTCACGCTTTGCTGCCTCAACAGTTTCTTGTTGCTCATCAAGAGACTTAACCCAAGCATCACGAAATTCCGGAGTCAATAAACCTTGCTGTTCATCGAAATTAAATTGAGAAAGCAAAACATAACCCACACCAACAGGCAAACTCACCAAACACATAGATAAAAACGCACGCGTCAAACCGCCCAAAGTAAAACTTCGAGTATTTCCCTGTCGTCGGCTTACTAAAATGATCTTCATTTATTACCTAAAAACGATGAGCTAGGGCTCTTATCTTATATAATCGATGTCACAATTGGGAGTAGCACATTATTTTATTATGGCAGACTTCTCAATAATATATAACACAAAAAGATGAGCTAAATTTAAATATAGACTTTGAACTATCGCACACTTTGAGAGGAAATCCAATACGAGAAGAATGTAAAAAGAGGTGTGAATAACGTTGCATGTTGATTTTGACGCTCAAAAAAGCGTCAAAATATCTAACACAACGTAATTTTGATAATTAATTACACAGCTAATAACGGTTTAATATATGAAATAGGTGCTTCTGACTCACCTTCAAATGTCACAACATCCCAGCACTCAGGGTGTTTAGCTAGCTCCAGTAGGGACTTATTATTCAAGCCATGACCTGATTTATATGCTTTAAATTCACCAACTAAACTCATACCAAGAAGATATAGATCACCTATGGCATCTAACATTTTATGTTTTACAAATTCATCTTCATAACGCAAGCCGTCTTCGTTCAAAATACGGTATTTATCCACAACAATCGCATTATCAACACTGCCACCTTTCACCAAACCCTTAGAGCGCAAATATTCGATTTCATGCATAAAACCAAAAGTTCGTGCACGAGAAACTTCTTTTACAAAGGATGTACTGGAAAAGTCAATCGATGACTTAAGCTTACGATCGCGGAAAACAGGATGATCGAACTCGATTTCAAAAGACACCTTAAACCCTTCATATGGCAAAAAGGTGGCATGTTTATCGCCATCGTGTACTGTTAATGGTTTTTTAATACGTAAGAATTTTTTCGGTGCATCCTGCTCTTGAATACCAGCGGACTGGATAAGAAACACAAAAGGTCCTGCACTTCCATCCATAATAGGAACTTCATCCGCACTGAGTTCAATAATTACATTATCTACACCCATACCAGCCATAGCGGATAATAGATGCTCCACCGTAGACACGCGAACATCGCCATTAACCAGTGTGGTGGATAACGTAGTATCACCAACATTCTCTGCTTTAGCATCAATTTCTACAACAGGATCTAAATCTACTCGGCGAAATTTAATACCGTGATTAACAGGTGCAGGACAGAGCGTCAGATAAACTTTTTGACCAGTATGCAAACCCACACCGGTTGCACGAATTTCATTTTTTAAGGTTCGTTGCTTAATCATCGTGATAATTTCTCTGCAAAGCTTACATAATTTTGGCGCGCATCATAACAGAAGGCTTATAACACACCAACCAAATGGTTAACGCCAAATCTTTGTGCTATATATTTTGTGTGTGTGAAAACACATTTTTTATAGACTGCATACTAACGTATTAGTTCTTTTTCTATCGTGTTTTAACATAACACCTAAGTATACTCCTAGGTGGTAAGTATATTTGTACATGTGGTTACCACTCCTTTTAACACTACCTCCCTCGCTCAATACTCTATAGCCAGAGGGGAGCCAGCCATAGAGTTATCACTAGTCTGCTTGACGTCGTAAAAATGCAGGAATATCCAAATATTCCATATCTTTCTCTTTATCAACCGCTTTTGCCGCTTTTGTTGCCGACATAGCCGCTTGGTTTGCACGCATAATCGCAGGCTTATCTAAAGCAGAATAATTTGGCTTACCATCAGGCATGCGCGTGTTATCAACGACGACTTTTGTGGGTGCTGCCGGTTTAGCAGCAACAGGTGAACCAAGGCCTGTGGCAACAACGGTCACTCGAATTTCATCCGACATGTCTGGATCGATTACCGTTCCAACCACAACCGTTGCTTCTGACGATGCAAACTCTTCGATAATATTACCCACTTCCGAAAACTCACCTAAAGACAAGTCTAAGCCAGCTGTAATATTGACCAAAATACCACGTGCACCCTCTAGATCAACATCTTCAAGCAGAGGACTGCGGATAGCAGCTTCAGCAGCTTCACGTGCTCGGTTGTCACCTTTAGCATAGCCACTCCCCATCATCGCCATACCCATCTCAGACATAACGGTTCTTACATCTGCAAAATCCACATTGATCATACCTGGACGAATAATAAGATCGGCAATTCCTTGAACAGCACCAAGCAAAACATTGTTAGCTGCTTTAAAGGCTTCTAATAAGCTTGTGGTTTTACCTAGCACCGACAACAGTTTTTCATTAGGAATGGTAATTAATGAATCCACACGATCCTGTAATTGCTTAATACCCTCATCAGCAAGCATCATGCGCTTGCGACCCTCAAAGGGAAACGGCTTTGTAACAACAGCAACGGTTAAAATACCCATTTCACGAGCAACTTCCGCCACAACAGGTGCACCACCGGTACCCGTACCGCCACCCATACCAGCGGTAATAAACACCATATCTGATCCACGTAGAACCTCTGCAATACGCTCACGATCTTCCATAGCAGCCTGTCGGCCTATTTCTGGATTCGCGCCAGCACCTAAACCTTTGGTTACACCGTGACCAAGCTGTAAAACCGTTTTTGCTTCAATATCTTTTAGTGCCTGTGCATCCGTATTGGCACAAACAAATTCGACACCATCAACAGCACAATCAATCATGTGCTTAACCGCATTACCGCCACCACCGCCAACGCCAATTACTTTTATCACCGCATTTTGCGGAACGCTATCAACGAGTTCAAACATAGGAATTCCCCTTTATTTCCCAATTAATGAAGTACCACATTCTTAAATAAAAATTCTTACCACTAGGTGTAAACTTTTTTAATACTGTTCAACATCAACTAAAAATTTCTTCTAAACCAACCTTTAATACGATCAAACGCATCTTCTTTATATTCAGGCGCTGGTTGACCGTCATTTGTTTTTTCCATCCCATACATTAATAAACCAACACCTGTAGAATAAATAGGGTTAGCAACAATATCTTTTAAACCTTTTACATTTGTCGGGGCACCCAAACGAACCGGCATATGAAAAATTTCTTCCGCCAACTCAATAACACCTTCCATTTTCGATGTACCCCCAGTAAGTACAATTCCCGCAGCAACCATATCTTCAAAACCACTGCGCTGTAACTCATGTTGAATCAATGTAAAGAGTTCTTCATAACGCGGCTCAACAACTTCTGCTAACGCTTGACGGGATAAGTCTCGAGCAGGCCGGTCACCTACACTCGGAACCTTAATTGTTTCATCAACACCAGTCAGCTTAGCTAATGCACATGCATAACGAATTTTAATTTCCTCTGCATGCTGTGTAGGTGTACGCAATGCCATAGCAATATCGTTGGTTACTTGATCACCAGCAATAGGAATAACCCCAGTATGACGAATAGCTCCTTCAGTAAAAATAGCTATATCTGTTGTGCCGCCACCGATATCAACTAGACACACGCCTAATTCTTTTTCATCATCTGTTAATACAGCATAACTAGATGCTAACTGTTCCAAAATAATATCTTCAACTTCTAAACCACAACGACGAATACATTTTTCAATATTTTGCCCTGCATTTACCGCGCATGTAACCAAGTGTACTTTTGCCTCTAAACGCACACCAGACATACCTAAAGGCTCTTTAACGCCCTCTTGATCATCAATTAAGTATTCCTGAGGTAGAATATGTAATATTTTTTGGTCTGCTGGAATAGCAACAGCTTGTGCTGCATCGAGAACACGCTCTAAATCTTGCGCATACACTTCACGATCCCTTATTGCAACAATACCATGTGAATTCAAACTCCGAATATGGTTACCTGCAATCCCAACATACACCGAATGAATTTGACAGCCAGCCATTAACTCAGCTTCTTCAATAGCGCGCTGAATAGACTGAACTGTAGATTCAATATTAACCACAACGCCTTTTTTCAAACCAACGGATTTGTGAGAGCCAATACCCACTATGGATAAATCTCCCGTAGATGAAATTTCACCCACAATCGCCACAACCTTGGAAGTACCAATATCCAAGCCGACAATCATTCTTCCCCCGTTTGAACTTGCCATTACACTACCTTATAGAACGTCAACCTAATCCCGCTGACTGGTCAACATATGTGTCGTGTTCTTACGCCAGCTCACAGCCACACCATGGCTATAACGTAAATCCACTGTCAAAATTTCATTTTTATTAGCTTTTAACTGTTCACTATACACAAGTAAAAAACTATCAATTTTATCAACGAAATGATTCTTCCCAACTAAAACATCAAAACTGTCATCAATTTTTATTCGCATAGATCGTGCACTATCTATAGTTAGCTCTGTAATTGATAGTTCATGCACAACCAACATTTTTGTTAACTCTAAGTATTGCTTAACAATTAGATTACTGCTTTCTCTTTCACCAAATAATTTAGGAAAATGGCTTATTTTTAACAAATTATCACTAATAATTAGCTCACCAAACCGATTAATAAAGCCTTCATCACCCCACAAAGCAATTGGTTGCTGTTCTTTGACCTTAACAACTAAAGAATTTGGCCAAACTCGACGCACCGAAACAGACTCAATCCAAGGGTTATCTTTTATTTCAGCCTGTAAATCTTTTATTTTTAAATCAACAAAATCATTAATAAGCTTTTCAGACAATATTTTTTGTATATCGTTTTTACTTATATAAAAAAATTCACCTTCGACACTAACATGCTGTATCGGACGATTTTTTAATGAAGCAATATACTCATATCCTACGTGCCAAGGAATCTGTATAACACCATAGCTAGTGACAGCAACCAAGATCAAGCCAAGAAAATAACGACCCCAAGGTCTACGGTAACTATTTGGCGCTGTTTTTCGCACAGCACCTTGCTTTTTTGCGTTTATTTTTTTATTTTCAATTTTTTTGCGAGGCATAATTAAACAGCCTGACTCAAAATCTCTAAAGCCAATTCATCAAATGTTAAACCAACAGCTTTGGCCGCCATAGGGACCAAACTATGATCCGTCATACCAGGAACAGTATTAAGTTCCAAGAGATAAAAATTGCCCTTTTCATCCTGCATAAAATCAGCACGCCCCCAGCCAGAACAACCTACCTCATCAAAAGCATGTAACGAAATGCGTTTTAGTTGTTCCAATTGTATATCGGTTAAACTCGTTGGGCATATATATTGCGTTGACGTGTCAACATATTTCGCATCATAATCATAAAAATCATGATCCGTTTTTAACTCAATAGGCGGCAGTGCCAAGCCATTCAATATCGTAACGGTAAACTCACGTCCATTAATAGCTTGTTCTGCAATCACTTGACAATTATGTTCAGCGGCAGAGTAAAAAGCATTTTTCAAGTCATTAGCTGTGTGCACATGACTCATACCTAAACTAGATCCTTCTAAAACAGGCTTAACAAAGATAGAGTTACCTAACTGCGTAATAATGCACTCCCAATCTGAACGTTCATCCAGAACAAGATATTCTGGTGTCGCGATGCCCACACTCTGCCAAATCTGTTTCGCTTTTAACTTATTCATTGCAATCGCTGACGACGCATGATCACTTCCTGTATAGGGTATACCTAATAAGCTTAATAGAGCCTGAACTTTACCATCTTCACCGCCAACACCATGTAGAGCAATAAATGCACAGTCTACGTTTTCATCAATAATTTGTTCAACAATATTTTTACGCACATCAATCTTAATTGCGTCAATGCCTCCACGCAGTAACGCGGTAAATATAGCATCACCACTGCGCAAAGAAACATCGCGTTCAGCCGACATTCCGCCGCATAGAACAGCTACACGTCCAAATGCACTCGAGTTATCGTTATATTTTTTTTGATAAGGCTTCAACATACCTATACTAATCCGTACCCATTAATTAATAATCTCATGCCGTGCTAAATTTTTTGCTAATGCATTTACGTTACCTGCACCTTGTGTAATTACAAGATCACCAGGCTTAACAATATTTCTTAATACAGATGAAACATCATCAATACCTTCAACAAAAATTGGATCAATAACACTACGATTACGAATACTTCGACTTAAGTGACGCCCATCAGCTCCAGCTATGGGTGTTTCACCAGCGGAATACACCTCTAATAGGATTAATTGATCGACACCAGATAACACATCGACAAAATCTTCGTATAAATCACGTGTTCTGGAATAACGATGCGGCTGAAAAATCATAACTAACCGTCGTTCAGGCCAACCTTCACGAACAGCTAATATGGTTGCCTCTACCTCACGAGGGTGATGTCCATAATCATCAACAAGCATAACACTCGGGCCATCTCCCACATTGTATTCACCGTATATTTGAAACCGACGACCAACACCTAAAAAACGCTCAACACCTTCTTGAATAGCCGTATCACTTAAGCCCTCATCTGTTGCTACCGCAACAGCTGCTGTCGCATTTAATACATTATGACGGCCAGGCATATTCAACGACAATTCAATTGGATCACTTTCATTTGGGCGCTGTACTTTAAATTGAGTTTTCCCTCCATTTTGGCGTATATCAAAAGCACGAAAATCATTTGATTCATTAAAACCATACGTTAATGTTGGTCGCGCAATATTCGGTAAAATATCTTGTATTGTTGTATCGTCACCGCAAACAACAGCTAAACCATAAAAAGGTAAATTGTGTAAAAATTCAACAAAAGTTTGCTTCAATACTTCAAAATCTCCACCATATGTCTCCATATGATCAGCATCAATATTTGTAACAACAGCAACCATGGGCTGAAGATGTAAAAATGATGCATCACTTTCATCAGCTTCAGCAACTAAGTATCGACTTTCACCTAATCCAGCATTAGAACCTGCGGCATTTAATAATCCACCAATAACAAACGTAGGGTCTCTATCACCAGCCGCTAAAATAGAGGCAATTAAACTGGTTGTTGTGGTTTTACCATGCGTGCCAGCAATAGCAATACCATGACGATAGCGCATTAATTCGCCAAGCATTTCGGCGCGGCGTACAATAGGTATACGAATTTCACGAGCAGCAATAATTTCAGGGTTAGTCTCATTAACAGCGGAAGAGCTAACCACAACATCAACATGATTAACGTTTGACGCATGATGGCCAATAAAAACAATCGCGCCCATATCAGCCAGACGTTTTGTTACATCAGATTCACGTAAATCAGACCCACTGATACAATAACCTTGGTTTAATAATACTTCAGCAATACCACTCATACCTGCACCGCCAATACCAACAAAATGAATTTGTTTAATACGGCGCATCTCAGGTACTTGATAAACTAATGGTTTATGCATAAATAAGCTCCTCGCAAACATCAACGATTTTAACCGCACTGTGTATTTGCGATTGAGAACGAGCACTTTTAGCCATGTCTAACATCTTATTTTTATGTGTAAATATTTCAGTAAGGCGACGCGCCAAGACATCAATATCAATATCTTTTTCTTGCACAATAATTGCTGCATTATTTTGTGTTAATAGTTCAGCATTAGCTGTTTGGTGATCATCGATAGCATAAGGGTATGGTATAAGTAGCGAACCAATACCAACAGCTGATAACTCAGAAACCGTTAGTGCACCAGAGCGACAAATAACAAAATCAGCCCATGTGAACGCATCAAGCATATCGTCGAGAAAGGGAGCTATTTTCGCATTTAATTGCACATTTTCATAAGCATCTTTTGCACTATCTTCCTTCCCAGAGCCACATTGATGTAAAATTTCAAGCGAAACAGATGCTGACACCTTAGATAACACTTTTGGCACAATAATATTTAATGCTAAAGCGCCTCGGCTACCGCCTAAAATTAAAATATTTACAGGACTCCTTTGTCCAACACCTCGCTCTTCAGGTTTAACAAGTTGTTCAATTTTTTTACGAACAGGATTACCAACATGATGATATTTTTTTACATTATTTTTCCCATAAAAAGGGAAAGCCGTAAAAATTTCGTGAGCAATATAACTCAGCAAACGGTTCGTTGTACCCATAACCGCATTTTGCTCATGAATAACAAGTGGTATACCTAATAATTTTGCCGCTAAACCTCCAGGGCCAGAAACAAAACCACCCATACCGACAACTAGATTGGGTTTAATTTTTCGAATTAAATGGTAAGCAGACCAAACACTTCTGAAAATATTAAAAGGAGCCATCAATAAAGCCAATCGCCCTTTTCCTCGAATACCAGAAACCGGAAATTGATGTAAATAAATATCTTCATTGGGTACTAAATCAGATTCGATACCCTTTTCCGTTCCTAACCACTCAACTGAAATATCTCTACCCATCAACTCATGGGCAACCGAAATCCCAGGAAACACATGCCCTCCTGTACCCCCAGCCATAATCAATACTTTTTTAGTGCTCACGGGATAACTCCAAGTTTACACGCAATACGAGAGCCATAAATAAACACGTTACCACTAAGCTACTACCACCATAACTCACAAAAGGTAAGGTTAACCCTTTTGTTGGTAACAAACCTGATGCAACCCCCATATTAATAAACGCCTGCATAGCTAACATCGAACCAATACCAAGGCATAAAAAACTAGAAAACGGCTTATCTGCAAGCATCGCTTTGCGTGAGAAAGAAAAAATTCTCTGCACAAACAAAGCAAACGTCACAATCAGTGCTGTAGCACCAATAAGCCCAAACTCTTCAGCAACAATGGCAAAAATAAAATCCGTATGTGCTTCAGGAAGAAAAAACAGTTTTTGTAAACTATTTCCCAACCCCAAACCAAACCATTCACCACGACCAAATGCAATTAACGATTGGACTAATTGATAACCACTATCAAACTGACGCGCCCAAGGGTCCATAAAAGCAACTAGGCGTTCCCAACGATAAGGTGATAAAACAGCAATAGAACTTAATGAAATTAACGCCAAACCAGCAAGCAACAAAAACCGTAATATAGGTACACCGGCAACAAACATCATCACACCAAGCGTAAAACAAATAACAACAGAGCTACCAAAATCAGGTTCTAGCATTAATAAAACGACAGTTCCTCCGATGATAGTCACCATAATAAAAAATGACAGCCATTGCCCTTTAACTAGATGCCTACGGCGAGCAAGATAGCTTGAGAAAAAAACAATCAAACAAAACTTTGCAACTTCAGATGCTTGTATACCTATAGGTCCAAAAGATAACCAACGCCGACTTCCATTAACAACCTTGCCTATACCCGGGACCAATACCAATATTAATAAAATCAAACCAAACAATAATAATAACCCAGCTGTCTTTTCCCAAAGAATAAGTGGTGTACAGATAATCACTAGACCAAGCAAAAGACCTAAACATAGAAAAATACTTTGCTTACGAACAAACAACCAAGGATCATTGTATTTGAATGCAGCAAAGTCAACCGAGCTAGAAGCCACCATAACCAAACCAACACTAATTAATAAGCATAAACTCAATAAAAAAGGGCGGTCCCAATCTTGGCTAGTAAAAAACTGAATAGGAGATATTAAGAGAGTATTCATCCATACCTCCCCTTTTGTACCAACGCTTTAAATTGTACGCCTCGCTCTTCATAGTTTTTAAACATATCTAAACTAGCGCAAGCAGGAGATAACAATATAAGTGTATTAGTACCACCCTTCTCTTTTGCTAAGGTAAGGCTTTGTTTGACTGCATCAGCAAGTGTGAGCACACAATATGTTTCAACTCGCTGATTAACCGAAGCATCGATACGTAATGCATCATGGCCGAACAAAACAAGGCCATGCACCTTTTCACTTATAACATTCGCCAATTCAAGAAAATCTGCAGATTTACCATCACCACCAGCAATTAAAATAACGCGATCAAAGTCTGGTGCCAAACCACGTAAAGCAGAAATTGAAGCACCTACATTTGTCGCTTTAGAGTCATTAATAAACGTCATGCCGTCATAACACGCTACCCATTCACATCGATGCGCTAACCCAGCAAAGTTTTTTAATACCTGCTCAACAAAAACGTGAGGTACCTCAAGCGCATTACACATCGCAAATAAAGCCATCGCATTTTGCACGTTATGTAAACCTTGCAAACGCATATCTTGCTTTTCAAATATTTTTACACCTTCCCGACACATTTCTTGAGAATCAACGTTATAAACATATTGAATTTCATTCTTCTCATGCTTAATCGATGTGGAAAAACCAAAGCGCTGAACGCCGGGAACAGCAGGAGGTACGGTGAGCGTATCATTAAGATTATAAACAATACTTTTTGCCCCCCAATAGATACGCTGTTTCGCCATAACATAATGCGCTAAAGATGCATAACGATCCATATGGTCTGGCGTGACATTTAATACAACAGCAACATCTAGCTCTGCCCTCTTAATACTTTC
>Ga0055584_100007562_pt1 | contig 10651 bp, 7 predicted proteins | sample OSDHelmetaG_FD_58716 | JGI IMG/M metagenome (GOLD analysis project Ga0055584, IMG submission 58716) | Pelagic marine sediment microbial communities from the LTER site Helgoland, North Sea, for post-phytoplankton bloom and carbon turnover... | ecosystem: Environmental > Aquatic > Marine >...
GGAGTCACGGAACTCCTTGGTCATGCGGTCGTAGCCGAACTTCATCCGGCTGTAGAGGCCGGGGGTGTCCACGAGCACCGCGCCGGACTGGGCGAGGTCGCCGGCGGGCAGCCGCACGTCCACCTTGCGGATCGCGTCCTGATAGTGGCGGGAGGGGTCGAACTCGATCTCCGCGGCGTCGGACTCACGGAGCTTGGCCGCGAGCTCCTCGTGGGCCCCATTCACGTGTCCGTAGAGCGCTGATGGGTCGGTGAACCGCTCCATCTCTCCGCTGTACCGCGAGACGTAGAAGACGCGCTCCTCCGCATGGGAGAGGTACACCATGCAGGGGTAGGCCGGCAGGCTTGAGACCTCGCTGACATACGTGCCCGCGAGGGCGTTCATGAGGGTCGACTTGCCGCTCTTCAGCGGCCCGAAGAGGAGGACATAGGCCTGCTGTTCTGCGACCTTGTCGACGAGGCCTTGGATGCGATGTTGGAGGTCGAGGAGTTCGGCTCGAACCTCGGGGATCCCGAGGTCGTCCTTCGCCTCCGTCAGCGCGGCGTTGGCCTCGCTGATGGGCGTGAGGAGCGGTCGGACCGTGGCGTCGAAGGCCTCGCAGAACTGGCTGAGCAGTGTGCGCATGGCAGCGTCCTGTAGGGGTGCGGTGATGAAGGGGCGTGCGTGCCCCTCCGCCCTCACTATAGGTACGCGAAAGAGGAATCCAAAGGCTGGCGGGACGGTCCGCCTCTCCCCGCGCCATCCCACTACACTTGGCGCCATGCCGAGCCCCGAGGGATCCGCTGCAAACGACCCGCGCCAGTCGGTGCGAGCCATTGCCCGCCGCGCCGCGCGCCGCGCCTTGTCCCAGGCGACCGGTCCCGTCGTCTCCACGGGCGCGGTGGCGCTGGAGTCCATGGGCGCCCCGGACTCCACCCCGGCCGAAGCCGAGGAGCGCGAGCTCGTGGGCGAGGGCCTGGTCCGGGCCGCCGCGGAGGGATCAGAGCTCGTGATTCCCCCCCGCGCGCGCGTCACTCCCATGGCGAGGGACCTTGCTTTTCAGAAGGGCGTGACCTTCGTCACGGGCCGCTCGGCTGAGCCGCTCGGGCCCGTGGCCAGCGCGGTCCGTCAGCCGGTGCGGATCGCGGTCGCGAGCGACCACGGAGGCTATGGGCTCAAGGCGCAGCTCATACCGCTCCTGAAGGAGATGGGGGAGCGCCCCGTGGACCTCGGCCCGGACTCGGCGGAGGTCTCGGTGGACTACCCAGACTTCGCGAGCCTCGTGGCGCGCGAGGTCTCCGAAGGGCGGGTCCACCTCGGGATCATCGTGGACGGCGCTGGGATCGGCTCTGCGATGGTGGCGAACAAGGTCCCCGGGGTCCTCGCCGCCAACTGCTGGAACGCCGCCGCGGCGCGCAACGCGAGGGAGCACAACCACGCCAACGTGCTCACGTTGGGATCAGGGCATCTGGACCTCGCCGGGGCGCGGGAGGTGCTCGCGGCGTTCCTCTCCACTCCGGTCGGAGAGGGTCGGCACGCCCGGCGGAACCACAAGACGCTGGAGGTGGAGGCCGCGCATCTGCGTGCCCGCCAGCTGGCGAGAGCCTTCGATGAGGAACGGGGCTGAGCCCGCGATTCGATGATTGAACCCACACAGAACGGCCTGGATGCCACCGCGCTCGAGGACCTCCTCGCGGAGATCGGCGCTCGGCTGCTCGCCGGGGAGCGCCTCCAGGGCACTGGCTCCTCCTTCTCTCTCCAGGTCGACCTGGCCGCGGCGGCGCGCCCGCTCGTGGCCGCTGGAGCCTGCAGGCTGGGCGTCTGCTCCTCCGTGGCCCCCGGGGACGGGAGCGCCCGTTGCCCGGATCCCTCGCGCCTGGGCGATATCGCCAGCTCCATCGATCACACGCTGCTCAAGGCCGACGCCACCCAGGCGGAGATCGACCAGCTCTGCGCGGAGGCCATCGAGAATCGCTTCGCTTCGGTGTGCGTGAACTCCACCTGGGTCCGACGCTGCGCGGAGATCCTCGAGGGCTCCGGGGTGCTGGTCTGCACGGTGGTCGGCTTCCCCCTCGGCGCGGCGCTCACCGAGGTCAAGAGCTACGAGGCGCGGCGCGCCATCGAGGACGGCGCCTGCGAGGTGGACATGGTCCTCAACGTCGGCGCCATGAAGTCGGGGCTGCTGGAGGCCGTACGAGCGGACGTGGCGGCGGTCGCCGCCACCTGCCACGGGCTGGGGGCGCGCCTGAAGGTGATCCTCGAGACGTGCCTGCTCACCAAGGACGAGATCGTCCGGGCCAGTGAGCTCTGCAAGGCGGCCGGCGCCGACTTCGTCAAGACGTCGACGGGCTTCAGCAGCGGCGGAGCGACGGTCGAGGACGTCTCGCTCATGCGCCGGGCCGTGGGCCCGGTGGTCGGGGTCAAGGCCTCGGGCGGGGTGCGGGATGCTGCCGGGGCCCGGGCCATGCTCGAGGCCGGGGCCACGAGAATCGGCGCCTCCGCCTCGGTCGCGATCGCCCAGGGCGCGCCGGCTGCGGCGGGCTCGGGCTACTGAACGGGCGCCCTACCTAGAGGTTCGGATCGTCCGCCGAGGGCGAGACGATCCGATGAATGAGCAGCTGCTGGGCGATGGCGGCGGCGTCCGAGCCCCCGCGATTGGCCCCGTGATCGACCTCCACGTGGGTGATGCCGTCGGTCTCCGTGGCGACCTGGCTGAGGAGGACCACGTCCAGGACCCGGTCGGCGAGGGGGCGGCCCGCGGACTCCTGGAGGACGAATTCGGCGACGCCGTCGCGAACCTCGTCCTTGTGGATCTCGAGCCTCGAGGCTGGCCTCACGGTGCGTAGGACGGCCGCCTGGGGTCCGTTTCGCCAGGTGCATCGGGCGAAAAGGCCCCTCAGGTGGCCTCCATCCAGGTTCCGCATCCGGAACTCAAGGACCCGGATCCCGGGCGCCTCGAGGTCGGGCCGTGGCGTCCAGATGACGCCTCCCTCGTGGGCCTCGAGCGCCTGCGCTCGCCCGCGCCAGTAAGAGGGCTCCAGGAGCAGGGGGTGAAGGGATCTGGCCGGGCTCATCGCGCGGGCGAAGCGCCGTTCCCGGGGGAGTCGAACGGCGAATCGAGCAACTTTCGAGGCGACGTGACGGACCTGGGACCGGGCCCCTCCACAGCGCAGCGCGGGAGGGACCAGAGCGCCTCGATACGAGACGAATCCGGTGCGGAGTCTCCGGCCCGTAAGTCTTTCCAGCCCCTCCACTAAGCGGCTCCGGCACTTCTGGTCTGAGGGGCTCGGTCTGCATACGATCGGGCCGACTCGATCGAATGAGAGCGGCGCCGGATCGCGGGGGACCATCCAGGACCCCGTCATCCCGCACCCATGTCGTCGGGATCCCCTCTCCCCCCGACGTCCTCACGGACCCTCGCACATCCAGAACATGCGTTCCCACTCCTCGCGCTCCAACCGCCGTCCCTCGCTGCGGAGGCTCCGCAACCTTGGCATCGCGCTCACCGTCGGTGCCGGGCTAGCGGCAGCCTCGCAGGCTGCCCAGGACGAAGCCGAGACCGCGGCCACGTCGGACCTGCTCCTCCGCGCCAACAAGGTCATCGTGAGCCCCGGCAAATCCGTGGACAACATGAGCCTGCTCGTCCGAGACGGCCGGATCGTCGCCATGGGCAGCGACCTCGCCGCCCCGGAGGGCGCGCAGACCATCGAGGGTGAGGTCATCTGCGCCGCCTTCATCGACCCCTGGTCGGTCGCCGGCGTGGATGCCTCCTCCGCCCGTTCGGATCGGGTGGACACGGCGTCGCGCGCCACAGATGCCCTCGACCCCTACGGCCAGGATGAGGTGCTCGACGACCTCCTCGAATCAGGCGTCCTCATGATGAGGGTTGAGATCGGCCGCGGCGCGGCGGTCTCCGGCGTAGGTGCCGTGATCCGTGCCGACGGCGCGGCGCCCGTCCTCACCGACGCGGCCATCTCCGCGCGACTCGACTCCCCGGGGCTCGACCCGGTCTCCCGCGTCGGTCAGGTCGACCGTCTCGCCAGCACGCTCGGCGGCGCCAAGAAGTACGCCGATGACGTCGCGGCCTATGAGCGTGACCTCAAGGTCTGGGAGGAGGAGATCGCCGAGAAGGAGGAGGAGCTCACCGAGGACTTCAAGAAGGCCAAGAAGGCCCGCGACAAGAAGGTCAAGGAGGCCGAGGAGGAGGGCGAGGAACTCAAGGAGAAGAAGTACAAGGAGGACAAGCGTCCCCGGCCGCCGAAGTTCGATCCCAAGAAGGCCTCCCTCGCCCGCGCGGTGGGGGGTGAGGTGCCGATGGTCATCCACGTGGAGGAGGCCCTCGAGCTCCGCGAGCTGCTCCGGGTGACCCGCCCCTTCACGCGGATGCGAATGGTCATCGCCGGCGGCCGCTCGTCGCTGCTCTTCGCCGACGAGCTCGCCGAGCGGGGGATCCCCGTCATCGTGACGCCGGCCCCCAGCTCACCCGGCGGCGCGGTCGGCGAGATGGACCCTGGCTTCGCGCTCGCGGGTGAGCTCGCCTCGCGCGGCGTGGAGGTCCTCATCGGATCGGGTGCCACGTCGCCCGTTGCCTCCCGTGATCTCCCCTTGCTGGCCGCCGCGGCGGTCGGGCACGGCCTCGACCGGGAAGCCGCGCTGCACGCCATCACCGCCGGCCCCGCCCGTGTCTTCGACCTCCAGTCGAAGGTCGGCACCGTCCGGCGTGGCCTGCACGCTGACCTGCTCGTCCTCAGCGGCGACCCGCTGTCCAGTTCAACCCGCGTCCTCGCATCCATCTCGGGCGGAAAGGTCGTCCATCAGGCCGGCAACTGATTGCCGCAGCCGGAGCCATCAACATGCTGATTTCATGCCTCATCGCCGCCGCGCCGCTCCTGGGCGCCACGGCCGCGGAAGACGCCTACGCCCTGCGGGCGAGCCACGTTCACGTCGGTGACGGGCAGGTCGTCCTGGACGCCTTCGTCGTCATCGAGGACGGCGCCGTGAAGAGCGTCTCCAACAACGCACCGCGCGGCGTCCGCGTGGTCGAGGTCGACGGTCACATCGCGCCCGGCTTCATCGGCCTGCGTGAGACCATCGGCGCAGGTGGAGAGAACGAGGAGCGGACCCGGAAGTCGACGCCGAACGCCGACCTCTCCTTCGCCTTCGATCCCACCAGCCCCTACTGGCACGGCCTCGTGGCCGAGGGGGTCACCACGGTCCTCATGCCCGCCGGGAGCTCCCAGATCGCAGGGGGCCAGGCGGCCATCGTCTCGCCCGCCGCGGGCAAGGTGCTCAAGCGCAACGCGGTGGTCACCCTCGGCCTCTCCCGTTCGTCGCTTGGGAGCTCGACGGCGCCCACCAGCTACGCCGGCCTCTACGCCCACCTCGGCGAGCAGTTCGCCGCCGCGCCGGAGGGTAGCCCGTTGGCGGCCGCCAAGACCGGCGAGGTGCCCGTGATGATGCGCGCGGTGACTCGCACCGAGGTCGCCCGGGCCCTGGACTTCGCCGTGGCGCACGGCCTCAAGGGCGCGCTGCTCGGCGCACCCGAGGCCGACGACCTGGTCGAAGAGATCAAGGCTGCGGGCCTCAGCGTTGTCTTCGAGAGCAAGGCTGCGCCCGCAAGCTCCAAGGACGTGGTCAAGAGCGCGCTCGCGCTGGCCAAGGCCGAGGTCCCCTTCGCCTTCACCTCCGACGCTGCGAGCCAGGGCCCCCTCGGCATGCGGATGCAGGCCGCGGCTTGCATGCGCGCCGGGCTGGACGCGGGCGCGGCGCTGCGCGCGATGACCGGCGATGCGGCGCGCATCGCCGGCGTGGGGGAGACCCACGGCACCATCGCCCCCGGCCGGGCCGCTGACCTCGTCGTGTGGAGCGGCCCACCGACGGACCTCACCAGCCGGGTCCACTCCGTCTACGCGGGCGGCAACCTCGTTCACTCAGCCCACGCCCACGGAGCCCACCAGTGATGCTCACCAGCCTGATCCTCTCCGCCGCAGCCGCGGCCTCGGGTTCCAGCGTGCCGGCCGACGGCACCAGCTGGACGATCCACGCCGACAAGGTCTACACCTCCACTGGCAAGGTCCACGAGAGCGCCCTGATCGTGGTCGAGGGCGGCAAGATCCGCGCGATCACCCCCGGCGTCGAGGCCACCCGAGATGCCCTCCACGCCCCGGTCGTCACGGCCGGGATGGTGGACGCGAGCGCTCGCCTGAACTCAGGGACCTCCTCGGTCGAGCAGTCCAGCGAGGTGACGCCCCTGGTGAGCGCCGAGTTCGGCCTCGACCTGTATTCGCCGGGCTGGGGCCGCCTCGCCCGCACGGGGGTAACGAGCGCCTTCATCACGCCGCTCAACCAGAACTGCGTCGGCGGGATGGGCACGGTGGTGAAGACCGCCGGAGACCGCTCCATCAAGGCCCGCACGGTCGAGGGTGCTCCGATGCTCTGCGGCGCCATCGGCTCCCAGCCGAGCCAGCGCAACAGCTCGGCCTTCGGCCGCCCGACGTCCTTCTTTAACCGCCGCCCCACGACCCGCATGGGTGTGGAGTGGGAGTGGAGAAAGTCCTTCTTCGAGGCTGCCCAGGCCAAGGAGCCTGACGACGCCCAGAAGGTGCTCCTCGACGCCCTCGCCGGCAAGGTGGGCGTCTTCGTCCAGGCCTGGGCGACCCAGGACATCCGGACCGCGGTCTTCCTCAAGGAGGAGATGGCCCGCGAGGGCTTCGGCGAGATGCGACTCGTCATCGACGCGGGCGCGGAGGCCTGGCGCGAGCCGGCCATGCTCGTCCGGACCAACACCTCGGTCATCCTGCCGCCGGTCCCCGCACAGGGGCGCACCACCGATGGCGCCCTCATGTCCGTGGAGTGCGCCCGAGTGCTCCGGGACAACGGAATCTCCTTCGCGCTCTCCGGACACGGTGCATCGCGGCTCGACATCCAGGCTGGCCTCGCCATGCGCGGCGGCCTCACCCGGGAGCAGGCGCTCCGCGCGGTGACCCTCACTCCCGCCCAGCTGCTCGGCGTTGACGGCCGCGTGGGCTCCGTGGAGGCCGGCAAGGACGCCGACCTCATCCTCTGGAATGGTGAGCCCTTCGAGGCGACCACCCGGCCCGTCGGCGTCCTCATCGGCGGACACCTCGCTCTCGATCCCCGCTGAGCGCGCCCGCGGCGCGCTCCCGACCCGAACACGACCCCACCGGCCCGACCTTCGGACCACCCCCTCATCACGATGAAGTCTTCTCTCACCCAACCTCTCCTGGCGCTCGGGGCGACGCTCCTCCTCGCGTCCTCCGCCGCCGCCGCTCCCCAGGTCGACAAGACCGCCGTCAAGGCAGGGACCGTCATCACCCTCACCGGTGAGGCCATCCCGGACGGCGTGATCGTCATCGAGGGCGGCCGCGTCACGGCCGTCGGCGCCGCAAGTGAGGTTCAGATCCCCTGGGACGCCACCGTCATCGATCAGCCCGGGATGGTCGCCTTCCCCGGCTTCGTCGAGGCGCACGCCGCCCGCGGCATCGACCGGCCCAACGAGACCCTGGACGTGGCGCCCTTCCTCGACGTGAAGGACTCCATCGACCCGGTCAACTTCTACTTCGAGGAGGCGCTGCGTCAGGGGATCCTGACCATCAACGTCCAGCAGGGGAATGACACCGTGGTCGCCGGACAGGGCATGGTGGTGAAGCCCTTCGGGATGACCGTCGAGCAGATGATGGTCAAGCCCCGGTCGGGCGTGAAGATCTCCGCTGCCCCCAAGCGCGGCAAGACCCGCGCCACCCAGGCGCAGGCGCTGCGGGGCGCCTTCGACGACCTGCGCATGTACCTCGAGGAGATGGTGCAGCGGAAGAAGGACGGCGACGACTTCGATCGCCGCGAGGCGCTGTACCAGGGTCGCGAGCTCGAGGGCGAGGCCGCGAAGGGCAAGCCCCTCGCCTGCTCCGGTTGGACCATCGATGGCTTCGAGCGGATCCCGCGGGGCGAGGTGGATGAGAAGCGCGAGCCGCTGCTGCGTATCGTCGAGGGCAAGCTCCCGGTGATCATGTGGTGCGCGACGCCCATGGACGTGCACGCCGCGCTCCGGGTCGCCGAGGCCAACGGCTTCACCAGCACCATGACCCTGGCCCTCGCGCCGGCCTGCTGGAAGGCCGCCCCCAAGATCAAGGAGTCTGGCTGCCACGTGATCCTCGCGGGTCTCGAGGACAACGAGCTGGACCCGATCACCGGTGAGTCCGTCGAGACCTTCGTGCCGAAGGTGTTCCACGACGCTGGCATCCCCTTCGCGCTGATGTCCACGGGCGACTCCAACCGCTCGCTCTGGTACCAGGCCGCCCGCTGCGTGGCCAACGGCATCCCCCGCGCGGACGCGCTGGCCGCGGTGACCACCACGCCCGCCAAGATCCTGGGCCTCACCGACCGGGTCGGCAAGCTGGCCAAGGGCGCCGACGGGCACGTGGTGCTCTTCAGTGGAGACCCCCTGGACATCACCTCGGTAGTCGAGCACGTGATCCTGGACGGCGCCCATGTCTACGACCGGAGCAAGGACGTCCGCGTCAAGCAGCTCTTCGACGGCACGCGCCCCCCGGGCACCGCGTCGGACACCTCCGCAGAGGAGGAGTGGCCGGGCGACGGCGACGGGCCCGAGGACGACGACGACGAGACCGAGAACAAAGGCTGAGCCTTGCGGGTTCGAACCATGCACATGACCCCGAAACTACGAGCCGCTGCGCTGACGCTCGCGGCCCTCACCGCCGCGGCCTCGGCCGTTCCCACGTCGAGCCCTGCCGCGACCCCCTACGCGGGTGACGCGGTGGTCATCAAGGCCGGCACCATTCACCTCGTCGAGGTGGGGGAGACCATCCGCGACGGCGCCGTGCTGGTCGAAGACGGCAAGATTGTCGCGATCGGACCGGCGGACACCATCGATGTGCCCGGAGGCGCGTCGGTCGTCGACCACGGGCCCGATGCAGTCATCGTGCCGGGGCTTGTGGCGGTCGATTCGAACTACACGCAGCAGGCGGCCGGCCCGCGGACCGCGGACCCGACCCTGCTCGCCATCGACCAGTTCGACCCGTACACCCCGATCGTCTCCGCGCTGCGGAGCGGGATCACCACGGTGTACCTGCCCCCCGCTCGCGGTCGGCTGATCGCTGGACAGGGCGCTGTGGTGAAGACGGGTGGCGGGAGCGCGGTCAGCGCCGACGGGCGTGTCCTCAAGGAGCGCAGCGGCATCCACGGCTCGATCTCCTCCGAGGCACGCCGGACCCCTGGCTACTGGGAGCCCCCCGTACCCGCGACGGTGGACGTGGGCCTCGGTGTCCCGAAGCCGCAGCTGCCCACCACCACCATGGGCGCCGTCCTCGCGGTCGATGAGCTCATGGCTCTGGCCGGGGGCGACGACGCTCTGGTCGCCGAGTACGGGGCCCAGGCGGGCCCGGCGCTCGCCGCGGCCATGAAGGAGGGCGAGACCTGGCGCATGGGGGCGGAGACCGCCGCCGAGGTGCAGGCCCTCCTCGAGCTCAAGCAGCGCCACGGGATGAACCTCGTGATCGACGGCGCCAGCCGTTCCGCGTCCATGGCCTCCGAGCTCGCAGAGGCAGGGGTGCCGGTGATCGCTGGTCCCGACTACAACGGCGGCAACAACTTCGGCAAGGGCGCGACCGCGGCCTGGCCCCGCTACGACACCATCTCCCGGCTCGCCGGCGAGGGCGTCCAGGTGGCCATCCGAGCGCCGAACTCCCTCGGCGCGCCGGACCTGCGCTTCGGCGCCGCGCTCGCCATGAGGGGCGGCCTGCCCCGCGGCGCCGCGCTCTCGGGCATCACGCTCAACGCCGCGAAGGTGCTGGGCGTGGACGACCGGGTGGGAAGCCTCGCTCCGGGCAAGGACGGCGACATGGTCGTGATGTCCGGAGACCCCATGTCGCTCAGCTCGAGCGTGCTGGCCACCTACGTCAATGGCGAGCTGGCCTGGTCGGCGGAGCTCGCTGGCTCGAAGCGCGAGGGCGCCAAGCCCAGCACCTCCGTGGTGATCAGCGTGGACGAGCTCTACGTGGGGGACGGCGTCGTCCACACCCCGGGCGAGATCCTCGTTCGTGACGGCAAGATCGCCGAGGTCTCCGCCCGCGTGGGCCGGCCCGCCGGCGCGCGGGTCGTCCGCGGCGCAGCGGCCATGCCCGGTATGATCGACGCCTACGGCTACCTCGGGATCGGCGGCGGGCGGCGCGCGTTCTCGACGCGCTTCGACCTGACGCGCATGCTGGAGCCTGGGGACTACACCGACCGTGAGGTCGCCAAGCGCGGTGTGACCTCCGTCAACCTGACCTCGCCGGACCGCGGCGGCGTCACGCCGTCGATCGCCTACAAGCCTGCGGCGGCGGACTTCGACGGACTCGTCGTCGACCCGGTCGCCAGCGTGATGCTTCAGTGGGACTCGAGCATCATCACCCAGTCGGGCGCCAGCGTCCGCGGGACGCTGAACAAGGCCATGGCCTACGCGGCCAAGTGGAAGAAGTACGAGGCCGACATGGCCAAGTGGACGCCGCCCGCGCCCGAGCCCGCCTCCGAAGACAAGGAGGAGGACGACGACGAGGAGAAGGACGACGACGGCGAAGAGAAGGACGATAAGAAGAAGAAGAAGAAGAAGGAGCGCGACCCGGCCAAGCCGGTGACGGGCGTCTTCGAGGGCACCTCT
>Ga0055584_100007563_pt1 | contig 10651 bp, 9 predicted proteins | sample OSDHelmetaG_FD_58716 | JGI IMG/M metagenome (GOLD analysis project Ga0055584, IMG submission 58716) | Pelagic marine sediment microbial communities from the LTER site Helgoland, North Sea, for post-phytoplankton bloom and carbon turnover... | ecosystem: Environmental > Aquatic > Marine >...
ACCCGTTTGACCCATTTGTGAAAAACCGGCACCACCACCTAAACCTACACCACCCATACCTCCAAATCCACCCATAAATGGGTCAAAAAATGCGGCGTCTAATTCTGAACGACTAAACCATAATAACTCGTTTAATTCCCGTCCTTTCGGTATTTCATAGATTTGTTGATTAGGTACTAAATCAATATAATCCTTCTTTAATACCGAGTCTCCACCTGCTTGTAAACCAACTATTTTGGAGTATGCATAACTATATTGTGTTTCCCAATCTAAACTTCTCGTTATAAAGGCCCTAGTTAACGATTGTTCATCTAAATTTAAACCATATAACGATGTCCATTGAGATTCAATTAACCAGTCATTAACATATTGTGCGTAATCCTGTATTGATAACTCAAGTAGTGAGTCCATCATTTCATCTGTTATTTCAACTCCTCTAATTGGTGCACCTAATAAGTGCTTAATTCGAGTGTATAATTTACTTCTTTGTGGTTCAGTAATTACAGGCATACTTCCTTTTATCTATAAATATCACGATTTACGTAAATCCTTAACGTCGAATACGTATTGTCCTTTTTCATTTATTTCAGTATTTGAGTTATCAAAATAAAAAACACCTTCTTTATCATTATAGAAAACCATTAAATCGGTATTATAATGTTTAGTTACTCCGGTATTTATCATTGTTATTTTATCTCCTTCTATTTTATAACTAGAAAATGGTTTTACTTGTGCTGTTTTAATACCTTCAGGTGTGGTTATTTGAACGTCAACTCCTCCGAAAGCATCAATCTTTTTACCTAAATCACCAACCTTTAATACATTACCGTCACCGAAAGTATCCTCCAACTGTTTAACACTCTTTTTCTCAGTTTTTTGACCTCTATCGTGTATTATTTTGATAACATTATATAGGTTATCAAAGGTTTTTGATGGCTTTTCGTAGTCAAAAATTCTATTAGACCATCTTGATATGTAACTAACCAATCTTTTTGTTTCTTGAACCTGTTGTTCGCTATTTTTTTTATAAAAACTGATTGGTCTTATTCCTTGAGCCCTTAAAACTTGATTAATATCATTTTTAATTAAACAGAAGATGGTTGCGTTGGTATTTACGTAGTTTATTACCGAACGACCATGTTCTTTTTTACCCTGATAAACAAAATCATATGCTCCTGATAAATCGGTTTCAGTGGCTTCTCTCCAATACTTCTTAAATATTTTTTCAAACATATTATTTATTGAAACCTTGTAATAGTTTTTTGCTTTTCGGTTTGTACTAAAAAGTTGTATTATTTCTCTTACCTGTGGTCCACTACATCTTTGACTTTCACTTTCGATTAATAATTCTTTTGTCGGTACCCTTCCCTCTGACAACGATTTTTTATTCTGTGAATTATACAACTTATTAACAAAATTCCAATTCACAACAGACCAAAAGTTTTTTATATAATCGTCTCTTTTATTTCTGTACTTTAAGTAATATGAGTGTTCCCACAAATCTAAACCTAATAAAGGAAATCCACCCCCTTTAATTGTATTCATAAGTGGGTTGTCCTGATTTGGTGTAGACATAATCTTTAAAGTATTGTTTTTGGTTAAAACTAACCATACCCAACCCGAACCAAACCTCTTTTTTGCTACAGATTCAAACTGATTTTTAAAATTATTAAATGTTTTAAATTCTTTAATAATTTTATCGTATACTTCACCATTACATCTTTGTCTCTTTGGGCTTAACATTTTCCAAAATAATGCGTGGTTAAAAGCTCCACCGGCATTATCTTTTACACCTCTATTATATTGTGATATTGTTTTAATAATATCCTCTAAATCTTTATCTTTACCACCTCTATTCTCTATAGCTTTATTTAATTTTTCAACATACCCTTTGTAATGTTTATTGTAATGTACGTTCATAGTTTCTTTATCTATAAAACGTTCTACGGCTGAGTAAGAATAAGGTAATCTTTCGATTCCTATTTTTTTCATTTCTTTAATAATTTGTGCGGGTACCTTTTTACTGATTTGTTCAGTAATAATTTGGTTTTCTAATTTTTGTATTTGTTCTACTATATTTTTAGTCCCCATAATTTATTTTATTATAAATAATGCGATAGACATAAATAATTTAATTTTTTTGTGAAATCATATTTAATATCTCCTCCATTACGTCACCCTTACCTTCATTATCACCCATCACCGTCTCAAATATATTTTTCTTCTTAGATAAAATATCATATATAATACCTTCGATAGTGTTTTCAAAAATTGGATAGTACACCGATACTGAGAATTTTTGTCCATATCTATACGCCCTGTCTTCTGCTTGTGAATGGTCTGATGGTACAAATGATAAGTCATTCATTATTACTGCTTCAGCTGAGGTTAATGTGATACCCACACCCGCGGCTTTTAAATTACCAACGAAAACGGTTATTTTCTCGTTATTCTGAAATTCATCTACAGAATGTTGTCTCTGTGGTTTAGTCATTTTTCCATCAAGCTTAACTGCAGATTTACCAAAGTGGTCTACAATTTGATTTAATGTGTTGGTGAAGTTTGTGAATATAATAACCTTTTTTCCTTGGTCAATAATATTTTGAGCCAACTCGATGGTGTCTTTAATTTTACCCTCCGCGATGACTTGTCTAACCATCATGAGTTTTGAAAATTGTATGGTTAATGAGTTAGAGTCTTCTGATGAATTGTACCAATCATAGTACTCACCCATCAACTTTTCGTATTCTTTAGATTTCAATCTTAAATAAACGGGAGTAATAATTTTTTCAGGTAAATCTAAAATATCTTCTTTCAACCTTCTCAAAACCTGAGGTTTTATTCTATCTCTTAACTCCTCAAGATTTGAAGAACCTGTCACGTTCCAAACTTTTTTAGCTCCGACACTAAACTGATACCCCGCACAGTATCTAATAGCATATGCCATCCAATTATCCGCAACGGGTGAGTCCACCAAATCTAAAAGGTTATAGTAGTTCATTGGTCGAGATGTCATGGGTGTTCCTGTCAACAACCAAACTCTCCCTACTTTTTTAACTATACTATTTGCGATTTTTGTCCTGTTGGCTTTTACGTTTTGTATGTAATGGGCTTCGTCCATAACAATTAAATCAAACCCGTAGTTTAGTATGTCGGATTTTTCAGGGTGTTTTGGGTCGTGGAAATTTTTTAGGATGTCATAATTTATTATGGTATAATCTGCGGGTTCCCATTTTTTACCTTCTATAATAGAAATTTCTTTATCGGTATAATTTTCTATTTCTCTTTGCCAATTAATCTTTAAAGATGCGGGACAAATAATTAAAACTTTTTCTATGTCACTTTCTAAACTTGCAATTACGGTGGACGTTGTCTTACCAAGACCCATATCATCTGCTAAAATATACTTGTCGTTACCTACAAGTTTTTCTATGGCTTCTTTTTGATGGGATAATGGTGGCCTATGAGAGTATTTTTCATAATCAATATTTACCTCTCTTTGTCTATTTTTTTGTAGTGCAACTTTTGGTAACCATATGTCGTTTAGTTCTTGAGACCCAAATAATTTTCCCCATATATGATATGATTTTTCTTTTTCTACTAAAAGTTTTTCTACATAAATTTTTTCAGGTTTTTTTGTCAAAAGTCTATCGTCCATTAACTTCTGTCCAAAATAACTATCTAATTCAACCCACCTTCTTGCAATTTTAGGTACGGTATCTTTAAACTTTAAAATATAATCCGCTTGAGCTCGTGTTAATTTAAAATGATTAAACTTTTTCATCTTACCTTGAAGTCTTAAGATAAAGTTATTATGGCCCTCATAATCTTCAAGAATACGAAGAGCCCTTACTTCAGGTAAGTTATTCAAGGTTTTATTTTCCAATTGGTAATTAAATACTATTAAATATAATCAATATCCGAATATTTATCAATAATGAGTGGAAGAAAGATACCTATCACACGTTTAGAAAAGTTTTTTGGTGCCGAAGACTTTGATTTGGATATCGCTATGGGTCGTGAGTGGCTTGAAGGTGATATGAATTTTAGGTTAGTCCTTTATCGGGTTGATAGACAAAAAACAAAAACTGACGATGTATATGGAGAAACTGTAGAGGACGGAATAAAGTTCCATCCTCCTGTAGAATTTAAAGGATATGTTCAAGTTGAACAACCGGAAAACCAAGATTATGGTCAAAGTAGAATGTCACAAATGGAACCAGGTAATTTAAAGGTTGGTGTTTATCAAGAAACTTTAGACGAGCTTGGAATAGAAATAGAATATGGTGATTACATTGGTTACTATGAAACTGAGTCGAGAGTTAGATATTATTCTGTGGTAAATGACGGTAGGGTTGTCAGTGATAATAGACATACTTATGGTGGGTACAAGCCGTTTTACAGAAGTATTGTGGCTTCTCCAGTAAATGATAATGAATTTAGAGGATTATGAATAGAAAACTTATAAAAGAAGTCAGTAAAATTAAATCTCGTATGGGATTATTAAACGAGGATGTTAATCAAGAGTTTATCGGACTTCGTGTTATGGCGTATTATAATTTACATAAAAAAACGTTTTCGGTAACATATAAAGGTAGAGTTATTTTATACGCAGATTATGTTAAACTTAAAAATGTAGATTTTAGAGTGAGAGAGGGTGGTAAGGAAAAAGTAAGACAGGAAATGAGAAAAAATGTTCATGCATTTGTTATAGGTGACTTAATTGATTACTGTACCTACCCCTGTGAAAATATGCCTTCAGAAACCAATGATAGAGTAATTACTTATAACCCATATAAATATGACTCATTTGTAAACAAAGAAACCGAAGAACCTATATATCGTGCAAATGAAATTGATATGATTAATACCAAAAATAAAATATTCCATATTAACGAAATCGTAAAATAATGGCGTTTCCAAAAAAGGTAAAGAAAGATTTAAAAATCACTCCTGATAAAATTTTATTAGAAAGGAGAGAAGAACTTCTTGAATTTATTCAGGATAAGGGGACTTATTTACCGAAAAGTGTTTTACATGCAGACTTAGATAGAGGTATGTTAGATTTTGTTAAAGAGGATTTAGAAATGACCGCGGATGGTAAAAAAGTAAATCCAATAGACATTATTATAACTACTCAAAATTGGGCTCAATTTACAGAGTCATGGAAATTTCAAGATTTAGACAAAAATATTAAGCCACCATTTGTTGCAACAGTAAGACAACCTGAAGTAAAATATGGAACTAATCCTTCATTACAATACACGATACCGAACAGAAAACAATTTTATTATGCTAAGGTCCCCACTTGGGATGGACAAAGAAAGGGTATGGACATATATAAAATACCTCAACCTGTACCTGTAGATATAACATACAACGTAAAAATATTTTGTACCAAAATGAGACATTTAAATGAGTTTAACAAAATAGTTTTACAAAAATTTTCATCTAGACAAGCATACACGTTTGTAAAAGGTCATTACGTTCCAATCATATTAGATAATATTTCAGATGAGTCAGTTTTAGATATTGAAAAAAGAAAATACTATATACAAAACTATACCTTTACTATGTTAGGTTTTTTAATAGATGAAAAAGAATTTGAAATTAAACCAGCTATTTCTAGAGCGTTTACTTTATTTGAAGTAGAAACCGGAAATAAATCAAGACAAGCAAAAGAAATACCTGAAAACCCAAACACTTTTGATTTGGATATTTTATTTCTTAATGGGGTAACGTCCTTATCTGAACTTTATCCATACACTATTGATTTGTCTTTCTTAAAAACTGAAAATATATCAGAATACTCAGTTTATATAAATGGTAATTATATGGGTGAAGATATATCTTCCATAGAGATAAATACTAATGATACAATTAGAATAGAAATTGTTAAGATAGACAATTCTAAAGACTCAGTTATTAAGTCTAAAGCAAGATTACCTTATAACGACTAATTATTCTCCGTATACATCAATATCTTCTTTACAATTTTCCTCTATAAGTTTTTCAACAAACTTGAACATTTTTAATCCTTTTTCTTCACAATACTTTTTTAGTTGGTGATGAGACTCTTCAGATATTTTTAAATTTTTTATTCTATTCATATTGTATTAATATAAGGTAAGAAAAAAGTATGACTTTTTTCTTACCTTATAATAAATATGTTATCAGAGTATTTGCCCTTTCATTTTTTTGATAATATTTATTAAACAAATAAAATAAAAAGTAAATTTTTAATAATATGGCTTCAGCAAATAAAGTATTCGTATCTCCAGGTGTATACACTTCAGAAAGAGATTTAAGTTTTGTCGCACAAAGCGTGGGTGTAACTACACTTGGTATTGTTGGTGAAACCCTTTCGGGACCAGCGTTCGAACCAATATTCATAACTAACTTCGATGAGTTTACCGCATATTTTGGCGGAACAAACCCAAATAAATTTGTAAATACACAGATACCAAAATATGAAGCGGCATATATAGCCAAGGCGTACTTACAACAGTCAAATCAATTGTTTGTAACTCGTGTTTTAGGTTTATCAGGTTACGACGCTGGACCATCTTGGTCAATTTCAACAATAGGTAACGTAAATAAAAGTAGTATTGTTGAATATACTGGAAATACGTATGGTCCTGTTACTTTCAGTGGTGTATCAGGTGACAGTAGCTCGGTAGTTATTACATCAAGTAGTTCTGTTTTACCGAGTATTGTTGAAATTAATTTCTCAAACCCTTACACAACTAATACTGGAGGACAGTCTACTATAGAAAATGATTTTAAAAATTATTTTTATCAAGAGATTGTAGACCCCTCTAGTAGCGGCGAAACTGTTTATATGTTTGGTACTGTTAGTAACAGTATTTATAATTGGTTAACTAGTGGGGTGCCCAACTATAACAATACTGTCAATGTACTCGGTGTAAGTGGTTTTACTACAAGTACCGCTGACTTTACTGCACCTTTAAACGATGCTTGGTACTACTCTCTATTTAATTACACTCAACCAATATATGACGGTGTTGGTTTCGGTATGTATGTAAATAATATTACAAATATTGGAGGTGACTCCTTTAGTGGTACAGCTTTAATTGCAGACACACAATACTCAGGTACACCAATAGACGACTACCATAATATGGTAATTGCAACATTACGTTCAAGAGGTATTTCAAACTATGGTGGTAATGACCACGGACCTGAATATGTTGTTACGGGATTAACTGATGTTAGTTTAAATCTCACTGGCACCTTCTCAGGTGCGACATTAAACCCATTCGAAACTTTCCAAATAACAGGTACGACTGCCGAAAATGAGACATTCTCATTTAGGTCTTCTTTTGACATTAGTGATACTAATTTCTTATCCAAGGTATTTGGTAGGTCTAATTTCGGAAAAAATAGGTTTGATGTTCCTCTAATGGTTGAAGAGCTATACTATAACTTATTAAACACTGGATATAGACAAGGTAGTATAAGAGGTTTAAACTCATCACTTTTAAGTTTAGAGAGTGCTATAGGAGATGTAGACAATACAGGTATTGGGTGGTATTTAGATAAGTTCCAAACACCTCACACACCATATGTAGTATCGGAACTAAGAGGTGATGAAGTATTTAAACTATTCAAATTTATCTCAATATCTGACGGTAACGGAGCGAACACAGAACTAAAGATATCAATTGCAAATATATCATTTAACAATTTAACTTTCGATGTTATTGTCAGAGATTTTTATGATACTGACTCAAACCCATCAGTTTTAGAGAAGTTTACAAATTGTTCAATGGACCCAAGTCTTAATAGTTATGTCGCTAAAAAAATTGGTACAGCAAATGGTGATTTTGAGTTGAAGTCAAGATTTATAATGTTGGAGGTAAACGAAGAAGCTCCGATAGATGCTTTACCATGTGGTTTCAAAGGATATCAGACAAGACAATATACAACTTACAAATCACCACACTTAGTATATAAAACAAAATATGATTTACCAGGTGAAGTAATTTATAATCCACCGTTTGGTTCTACTGCTGGTGGTGATAATGTTACAAGAAGTTCAGGTGATAACCCAAGAAGAGTCTACTTAGGTGTTTCAAACACTGTTGGTATAGACGCCGACTTCGCATCATATAAAGGCAAACAAAATCCTACAGATTTAGCAACTGCTACAGAATCTTCTCCATGGTCTGTTTTAACTAAAGGGTATCACATGGATTCAGGAGCTACTGTTGTATTAATACCGTCTCAATATTCGACTTCAGGTGAAACCGCATTTGAAGTTGGTGACGCATCGTTTAGAAGTGAACCTGGTGAACTTAGTCCATATTATAGACTAAACTCACGTAAATTTACATTAATACCCACGGGTGGATTTGACGGATGGGATATATACAGAGAGTATAGAACCAACGGAGATAGATACATCTTAGGTAATACCGGTTACTTAAAAGGCGCAGCAACCTCCATAAGATTCCCAACCGCGGACGGATGGGGCGCATTTAAACAAATGACAGGACCTGACAGACAGGATTGGGGTAATAGTGATTACTATGCATACTTATGGGGACAGTGGACTTTTGTTAATCCAGAGTCGGTAAATATTAATGTATTTACAACTCCTGGTATTGACTATGTTAATAACTCAAATCTTGTTGAAAATGCTATTGATATGATTGAAACCGACAGAGCGGATTCAGTGTACATCTGTACTACACCTGATTATAATATGTTTGTTAATACAACTTCTAATTTCACTACTGACTTTATATACCCACAAGAGTCTACAGAAAACTTAGAAGATACAGGAATAGATTCAAACTACACGGCTACGTACTACCCATGGATTTTAACAAGAGATGCTGTAAATAACACACAAGTTTATTTACCACCGACAGCAGAAGTTGTTAGAAACTTAGCGTTAACTGACAATATCGCTTTCCCTTGGTTCGCATCCGCGGGTTACACAAGAGGTTTAGTTAACGGTATTAAAGCACGTAAAAAGTTAACTCAAGACGACAGAGATATTTTGTATAAGGGTAGAATTAACCCAATTGCAACATTCTCAGATGTTGGTACGGTAATATGGGGTAACAAAACAACACAAGTTAGAGAGTCTGCACTTGATAGAATTAATGTTAGAAGATTACTTCTACAGGCTCGTAAATTAATTTCAGCAGTTGCGGTCAGATTATTGTTTGAACAAAATGATGACCAAGTAAGACAAGAGTTCTTAGACTCAGTAAACCCAATATTGGACTCAATCAGAAGAGATAGAGGTTTAATTGACTTTAGAGTAGTAGTACAAAATACACCTGAAGATATGGATAAAAATCAACTTGTAGGAAAAATTTACTTAAAACCAACAAGAGCATTAGAATTTATTGATATTGAGTTCTTAATAACTCCAACAGGAGCGTCTTTCGAAGACATTTAATACTAAATAATTAATTGGGGGTAGAACGGTCTATCCCCAATTTTATAAACTTTAATAAAAAAAATAAAAATGGAATTTAAGAAAAAAGTACTTAGAGAAGCGGTTAATGTAGAAAGTAATAACGTAAAGACTTTCTCTGAAAAATCTCAAAATGTAATCGTAACAGAATCACAATTAGAAAGATTAATTGAAAAATTAAACAAATAATTTAAATGGGTTTAAAGAGTATTACACGAAAAAAAATTAAACAGTTCATTAGTGAAGGCTTTGAAGACGGACAACCCGACTTAAAATATTATGCTTTCGACTGGGATGATAATATTGTAATAATGCCAACAAAAATTATTGTTTTAAGTGATTCAGGTGAAGAAGTAGGTATGTCTACTGAAGATTTTGCCGACTACAGACAAAAAATAGGAAACCAACCTTTTGAATATATAGGTGAAACTATAGTAGGTTACGCTGAAAACCCATATAGAAATTTTAGAGTAGAGGGAGACAACCAATTTATTGTAGACTCATTATTGGCAAAACCAGGTCCTTCATGGAATGATTTTGTGGAGTGTATAAATGGTGGTTCTATTTTTGCAATTATTACCGCTAGAGGTCACACACCAACAGTATTAAGAGACTCTATATATAATTTTATAGTTACAAATCATAATGGAATTAATTCCGCACTATTAGTGGAAAATTTAAAAAAATATAGAGATTTATCAGGAGAGGTAATGAGAGATAATCAGTTACTGATAAAAGAATACTTAGACATGTGTAAATACCACCCTGTAACTTATGGTGAAGGTTCTGCAGCAAATCCTGAAGAGGGTAAAATTAATGCTTTAAGAGAATTTATTTCTTATGTACAAGCGCAAAGCAAAAAAATAGGTAAGAAAGTTTCATTTACTAATGATGTAACTAACAATTTTATACCACAAATAGGATTCTCAGATGATGACCCAGGTAATATTGAGTCAATAAAAGATTTTTTAAACAAAGAGTACAGTGATGAGGAAAATCCGGTAAAAACTTATTTAACTAAAGGAGGAGATAAAAAAGAAGTATGAAACCCTACTAGTTAAGGATTTTACAAGTAACGACAGAAAAGTAAAGAGAAAAACTTTTATTATGATATTTATAAATAAAATAAACAAGAATTTTAAAACCAAAATACAATGGCTGATTTATTAATGAAAATGCCCGTACCGTATGAACCAA
>Ga0055584_100007564_pt1 | contig 10650 bp, 9 predicted proteins | sample OSDHelmetaG_FD_58716 | JGI IMG/M metagenome (GOLD analysis project Ga0055584, IMG submission 58716) | Pelagic marine sediment microbial communities from the LTER site Helgoland, North Sea, for post-phytoplankton bloom and carbon turnover... | ecosystem: Environmental > Aquatic > Marine >...
GCGTGATCTGCCGATCATGCAGTGCAGGCATGGCTTTCGTGGCACGAGCGGCACCGAGTGGTGTCGGAATAAACGACAAGACTCTGAAGGAGGCTCTTAGGCATGGCGGATGATGAAGACGTCAATATGGTGATCGAAGAAGCGCGTGAGTCGATGGACAAAGCGCTCGATCGGTTTCGCAAGGAGCTCACGAAGGTCCGTACGGGCCGTGCAAGTACGAGCCTGCTCGACGGGATTAACGTCGACTATTTCGATACCCCGACCGCGCTCAATCAGCTCGCGACGCTGTCTGTTCCCGACCCGCGAATGATCGTGATTTCTCCCTTCGACAAGACGGTGATTCCGCTCATCGAAAAGGCAATCCAGAAATCGGATCTTGGACTAACGCCGGGAAATGATGGGAAGGTGATTCGGATCCAAATTCCTCCCCTGACCGAAGAGCGTCGCAAGCAGCTCGTGAAGACGGTGAAGAAGGTCGCGGAGGAGCATCGCATTCGCGTGCGAGATGGACGGCGTGATGCGCTCAGTCTGCTCAAGGATCTTGAGGACGATGGTCTGTCCAAGGACGATCGTCACCGTGCTGAGAAGAAGGTTCAGGACGTGACGGACGTTTTCGTGAAGAAAATCGATGATCTGACCGGCCAGAAGGAGAAGGACGTTCTCGAGGTTTAGGTCGTAGACTCTCGCCGAGAACGAACTGTTACCAATAAGCCATTCCGAACGAACCCTTTCGAATGAGGCACCGAGCTTTCCTGCTATGACGTCCGATTCGTTGTCCGCAAAGTCCGCGCCCTCGACTTCCATAGGGAAGTCGAGCGTGAATGATTTGCATCCCGAAATCGATCTCGAACGCGTTCCGCGTCATGTCGCCATCATTATGGATGGCAACGGGCGTTGGGCCGTGAGTCGAGGGCTCGAGCGGAACGCGGGGCATCGGGAAGGCATCGAGTCCGTCCGCGAGATCATTCGAGCCTGCCGCGACTACGGCGTCGAGTGTCTCACGCTCTATGCGTTCTCGATCGAGAACTGGAATCGGCCCAAGGGCGAGGTTTCCGAACTGATGCGGCTGCTCGAGGAATATCTCGAGACGGAGCTCGCCGAAGTGATGGAGCATAGAGCCCAGGTCCGTTCGATCGGGCGACTCGACCGACTTCCGCCGAGTACCCGCCGAGCCGTTGAACGCACGGTCGAAAAGACGGCGGACAACGACGGGATGAAGCTTGTCTTCGCATTATCCTATGGCGGTCGTGCGGAGATCGTGGACGCAGCGCGTCGCCTTGCAAGGGATGCGGAACTCGGAAAGATCGACGCAGAGGGGCTCGATGAAAAGGGTTTCGCTTCCTATTTATACGCGTCCGATATTCCGGATCCCGATCTTCTGATTCGGACGGGCGCAGAACAACGGATATCCAATTTTCTGCTTTGGCAGATCGCCTACGCCGAGCTGCATATGTCGCAGCGGATGTGGCCCGAATTCCGCCGAGGCGAATTCGAAGCCGCCGTGCTCGACTATCAGCGTCGCGAGCGCCGCTTCGGCTTGACGAGCGAGCAGGTCAGCTCCGACTCGGCCCATTCCAGTTCAGTCAATGAGAGTGACTCGTGAGCATCGAATCCCGCACGTCAAAGCGCCTCGCCATTCTAGGCAGCACTGGAAGCATCGGCGAGCAGACGCTTGATGTCGTTGCGGGTCATCCCGATCGCTTTGATGTTGTTTCGATCGCTGCGGGTCGCCGGGTCGAGCGCTTGGTCGAGCAGGCGCGGCAATTTTCGCCGGGGGTCGTTTCTGTGGCAGACCCTGCCAATGTCTCCGTGATTCGCGACGCGCTCGCTACGAGTGAAGTCGCTGGCAAGGTCGACGTGGTTTCCGGGGACGAAGGTCTCCTTCGGGTTGCGACCGAACCGAATGATCTCGTCGTAGCCGGGCTTGTCGGCGCGGTTGGGTTGCAGCCGGTCCTCGCAGCCATCCGCGCAGGCTATGCGATCGGGCTTGCTAACAAAGAAGTCATGGTAATGGCGGGCGCTTTGGTGCGACGCGAAGCCGCGGCACACGATGTTCCGATCATTCCGATCGACTCCGAACACTCGGCGATCTTCCAATGCCTCGCCGGCAGTTCACCGAACGAAGTCTCTCGATTGATTCTTACCTGCTCGGGCGGTCCTTTCCGTACCTGGGAGCGTGAGCGAATCGAGAACGCGACGGTCGAAGAAGCGTTGGCCCATCCGAACTGGTCTATGGGCGACAAGATTTCGATCGATTCGGCGACATTGATGAATAAGGGCCTCGAAGTGATTGAGGCGCGCTGGCTCTTCGACGTCGAAGCGGAACGGGTCGATGTGGTCGTGCATAAGCAGTCGATCATCCACTCCATGGTCGAGTACTGCGATCGCTCGGTGCTCGCGCAGCTTGGGTTACCGGATATGCGGGTTCCGATCGCTGTGGCGCTCGCTTACCCCGAACGTGTCGAACTAGACTTGCCGCGCCTTGATCTCGTCGAACTTGGCCGGCTCGATTTCGAAGAGCCCGATCGTGATCGCTTCCCCTGTCTTGATCTCGCTTATCGCGCGGTGTCCGGAAGTGAAGCCGCCCCCGCGGTCCTCAATGCAGCCAATGAAGTTGCCGTCGAAGCCTTCCTTGGGCGACGCATTCGCTTCCCTGAAATAGCGAGACTGAACAGCGCAATCCTTGAAGCGCATCTTGCAGATCACGCTGGACAGCGTGTGGACGACCTTGATGCAGCGATTGCCGCGGATGCTTGGGCGCGCGGTGCAGCCAGTGAATGGCTGGTGAAGAACGAGGGCGATTCCGATGCCGATTCGAGTGTGAGAGGGAACGCCTGATGGAGGTTTTTGACACCCTAGTCGCGGTTATTCCCATGCTCGGCATTTTGATCGTTGTGCACGAACTCGGGCATTTCTTGGTCGCGAAGGCCTGTGGCGTTCGTGTTCTGAAGTTTTCGATCGGCTTTGGGGCTCCCATTGGGTTCGGGAAATTCCGGACTCGCTGGGAAAAGAACGGCACCGAGTATGTGATCGGTTGGATTCCTCTTGGCGGCTTCGTGCGGATGCTAGGCGAGCCCATGCCTGGCGATGAAGAATTTATGGAGCCGGTTCCAGAGGATGCCCGGGACGACGAGTTCCTTGAGCGAAAGCCGGTTTGGCAGAAGCTCGCGGTGGTGTTTGCGGGCCCTGCTATGAATCTTTTTCTTCCCGTGGTGTGCCTAATCGGGATTCTTTGGAACGGCGTTGATCGTTTCGATGCGGTGGTCGGCATGGTCGAGAGCGGCTCACCGGCGGCGATCTCGGGACTGCGACCCGGCGACCGGATTCTCTCGGTGGACGGGGCTTCCGTCTCGTTCTTTGAAGAGGTCATCGAGCCTGTGAGTGATCGCGAGCCTGGCGGCCGCGTCCTGCTGGGCGTTGACCGCGAGGGCGAGCGCTTCGATGTAGAAGTCTCCGTGGCCGCCCAGATGATTCGAAACGCTTATGGCACTTTCGAAGAAGTCGGTTGGATCGGAATTGGAAACGAGCGACTTGAAGCCCGGCTAGGTCTTCCTGACCGCGAAAGTGCAGCATGGCAAGCCGGTCTGCGCTCTGGCGATCGCGTCGTTTCGGTCGGCGGTGTAGAGGTCGAGGGTTGGGAGGCGTTTCGAGAGGCGCATACGGAAGCCGCGACATCGAGACGTGGGGCAGGAGACACAACAGTCGTTTGGCAAGTCGCACGGGACGCAGAGAGCGCGAACACCGGCGCGGTGGAGAGTGCAATCGATGAAGAGTTAATTGAGACCTTCGAGGTGGTTCTGCCCGCGCGGAGTAATCTGGCCTCGATTGGCGTCGTTCCGGCGACGATCCTGGTCGCAGAGGTCTCGGCGGATCGCCCGGCGTCGAATGCGGGGCTTAGACGGGGAGACCTTGTCTTGGCCGTCGACGGCGCGGCGGTTGGGAGCTTTCGAAGCTTTGTGTCGCGGGTGCAGACGAGTGCCGGCCGGGAGTTAGTCCTGACTTACGCGCGGGACGGCCTAACGCAGACAACGCGCCTCGCCGCCCGAGAAGAAGTTGTTGCCGGTCGCTACGACATCGAAGGAATGGAAGAGCGGATCTACCAGATCGGGCTCGCGCCGTGGCGGACGTGGCTCGGTGGAGCGACGGTCCCGCAGCAGATCCGAAATCCGGTGGAGTCGATTCCTCAGGCCTTCGTCATGACGTGGAACATGACCGGGCGCTATCTAGAAGGACTCTCTCGCGTGTTTACGGGTGATGTTGGTGCCGACAAACTTTCGGGCCCGATCGGGATCGCCCGGATCGCTCGCAAATCCCTCGACCGGGGCTTCGAAGAATACCTTTGGATGATGATGTTAATCAGCATCAATCTCGGCATCCTGAATCTCTTGCCCATTCCGATTCTCGACGGCGGCCAGGCGCTGATTTACTCGATTGAGGGAATCAAGCGATCCCCCTTGTCGATGCGCTCGCGAGAGGTGGCGAGTTCTTTTGGCTTCGCCGTACTAATGCTCCTGATGGGGCGCGCGTTCTGGAATGATCTCACGCCGTTCTGGGCGAAATTCGTCAACTGGCTCTCCACCGGAACCCCCTGAATCAAGTCGGTCTATGCCCAAGCGAATACTTGCCATCGAATCAGCCACGGATTGGCTCTCGGTCGCTCTCTTTGAGGACGGCCAGCGGGCGGGCCTGCTCGAATCCGCCGAAACGCGGCAGCACGCGTCATCGCTGATGCCTCTTGTCGAGCGCGGCCTCGTAGATCTGGGCTGGAGGCCTTCCAGTCTCGACGGGATGGTTGTATCCGCCGGTCCTGGCTCGTTTACCAGCTTGCGGATCGGCCTCGCGACAGCGAAGGGACTGGCCTTTGGTCGGGATCTCGAAGCCGTCGGCGTCTCGACGCTGGAAGCCATGGCTTTGGGTGTGATGGAGGAGGAGGGCGGTGACAATGGAAAACTGGTCGTGGCGCTTCTCGATGCGCGTCGAGGGGAGTGGTACGCCGGAGGCTTTAAGCGAGGCCCGAATGGGTTGCTCGCCGGCATAGCTGAGGGACTCTACGATCCGGGGACGCTGGCGTCGGATCTTGATGAGGACGTGGTCCTTGTCTGCCCAGAACCTCTCGGATTCGAGGCCGCTTTCGAGAAGGCGGGCGTTCGGATTGCAGGGGTCGTGGCTGATAAGGTGGCTCGCCCGCGGGCTGACCGGGTTGGCGAAATTGGCTTATTGGCTTTTGAGCGCGGCGAGAGTGGCCCGGCAGAGGCTTTAGTTGCTCGTTATCTGCGCAGGGCGGAGGCTGAGGCGAAGCGGCTCGGTGGTCCCGTTGAATCCGGAGAGCTTGCGCGGGTCCAAGATCCGAGCAGGTGATTGGCGTCTCTGCTGGCGAATCGTAAAAACGTCGCGTAATCTCGCGCGGTTAGCGCGCCCGGCAGGCGATGCTCGGGGAGCTAAGACGTCCTTCGAGCCCACCTTTGCTGCGGCCCGGTTTCATCTGATGACCCACTAGTACACCTGTTCGCGCTGAGCGACGGACGGACGGTTTCAATTCCCCCTACGGACGGGACTGAGCAGTCCGGGTAAACCGCCGGCGCCCCAATTTTTGAATGCTTGCAGCAGGCGACCGAGACCCCTCGGCGTTGAGCCAGCAACCACGGGAGAGAAAACCTCACATGGCACTCGACATCTACTACGACAAGGATGCGGATCTTGGACGAATTCAGTCCAAGAAGGTCGCGATTATCGGTTACGGGAGCCAGGGCCACGCCCATGCCCAGAACCTTCACAACTCCGGCGTCGAAGTCATCGTCGGCCTCCGCAAGGGCTCGTCGAGCTGGACGAAGGTCGAGGGAGCTGGACTCCGCGTTGCGACCGTCGCCGAGGCTGCCCGCGAAGCCGATCTGATCATGCTGACGGTGCCGGACGAACTCTGCGCGGACATCTATCGGGATGAGATCGAGCCGAACCTAGAGGCGGGCAACTATCTCGCCGTCGCACATGGCTTCAACATTCACTTCGAAGCCGTCATCCCGCCGGCGAATGTGAACGTGATCATGATTGCGCCTAAGGGCCCCGGTCATACGGTTCGCGATCATTACGAGCAGGGTCGCGGCGTTCCGTGCCTGATCGCAGTGCATCAGGATCCGACGGGCGACGCCAAGCAGGTTGCTTTGGCCTATGCCTCCGCAATCGGTGGTGGCCGCTCGGGCATCATCGAGACGAACTTCCGCGAAGAGACCGAGACGGATCTCTTTGGCGAGCAGGCTGTGCTCTGTGGCGGCCTGACGTCTCTAATGCAGGCTGGCTTCGAGACCCTTGTTGAAGCCGGATACGCGCCGGAAATGGCATATTTCGAATGCATCCATGAGACGAAGCTCATCATCGACCTGATCTATGAAGGCGGCATCGCCAACATGCGATACTCGATTTCGAACACAGCCGAATACGGCGACTTCGTGAGCGGACCCCGCGTGATCGACGCGGGCGTGAAGGCGCGCATGAAGGATGTTCTCACGGATATCCAGCAGGGCGAATTCGCGAAGCGCTTCATTCTGGAGAATAAGGCGGGTAACGTCGGCATCAACGCTCGACGCCGCGAGGCGAAGGAACATCAGCTCGAGGAAGTGGGCGCGCGACTGCGCGGCTTGATGCCCTGGTTGGCAGAAAAGCAGCTCGTCGACAAGTCCAAGAACTAGCACCGGCCTGAAGTTCGTAGACCGGTACGGATTCGACGAGGCGCGGGCCTTGCCCACGCCTCGTTGAGTTGTTCTTTCGCCACTCTGCGGTGCGAGCTACCTCGTCAAGTTGGCAAAGAACGAACGGGGGACGATGCTCGATGGTGATCGAAGAGCCCGAAGGTAAGAAGCGTCGCAGACGTCGTCGTAAACGGCGTAAGGACGATCCTGATCGGATGGGATTTGCGGCGCTTTTGCCGCAGCTTTTGACGACCGCGAATCTCGCGGCTGGATTCTTCGCGATCGTGAAGGCCAGCGGCGGTGAACTGATGGTCGCGTCCTACGCGATCTTCGTGGCGGCGGTCTTCGATATCCTCGACGGTCGTGCTGCGCGCATGACGGGCAACGTCAGTCGTTTTGGCGCGGAATACGATTCTATCGCGGACACGGTGTCCTTCGGGGTCGCCCCTGCGGTGCTCGCATTTCATGCGGGAAGCTTTGTATCGCTCGGCTGGGCTGGCTGGGTAATGGCATTCGTCTACACGGCGTGCGCTTCGATGCGACTGGCGCGGTTCAACGTTCAGAGTGGTCGCTACGAAGGTCGCTTTGATGGAATGCCTACGCCGGCGGGCGCGGGCATGATCGTCTCCGCAGTCTGGTTTAAGAGTTTCCTAGTGGGACCCGAAGTTGGCTTGGGACTTCCGCCTTTACTGCCGGCAATTGGGGTCGTGAGCCTTGGCCTTTTGATGGTCAGCCCGATTCCGTATCACAGCTTCAAGAACGTCCGCTTCGGGCGAAGTTATTCGGCGACGGTGTTGCCGGTAATCATTTCTCTGTTCTTGATCCTCGAACCTGGCCTCAATATTTTTCTCGTAGGGTTGGCCTATGTGGCTTCAGGGCCAGCGGGTTATATCTGGCGCGCACGGACGGGGCGAGAACTCTTGCCCGTCGAGGACCCGGGACCGCCGGGCAGGGAGCCCGGGGGAGAGCCTTCGGTACCCAACGTCACAAAGCTGTCTGAACATATGCAAGCGGGTGAACCTCGCGGAGGCGAAACGGGACGATGAGCGAGTCGCAGATCCGAATCTTCGATACGACTTTGCGTGATGGGGAACAGTCCCCGGGCTGCAGCATGAACCTTCAGGAGAAGCTGACGCTTGCGCGACAGCTTGAGAGGCTCGGCGTCGATGTGATCGAGGCGGGGTTTCCGATCGCGAGCGAAGGCGATTTTGAGTCGGTCGAGGCAATCGCAAAAGAGATCGAAGGCTCCATTGTTTGTGGCCTCGCGCGAACCGCCGAGGTGGATGTCGACCGTGCCGCAAAGGCCGTCGAGTCCGCCAATCATCCACGCATTCATACGTTCATTGCGACGAGCGATATCCATCTCGAACACAAACTCCGCATGACTCGCGAGCAGGTGCTCGCCGAAGTCGACCGCGCCGTGAGGCAAGCGCGTGGTGCCGTTGCTGATGTCGAGTTCTCGGCAGAGGATGCCACGCGTTCGGACCGCGACTACTTGGTCGAAGTATTTTCGACCGCCGTCGCCGCTGGCGCGACGACGCTGAACGTGCCGGACACAGTCGGCTACACGACGCCGCGAGAGTACGGCGAGCTGATCAAATATCTGCGAGCGCGAGTTGCAGGTGCGGAGAACGCAATCTTCTCAGTTCATTGCCACAACGACCTAGGACTCGCTGTTGCGAATAGCCTCGCGGCGGTCCATGCCGGAGCGCGTCAGATCGAATGTACGGTGAACGGAATCGGCGAACGCGCGGGCAATACGAGTCTTGAAGAAGTCGTGATGGCGATCAAAACGAGAAGCGAAGAGTTCGACGGGCTCGATACGGGTGTGAACACGCAGGAAATATATTCGTCGAGCCGCTTGCTCTCCTCGGTTACGGGCGTTCAGGTTCAGCCGAATAAGGCGATCGTCGGCGACAACGCCTTCGCGCATGAAGCGGGTATTCATCAGGACGGCGTACTCAAAGCCGCGATCACGTACGAAATCATGACCCCCGCCTCGATCGGGCGTGCGAGCAACGAACTCGTGCTCGGGAAACATTCCGGACGTCATGCGTTCCGAGATCGTCTCGAAGAGCTCGGCTTCGCAGTGGAGGGCGAAGCCTTCCAACGCGCCTTCAAGCGTTTTAAGGATCTCGCAGATGCCAAGAAGGTGATCTACAACGAAGACCTTGAGGCGATCGTCTCGGACAGCGTGACGACCGTGGATGACCGGTTCGTGTTCGGGAGTCTCGTGCTTCATTGCGGGAGTGATGGACCGCCAAGTGCCGAAGTCGCGCTAGACGTCGACGGCGCACGGGAGCAAACGAAGGCCAGTGGTGTTGGACCTGTCGACGCGATTTTTCGCGCGATTTCAGATTTGACCGAAACCGGCAGTGTGCTCATCCAGTACCAAGTCCATGCCGTGACATCGGGGCTCGATGCGCAGGGTGAGGTCTCCGTGACGATTCAAGAAGATGGCCGCCGTGTGATTGGGAATGGCGTTCACGAAGACGTGATGGTGGCGAGCGCGAAGGCTTATGTGCACGCGCTGAATAAGCTCGAGTGGCATAAGCGACGACGAGACCTCGATGCACCTCGGGGCATCTAAGCGCCCAAGTAATTCACAGGGTTCATAACCTGAGTTATCGATCGCTCGCTTCCTAAGGGGCGAGAGCCTGCGGCGCGGCGAGCGCCTGCCAAGGGCGTGGAATACACAGAATTCGAAAGCGAATGAGCCGTCCCCATTTGGTGGGGCCCGCATAGAAAGAGAAAAGACAAGTGGCAGAAAAAATCATGTTGTTGCCTGGGGACGGAATCGGCCCCGAGGTTACCGAGCAGGCGCGACTCGTTCTCGAAGCAGCGGGCCAAAAGGCCGGGCTCAGCTTTGAATTCGAAGAAGAGCTCATTGGTGGTTGTTCGATTGATGCGCATGGGACGCCGCTTCGCGAAGAAGTGATCGAAAAGTGTCGCGCCAGTCGGTCGGTGCTGCTCGGTGCTGTCGGTGGGCCGAAATGGGACGAAATGCCCGTTGATATACGACCCGAGAAGGGACTGCTCGCGATTCGTAAGGCGCTCGGACTCTTCGCGAATTTGCGACCCGCGGCGGTGATGCCAGCGCTCGTGAATGCCTCCGCACTTCGCCCGGAAATCGTCGAAGGCGTCGATCTCTTGGTTGTTCGTGAGTTGACCGGCGGGATTTACTTCGGCGAGCCGCGCGGTCGCTCTGGCGAGAAGGGCGCTCGTAAAGCGCTCAATGCGATGGTTTATGAAGAACATGAAATCGAGCGGATTACGCGCGTCGCTTTCGAACAAGCCCGTCTGCGCCGCAACCACGTGACTCACGTGCACAAGGCGAACGTCCTCGACGTGTCGCAGCTTTGGGTCGAAGTCGTGGATGAAGTCGCAGTCGACTATCCCGATGTCACGCTCGCTCATCAGTTAGTCGATTCCTGCGCCATGCTCCTCGTTCAGGAGCCCAAGCGCTTCGACGTCATCGTGACCGGCAACCTCTTCGGGGACATCCTCTCAGACGAAGCGGCCATGATCACCGGATCGCTCGGCATGCTCCCCTCGGCGTCTCTCGCAACCGGTGGCTTTGGTCTCTTTGAGCCCGTCCATGGTTCGGCACCTGATATCGCAGGCCAGGATATCGCGAACCCGCTGGCAGCAATTCAGAGCGTGGCGATGCTGCTTGAGACGGCTTTCAGCGCGAAGGATGCAGCGGCTGCGATTCGTACCGCGGTTTCTGATGTACTCGAAGCGGGCCATCGCAGTGGCGATCTGCTTCTGCCCGGAGAAACCCGCGAGACAGTCGGCTGTAAGCGGATGGGTGAACTCGTTCTCGAGGCACTCGGGTAAGGCTTCCTCGCTGGCGCGTTTGTAGGGGGCAATAAACCGTTCCGTACGAAGCGCTTGGCGGTCTGCACGCGGTGGCCTTATGCGCTCCGTTCAATAAAACCGCCTAGCGTCGTGCTAGGGGGGACAT
>Ga0055584_100007565_pt1 | contig 10649 bp, 8 predicted proteins | sample OSDHelmetaG_FD_58716 | JGI IMG/M metagenome (GOLD analysis project Ga0055584, IMG submission 58716) | Pelagic marine sediment microbial communities from the LTER site Helgoland, North Sea, for post-phytoplankton bloom and carbon turnover... | ecosystem: Environmental > Aquatic > Marine >...
ACGATCGCCAGAGAGAGAATATTACCTCTTACGACATCTCAACTTCACTTGAGTTTGGAAAATTCTTTTCTCAAAAAACAGGACTATCCATACCGTTATACTTTGGTTATTCTGAGACTTTTTCAAATCCACAATACAACCCATTAGATCCGGATGTTCCATTTCAGCAGGCACTCAATAGCATAGAGGATGATTCCCGAAGGAAAGAACTGAAGCGTATAGCACAGGATTATACAAAGCGTCAAAGTATCAACCTAACCAATATCAGGAAGAACAGAACAGGAGATGCTGGTAAGCCTAAGATTTGGGATATTGAGAACTTCAATTTATCCTTAGGATTTTCACAAGTATATCGTAGGAATATCAATCTTGAATATGATAACCAGAAGGATTACCTGGCAGCTATTGGCTACAACTTTATTACCCAACCAAAGTATATAGAGCCTTTTAAAAAGGCGAAACCATTCCAGTCGAAATGGACTCGCCCAATAAAAGATTTTAACTTAAACTTTGTACCATCCAGTTTCACATTCAGGACAGATGTTAACCGCCATTATGGCGAAGTTCAGGTTAGAGACTTGTCTGAATTTGATTTTACACAACCTGCCACATTCAATAAAACATTTACCACATCCCGACAGTACTCGATAGCATGGGACCTTATGAAATCTGTTAAATTAGATTTCACAGCTTCTAATCTTGCGAATATCGATGAGCCTTTTGGAAGGCTAGATTCACCTGAAAAGAAAGACTCCATTCGAACCAATTTCTGGAAACTTGGACGTAATATCAACTACCGCCAAAGTGGATCAGTTGGTTATAATGTCCCTTTCAATAAATTACCTCTTACCGACTGGGTGAATCTTAATATGAGATACCTGTTCGACTACAGCTGGCTGTCAGGACCATTAGGTTCAAGTTTGGCAGGACAACCAATTGGTGTTGATCCTTCAATTGGAAGTACCATCCAAAACTCAAATACTAAACAGCTTAATAGTACATTCAATCTTACAACACTCTATCGTAAAAGTAAGGCCATCAAACAGATGCTTGGACCGAAACCTCCTAAGCCAAAACCTAAACCTAAAGAGCAGCAGGTAAAACCTGCTGTTAATGATTCTGTAAAAGTTAAAAAAGAAAAGAAAGAGATAATCTATGGCCCGGTTTCAAGAACCATAGCAGCTATAGTATTCAGTCTAAAAAATGTTTCATTAAACTATAGCGAAACAAATGGTACGTTGCTGAATGGTTTCAACAGGACACCAGAGTTGTTTGGCAATAATATTTACCAGAATGAATCAGGGAGTAATGTTGTGGCACCGGGTATGGGATTTGTATTTGGTAGTCAGGCAGATATCCGGCAAAAAGCTGCTCAGAATCGATGGCTCATAACTGATACGCTTTTCACAACCGCATTCACGCAGACTCACGTAGAGAATTTCAATGCCAGAGGTACCATCGAACCAATTCGAGGTATGCGGTTAGAGTTGAATATGAACAGGAATTATGCAAGAAATACAAATGAGAATTACAGGGCGACCGTTGAAGGAGGGTACACCGGTTTCTCACATATTGAAAATGGAAACTTCAGCATTTCATGGAACTCAATTGCCACATCATTCACTAAAGACAGGAAAGATTACTCTTCGGTGTTGTATGATAAATTTATAGAGTATAGAAAGATCATATCACTACGACTTGGAGAGGGCGACCCACTATCTACTTCACTTGATTCTGCAGGTTTTGCAGATGGTTATGGTTCTAATCAGCAAGAAGTGTTAACCTATTCGTTCCTTGCTGCTTATACCGGTAAGTCAGCAGGTTCCATTAAGCTCAATCCATTTCCAACAATACCTAAGGTAAACTGGCGATTCTCTTATGACGGATTATCACGATTATCATTTGCAAAAAACTTATTCAGTAGTGTTAACCTAACACATGCATATCGTTCCACCTATAGTGTAGGATCTTATACAACGAATGTACTTTATCAGCAAGATGGATCGGCTCGCGACTTGAGTAATAATTTCATTCCGAAAGAAGAATTTGGAATGCTCACGATCAATGAACAGTTCAGCCCATTGATAGGGATAGATATAAACTGGAAGAACAATAAACTTACTACACGTTTTGAATATAAACGCGACAGAAATTTGAGTTTATCATATGCTGACATTCAGATTACAGAGGTGAAAGGCCAGGAATTCACTATTGGTGCTGGCTATAGATGGAGGAATTTCAAGATGCCATTCGGGTTATCAAATCCACGATCAAACAACGATCTTAACCTTACGGCCGATATTTCATACCGACGGAATAGTACTATCATCAGAAGATTACTGGAAGGATTGATACAACCTACAGCGGGAATCACGGTTATTTCACTTAAATTTGCTGCTGATTATATTCTTAATGAACGTCTGAATATTAGATTCTTCTTTGACAGAGTCATTAATACCCCACTAATATCCAATGCATTCCCAACCGCAAATACACAGGCTGGAATAAGTATTCGATTTACCTTAGCTCAATAAACACACCAATTAAATTTATCAAATCAATTGTCATGAATTTTCCAGAAGACCTTAAGTATACTAAAGAACATGAATGGATCCGGATCGAAGGAGATATTGCCATTGTAGGAATTACAGAGTTTGCTCAGAGTGAATTGGGTGACATCGTTTATGTAGATGTAACTACTGAAGGCGACGACCTTCAAAGAGATGAAGTGTTCGGGACTGTAGAGGCAGTAAAAACTGTATCAGATCTTTTTATGCCCCTAACGGGAACATTAACTGAGTTAAATGCCGAACTGGATACTCAACCAGAGTTGGTTAATTCTGATTCCTATGGTGCAGGCTGGATGATCAAGATCCGTTTTTCAGATGCCAGCGAACTAGATAGTTTATTAACCGCTGAAGCTTATAAGGATCTGATAGGAGTCTGATGATCGTTCGTTCATTTTACCCTTCCCTGTTCTGGATGGGTGTTATTTTCTTCCTTAGTATCATTCCTGGATCTGATCTACCCAATTTTTCATTTTGGCGAATATTCAGCATGGATAAGCTCATTCATGCCATTTTATTCAGTATTTTGTCATTTCAGCTCATGAATGCCTGTATCAGGCAATATAACCACACATTTATCCGTAAAAATAGTGTTATCATTGCCCTTGCAGGGGCCATTATTTATGGTGGATTTGTGGAATTATATCAGGATATGTATCTAATTGACAGATACGGTAATTGGCTAGATATTCTGGCCAATATCGTAGGTGCAGTTGCCGGTGTCGCCATATTCCGGATTATATTTTTTAAGTATATTCGCTAATTAATTAACAGTTATGGATTTAAAGAAAAAACCCGAAGTAGATCTCGAAAAAAAGAGAGGTTTTTATTTCCAGATAGGAGTGGCAGGTGCACTTCTTATTACTCTTGCAGCATTTGAATGGAAGAGCTATGACAACTCTAACTATTCGTTGGGTGACCTTCAGATGGAAGATATTCCTGAAGAGATTATTCCTATAACTAAACAGGAAGAAAAGCCACCACCACCACCACCACCACCAGCACCGGTAATTAACATTGTAGAAGATGATGTAATCTTGGATGAAGAACCTGAGATCATGGAAACAGAAATGGACGAGGACACTGAAATTCAGGAAGTGGAAGAGAAAGAAGAGGAAGCAGTTGATGAACCTGAAATATTTTTAATCGTTGAGAAGATGCCTCGATTCCCTGGCGGCGAATCTGCACTTGTTAAGTACCTAAGTCAGAATATCAAATATCCACCAATTGCACGTGAGAATGGCATTACCGGAACAGTATATCTAACTTTTGTTATTGACCAAACAGGCTCTGTTAAGGATGTTAAAATATTAAGAGGTATTGGTGGGGGTTGTGATGAGGAAGCAAAGCGAGTGGTAAATGCAATGCCTAGGTGGACGGCAGGAAAACAAAGAGGAAAAAATGTATCAGTACAATATAACTTACCTGTGAAGTTTACTCTTAAATAGTAACAAGACCTAAAGAAACACAGTTGGCCCCCGGTATATCCGGGGGTTTTTTATTTTCTGGAGAAATCCTAACAATTTTCAGTCTACCTTTTTCGTTTTTAAAATATGTAGTGAATTATCTACAACTTGTGGAATTTGATCATTTTAAGCATCTATTAGTTATAAGTGTTTATCATATAATTCTAATGTCATGAGTAAGAATAAATCATTCAGGAAAAAGTTAGAGGAAAAAAGAACTTTGTTTTTTCAGATAGGTCTTTCGATTTCATTATTGATAACATTTGCAGCTTTTGAATGGAGGACGGAATATAGCTTTGAACGTGATATCTCATTTTCTTTTGGCGATGAGTCCATTACATTTGAAGAAATTATACCCATCACAATAAGAAAGGAAAAGGAGCCTCTTCCGCCACCTCCAAAACCACTTAAGAAGTCATTCACAATTAACGTTGTCAAAGAGCCGGTAACAATAATTAACCCTGCGCCAATTCCTGATCCTGACCCAGTTCTTGCATTTGTTGAGCCCAAGCCTGAGCCGGTATATGTTGAACCACCATTGCCAGTAATGCTTTCTGCAGAGGTGATGCCAATGTTTCCTGGAGGAGAGAACGCTCTGATAAAATACTTGGGTGATAACATTAATTATCCTGCCAAAGCGCGTGAGAATAAGATTAGCGGATTAGTATACTTGCAATTGACCGTTGATGAGAAAGGTAATGTAGTGAATGTACAGGTTTTAAGAGGAGTAGGAGGAGGCTGTGAAGCCGAAGCAATGCGTGTAATATCTGCAATGCCAAAGTGGGAGCCAGGAAGACAAGGGGGGAAGGCTGTTCCGGTGCGACTTACGGTGCCCATTAGGTTTACTTTAATGTAAGGTAACAGGCTGTTAATTAACCCTTCTCAACATTAAGTTTTTTTTATTTTCTGTCACCTCCATTTGAATTCAATTTTGTATTATGTGAGTCTTATGAATGAAGGAGAAAATAAATTTAAATACCCTGAGCTTGAGCTCATACCTAAAGAGGAGAGTGGCTTTTTTCATGATCCACAGTCGCGTTTAGATAACTTTAAGTTCGCTCTCAATGTATTCAGTGAATTCATGAAGGGATTAAGAGCCCTGCATTTTGTTGGTCCGTGCATCACAGTGTTTGGTTCTGCCCGTTTCGAGGAAGACCATATCTATTATAAGAAAGCTTATGAATTTGGAGCGAGGATAGCTAAAATGGGCGGTACAGTAATGACTGGTGGCGGACCAGGGATCATGGAGGCAGCCAACAGAGGTGCATATGAGAATGGAGGTAAGTCGGTAGGATGTAATATCAGACTTCCTCATGAACAATCACAAAATCCATACATGCACAAATGGGTAACGATAAAATATTTTTTCGTTCGCAAAGTCTTACTTTTAAAATATTCATATGGTTTTGTTGTGATGCCCGGTGGCTACGGAACTATGGATGAGCTTTTTGAAACAAGTACCTTGATTCAAACAAAGAGCATACAGAATTTCCCTGTTGTTGTTTATGGGAAGGAGTACTATCAGAACCTGAGAGAAATGCTTGAACGAATGATAGAAGAGAAAACGATTTCTTCAACAGACATGGAATTGGTTTTGTTCACTGATGACCTGGATGAAGGGATGAATCATATTAAAAAGTACCTTAGAAAGAATTATTATATGAAGCGTATCAAGCCATCACGATGGTTGTTGGAAAGTCAGCCTTAAAGTGTTTTTATTTGTGATCAGTTACCAAAGTTTTCGAAAGAAATATGCGCGTATGCCTATAGACAGAGCAGGTGTACTTGAGAGAGTAGAGCGATTCACTAAAAGGAGTATAAAAAAAGAGACTAAGGTGGAAGCTCTTTACATGGCATTATCCATGATAGACCTTACTACATTGGATGCCAGGGATACACCTTTCAGAGTACAACAGTTATGCAGTAAAGCTAAGCGACCGATACTCGGCATGTCTGGCGTGCCATTACCAGCAGCAGTTTGTGTATATCCCAACATGGTGGCGATAGCCAAAGAAGAATTAAAAAATGAATATATTAAGGTAGCCTCTGTTGCCACGGCATTCCCATCCGGTATGACTGATTTAAAACTTAAGATCGAAGAAACTAAGTATGCAGTCAAGCAGGGAGCAGATGAAATTGATATGGTGCTTTCAAGGGGAAAATTCTTGTCTGGTGACCGCAAGTTTGTCTTTGAAGAAATTCAGGCGATAAAAAAGGCTTGCGGTAAATCACATCTGAAAGTTATTCTCGAAACAGGAGAATTAGATACGTTGGAGAATATTAGAGATGCGAGTTTTCTTGCTATGTATGCCGGAGCAGATTTTATTAAAACTTCAACTGGAAAAGTTCAGCCTGCAGCTACATTGGAGGTGACTTTAGTAATGTTACATGCTATCAGGGATTATTATCATGCCGAAAGAAGAATGGTAGGAATGAAGGCTGCGGGTGGAATATCTACAGCAAAACAGGCTATTCAATATCTGGTAATGGTGAAGGAAACGTTAGGTGATAAATGGTTAACTCCTGAATATTTCAGGTTTGGTGCCAGTTCATTAGCCAATGATCTGCTTATGCAGATACAAAAACAGCTGACCGGTAACTACCAGTCAGCTGTTTATTTTACTCAGGACTAGTGATGTCTATTGTTTTACAGCAATTTTCATTTTACTGAATGTATCATCTTTCAATGATTCCATGGCTTTTATGAAGAACGGATTCACATCATTATAGATCATGTAAAAAGCACTCAGATCCCAAAGGTCTCGTGCGACCAATGCTTTTAATTGAGTTCTTATCATTGTCTCTGAGGTGTTAAATCCTGCTGAATCAAATTCTACTTCTTCTTTTTTCGCATATTCAATCAATCCATCAACAAATTCCTGAGTCACTTCAAAATTCTTTTTGAAAGTTGGCATATCAGGGTATTTGCGTTTCAGATCATTCCTGTTCTTGTCAGTATAATCCAATGCATAATCGAACAAGACTGATTTACGGATCAGGTTACTCAGGTATTTGCTGTTTTGAGTAGTATCGAGAGGTACAAATATATCGGGCATGATACCACCACCACCATACACCGGGCGTTGAGCCTCTGTATAGAATTTGAGGCTATCGGAGAATGAAATGCTATCTGCACTATATAACTCACCTCGCTTAAACCTATTACTGATATCAAGATCATAAGCGTCGTCGCCCTCTTCATATGATTTTTGAATACATCTGCCGGAAGGGGTATAATATCTGGCAATAGTAAGCCTTACAGCGGAACCGTCGGGTAAAGGAAATGGTTTTTGTACCAGCCCTTTAGCAAAAGACCTGCGACCTATGAGAAGTCCTCGATCCCAATCCTGAACAGCTCCTGCGACGATCTCACTAGCAGAAGCAGATGACTCATCGATAAGAACGATTAGTTTACCTTCTTCAAACCCTCCTACTGCTGTAGAGCTATATGATTGTTTAGGACTATTCCGTCCTTCTGTATATACAATCATCTTATCTGAAGTTAGAAATTCATCAGCAAGTTCAATAGATCTATTCAGATATCCACCACCGTTACCACTCAGATCAAGAATGAGTGATTCCATGCCATCTTTTTTTAATACCGAAAGAGCCTCTTTGAACTCTTCAACAGTAGAATCTGCAAATCTGCTTATCTTTATATATCCAACACCCGGTTCAGCCATATAGGAGGCATCGACAGAATATAATGGGATCTTGTCTCTGGTGATCTCAAATTCAAGTAAATCGGCTTCTCTACGTCTGTAGATTTCAACAACTACTTTTGTTCCTTTATCACCACGGAGTTTGTCCATCACATCACTGTTAGTAATGCCATTACTGGCAACATTTTCTCCATCAATGGTAACAATCCGGTCGCCTGCTCTGATCCCAAGTTTTTCACTGGGCCCACCCGGGATAGGACGAGTTACCATGATAGTATCCTGGAATATGTTGAACTGAACTCCTATACCTTCAAATTTGCCCTCCAAAGGTTCATTCATTTTTTTAAGCTCGTCAGCTGGAATATAAACTGAATGTGGATCGAGGTCTTTGAGTACCGCCCTTATAGCTTCATCTGTCAGCTCTTCCTGATTTGTAGAATCAACATATGCGTATGCGATCAGCTGCATCAATGATTCCAGTTTACGGGCATTTTTATTGAACTGTGCAGTGGCTTGAAATGAAAAGAGCTGCGCTACAAAAGCTACCAGAAACAAAAGGATTATCTTTTTCATAGAAATTCTTAATTAGATATACGAATTACCGCAGGCAAATATTATGCCTTTACAGTAAAAGAACAATAAAATTGGGGAAAAGTAACGGATAGGGATATTATTTTTTGGAATCCCCTGTTTCCATGGTTTCAAGGTCTCTGTCGAACAGATACATTCCGCCTTTGTCGTTTCCTATCAGATTGAGTTTATCGAGCAAGGTACGTGCAAGTGCTTCCTCTTCGATCTGTTCTGATACATACCACTGCAGGAAATTATGTGTGGTATAGTCTTTTCCGGCAAGACATTGCTCAACGAGTTTATTGATCTCTTTTGAAACTGCAATCTCATGACTGAGGATCTGTTCAAAGATGTACTGAACACTCTTGAAGGTTTTTGGTGGTGCCTTTAAGTTAGGTACCAACCCTTGACCACCTCTTTCGTTGATATAATCAACCAGTTTCAACATGTGCATGCGTTCTTCATCGGAGTGGCGATAAAGGAACTTGGATACACCGTTGTAACCTTTTACTTGAGCATATGAGGCCATAGCCAAATAATATTGTGATGAAGAAGCTTCTAATTCTACTTGTTTATTTAAAAGGGTTTCAATTTTCTTGGAGAGCATAATCTTTATTTTTTTGTCAAATTTATATAATTACTCGGAACTGATTTGTGCCTTGTATCACAATTTGATAACACTTTATCATTGATTTAGTTCAGTGATCAGGCATCTACCCAGTCACCATTCTTCTTTATCAGGTCGATGAGGGCATCAACAGCTAATTCAGAAGTAATGCCTTTCTGCTTAACTTCCTTCCCTTTATATAATGTGATCTTCCCGGGACCAGATCCAACATATCCGTAGTCGGCATCAGCCATTTCACCAGGTCCGTTCACTATGCAGCCCATGATTCCAATCTTAAGGCCCTTAAGGTGATTAGTTCTTGAACGGATTTTTGCGGTAGTTTCCTGAAGATCGAACAGGGTCCTGCCACATGAAGGACAGGAGATATATTCGGTTTTTGAGATCCTTACTCTGGCTGCCTGAAGAATTCCAAAGGCTGTTTTATTAAGCATCCCGATGGGTGTTTCTTTATCCGATTTTAGCCAAACACCATCTCCAAAGCCATCAAGTAATAAACCTCCCAGATCTGTTGCGCTGTGCAGTTGAATATCGGTAGTGCTGTGCTTCATGTAATTTCGTTTCAAAACTACAGGAACAGAAACACCGCTGTTTTCAATCTCGATCATGATCCTTCTCTGTTCAGCCATTCCATGGATATTGGAAGTTTCAAGTATCAAAACAACAGTTGGGTCATTCTTTATCTCATTTAAAAAATCAGGGTTGGAATCATTAGAATTGAAAATGATCGACTGATCAACTGAAATGAAATTCAGGTGTCGGGACCGGTGTTTCGATTTTAAATATTCAAAACCGCAAAACAAAGGGTGATATTGAGTTTTTGAAGTATGATTTTGCCAGATGTCGGCATTAAGTATTATTCCAAGTGTTCCTGGTAATTCAAAATCAGGGACTTGATTGTTTAAGTAAATGTAATCACATGCTTGTTCTGCAATCCCCCATTTGTCGAGCTCATTCGAATAGTAATACCCAAGCTCTTTGAATGATGTTGTGTCTATTTTGGTTTGATGTGAAAGGTCTGAAACAACAATAGGGACATTAGCGCCTCCTATATTGTGGATTATATTTGATTTTCTCCGTTTATATTCAAAAGGAGAGTAGGGAAGGCTTGTAGATTTGTCCAAGGAAAGGATCGGATCATGATCAGGCCTCTTGTCATATCTGGCTACGATAGCTTTTGCAATTGGAATCTCAAATTCCGGATCTTCAGTGAGTGAAACTCTGATAGTATCTCCAATTCCATCTTCTAGCAAAGTTCCGATACCCAGGGCCGATTTTATTCTACCATCTTCACCTTCACCTGCTTCAGTTACACCCAAGTGAAGTGGGTAGTTCATATTAGATTCCATCATTTTAGCTACAAGTAAACGATAGGCTTCCACCATCACTTGTGTGTTGCTCGACTTCATACTAAGTACAATATTGTGATAATTTTCATCACGACAAATATGAAGAAATTCAAAAGCTGACTCTACCATTCCTAAAGCAGTATCGCCATACCTGCTCATGACCCGGTCGCTCAGTGAGCCATGGTTAGTGCCGATCCTCATTGCAGTTCCATTCTCCTTACAGATCCTTACTAGAGGAAGGAAGCGATCTCTTATACGCTCAAGTTCACTCTGATAGGTCTCGTCTGTATAATCGATGTGTTCGAATTTTTTCTTGTCGGCATAGTTCCCCGGGTTCACTCTTACTTTCTCAACTATTCGAGCTGCAACTTCTGCTGCGTTTGGTGTAAAATGGATATCTGCAATCAGGG
>Ga0055584_100007566_pt1 | contig 10649 bp, 10 predicted proteins | sample OSDHelmetaG_FD_58716 | JGI IMG/M metagenome (GOLD analysis project Ga0055584, IMG submission 58716) | Pelagic marine sediment microbial communities from the LTER site Helgoland, North Sea, for post-phytoplankton bloom and carbon turnover... | ecosystem: Environmental > Aquatic > Marine >...
CACCTGCTCTATGTGCTCGAACAGCAGATCGCGCGTGAACAGTTTGCGCAGGATATACACGACCGCTACCTTGAATACATCAAGGCTTTTCTGGTGCCGAACTACATCGAATTCATCGGCAAGGAAATCCAGACCTCTTATCTGGAGTCTTACTCAGAGTATGGTCAGAACATCTTCGACCGCTACGTGACCTACGCCGACTTCTGGATTCAGGACCAGGAGTACCGTGATCCGGAGACCGGTGAAAACTTTGGTCGGGCCTCGCTCAACGAAGAGCTGGAAAAAATCGAGAAACCTGCCGGCATATCCAATCCCAAGGACTTTCGCAACGAAGTGGTCAACTTCGTGTTGCGCGCGCGTGCCTTGAACGAAGGCAACAATCCCGATTGGGTCAGCTACGAAAAGCTGCGCACCGTGATTGAAAAGAAGATGTTTTCCAATACCGAGGACCTGTTACCGGTCATTTCATTCAGCGCCAAGGCCTCCGAGGAAGACGAAAAGAAACATGCCAATTTCGTCTCGCGCATGGTCGAAAAAGGCTATACCGAGAAGCAGGTACGCCTGCTTTGTGACTGGTATTTGCGGGTCCGAAAGGCTTCCTGAGCGCAGGCTTGCGGGAGTAGAAAACGACATGGCGCAACTGATCGACAGGCGACCGAACGCGAAGAACAAGAGCACGGTGAATCGGCAGCGTTTTTTGCGACGCTACAAGAAGCAGATCAAGAAGGCGATTTCGGAACAGATCTCGAGGCGCTCTATTACGGATATCGACAGGGGTGAGAGCGTGTCGATTCCAACGCGCGATATTTCCGAGCCCAGCTTTCGCAAGGACAAGGGTGGGGTGCAGGAAGGTGTTTATCCGGGCAACAAGGAGTTTGCACCGGGCGATCGCATCAAGCGCCCGCTTAACCAGGGGCAGGGCAAGGGGCGGCATGCCAGCGATAGCGGTGAAGGCGAGGATGAATTTTCCTTCGAGATTTCCCGCGATGAATATCTCGACCTGTTGTTCGATGATCTCGAACTACCCAATCTACAGAAGAACCAGCTGCGCAAGATGACCCGCAGCAAGACCGTGCGAGCCGGATTCTCCAATGACGGTGTGCCCGCCAATATCAATATCGTGCGTTCGCTGCGTTCGGCCCTGTCGCGGCGTATTGCCATGGGTGCGGAACCGCGCCGTCAACTGCACGAACTCGAAGCCGAACTGCAGGCTCTTCTGCAGGAAACCGAAGGCGGTGAACAACACCGCCTTGAAGTGCAGCAGGAAATAGAGAGCCTACGTGAGCGCCTGCGAAAAATTCCATTCATCGATACTTTCGACCTGCGCTTCAATAATTTTGTGCAGCGTCCGCAACCAACTTCTCAGGCAGTGATGTTTTGCCTGATGGATGTGTCGGGCTCCATGGATCAGGAAACCAAGGATATTGCCAAGCGCTTTTATATCCTGCTGTACCTGTTTTTGACGCGCAGTTACCGTGACGTTGACGTGGTTTACATACGTCATCATACCCAGGCCAGGGAGGTCGACGAGGAAGAGTTTTTCTATTCGCGCGAGACCGGCGGCACCATCGTGTCCAGCGCGCTTGAGCTGACGCGTGAAGTGATTGCAAAGCGCTACCCCCCATCGGATTGGAATATCTACGCGGCACAAGCCTCCGACGGCGATAACTGGAACGATGATTCGCCGCTCTGTGAGGAGATACTGGCAAAGGAACTGTTACCGCAACTACGCTATTACGCCTATGTCGAGATTACGCGCCGCGACCACCAGGGTTTATGGCAACACTACGAGCACCTGCTGGACGGTCATGACAACTTCGCGATGCAACAGATTCGCGAACAGGCCGATATCTACCCGGTGTTCCGTGAGTTTTTTCGGAAGCATGCGCAATGAGAAAGCCGATTTCTCAAGGTGCCGAATGGACCTTCGAACTGGTCGAGCAATACCATGCCGAGATCGCGGCGATAGCGGCGGAATTCCATCTTGACACCTATCCGAACCAGATCGAACTGATTACCGCCGAGCAAATGCTCGACGCTTACGCCAGTGTGGGTATGCCGATCGGTTACAGTCACTGGTCCTTCGGCAAGCACTTCATTAGCAACGAACAGCAATACCGACGCGGCCGCATGGGGCTGGCCTATGAAATTGTGATCAACTCGAATCCCTGTATTGCCTACCTGATGGAAGAGAATACGATGATGATGCAGGCGCTGGTCATTGCGCACGCCTGCTTCGGGCACAATTCATTTTTCAAGGGTAACTACCTGTTCCGCTCCTGGACCGATGCCGAGGCTATTATTGATTACATGGTGTTTGCCAAAAGCTATATCAGCGATTGTGAGGAGCGTCATGGTATTGAAGCGGTCGAGAATCTGCTCGATTCCTGCCATGCGCTGCAGAATCAGGGCGTCGACCGTTATAAGCGCCCCAACCCGATCAGTATGCGCGAAGAGCAGGAACGTCTCGAAGAGCGTGAGGCTTATTTGCAGACGCAGGTGAACGATCTGTGGTTGAAAACGATACCACAGAAAGAAACTGGCGAAGAGGAATTGAAACTGGCCAATTTCCCGGCAGAGCCGGAGGAAAATATCCTCTACTTCATCGAAAAGAACGCGCCGTTGCTGGAACCCTGGCAACGCGAGGTGGTGCGCATCGTACGCAAGGTCGGGCAGTACTTCTACCCGCAACGCCAGACCCAGGTGATGAATGAAGGCTGGGCCTGCTTTTGGCATTATCACTTGATCAACGAACTGTACGATCGCGGACGCCTGACCGATGGATTCATGCTCGAGTTTATTCAAAGCCATACCAATGTCGTGGCGCAGCCCGATTTCGACAGCGATTTTTTCAGCGGTATTAACCCTTACGCGCTGGGATACGCAATGATGACTGACATCAAGCGTATCTGTGTTGCTCCCGACGAGGAGGACCGCAGGTGGTTCCCCGACATCGCGGGTTCCGACTGGCAGAAAACGCTCGACTTTGCGATGCGTAACTTCAAGGATGAAAGTTTCATTTCACAGTATTTGTCACCAAGATTGATTCGTGAATTCAAGCTGTTTTCGATTCTCGACGACGCCGAGCAAGCAGAGCTCGAAGTAACCTCGATTCACAACGACGATGGTTACCGCCATGTCCGCGAGGCGCTGTCCAACCAGTACAACCTGAGCATGAACGAACCCAATATCCAGGTGCATAACGTCGATCTCAAAGGTGATCGCAGCCTGACACTGCGCCACGTTTTGCACAATAAGATACCCCTGGCAGATACGCGTGATGAGGTATTGAAGCACTTGCACCGCTTGTGGGGATTTGACGTCAGGCTGGAGACTGTTGACTCTGCGGGCGAGGTAATTTCAACCGAGGAATGCGTGGCCTGAATATCCTGAGGTCTGTGTCGTTCGCGCACTGCTTCGATACCGGCCCGGGACAGCAGTTGTACTTTTGCATTAATTCGACGCGGTAAACGAACTGTCTTTTATTCAAGTGTACAGATCGCGTTGAATTGATCCTTCGGGTTCATTATTGTTCGCGCCCGACAAAGATGCGATAGTATCAGCGGTCGAATTTAAAAATCTGCAACGCGATGAATCAATATCAGGCAAATCATAATCCGAGTCCCAAAGCCTCGGCTACAAACAGTTTCTTCAACTTGTTGAGGGTGGTAATCCTGGTGTCCGTGGTGGTGTTTGTTATGTGGCTTTGGTCCTGAAAAATACGCTGACCCAACTACTTTGAGACGATGTTCCTCATCCGTGCCAAGTGTCGGCAGTATGCCGTTCAGCTAGCTATACGTCGGGTTTTTCGCTGATGTGGCGAGTCAGGTTACCGTTTGAAGTAAAGCTGTTGCTGGTTTTTGGTATGGTTTTGCCGGTCGTCTTATTCTATGGATCCGGGCATATGTCTTTCGAAGAGGCAATATCGAAAGCCCGTGCAGACAGATTATCTTTGAGTTCCAGTGGATTAAGTCAGCTGGATAAATTTCAGGCCAGGTTTATTGAACAGGGATTTTCATCGTGCCTTGAAACCAAAGACATTGTCACAGATAATTTCACCCTTGTAATTGAAGTTGGATCCAATGGTCAGGTTGCCAGGTCGTGGCGCCAGGGAGATTCAGAATTTGTGATTTGTTTTCAAAAGCTCGTGACAGATAATTTTTTTTTCATATCGATTGGGCAGCCATTCTTTACCTCATTTGAGTTCAGTAATGCACCCTGACCAACGCAAGATATCGTAACGATTACTGATTACCGCACTATGAGTGAAACTCGTCAATGGCAAGATCGAGAATAACGGGAACTGTAGAAGAGGCTCTGGCGATAGAGGAATCCTTACTGGGTCGCAAGCTTCCACGCTCATTTAGCGACTGGTTGCTGGATAACAACGGTCTGGATATCGAGGAGGTTCACATCTACCCGGTGCGCGATGAGCGTGATACCCGAAAAACCTGGGAATCATTGTCATACCTCCTGATAAATGATTGGGCAGAAGGGTTGCTCAAGTTTAATCAGGCAATCTACTCTCACCTCCTGCCTTTCGCAGATTCTGGAACCAGTGATTATTTTTGTTTTGACTATTCTGTGCCGGGGGAAAATGGCGAACGACCCATCGTTCTGTGGTCACATAAAACAGGCAAAACTGAATTTTTTGCTGTCGATTTCAGAGAATTCGAGATGAAGATACTCGCTGGTGCCAGCGGGAGCTATTAACGGGTTAATCCCGGTCAATGCGCTTTAGATCGAGTTCGACTTTCAAGGGTTTTCTCAAATCGTCCAGTACCGGGCAATGACGATTGACTGCTTGCTGCAAGCGTTCTAGATCGTCCTCGCTGGCGTTGCTTATGATATTTATTTGGCCATAGACTTCCGAAAATCCTGCGTCAACCTCGTCGTCTACATTGAAAAAGCCACGCGCATCCGATACCCCGGTTACACTCACGGCAACGTCTTGCAGATCAATCTCCATTGCATCAGCGTAGAGTCGATAGGTGACTTCATGGCAAGCCGCGAGTGCCGCAAGTAACAACTCGCTAGGACGGGGGCCGAGGTCAGAACTCCCCATGTTTTCTGGCTGGTCCAGAATCACGTCGAAATCGCGAGTCTTGACATGGCTGCGAAAATTCTCGACCAGATGACTGTCGGCTTTGGTCTCGACTCGACATTTGTCCGGCCGATTGCGCAATAGCGCTTGCTTGTGCAAAAAAATCTCTTTGAATTTGTTCATGGCATCCGGATGCTTGGTTAAGGCTGAAGGGCCGGATAGTAATGCCTGAATCGCTTCAGTCAAACAAATCGTCTGCGATTGCCTGGGTCAACATTTCGATGAGCGCCCTGGCCATGGGGAGGATGGGGTTGCCGGATACCCAGACCAACCCCAGTTTCTGGGTAACGGTCGGATTGATCAACTGCTTGGCGCGCGTGCCCGGTAACTCATTGAATCGCTTCGGCACTATGGTTGCCAGATCACCAGCCATTACATGGAAGGCCAGCTGAAAAATCGAATTTGACTCGAGTTGCGGGGCCGGTTTGCATTCTACCTCGGCGAATGCCGCATCAATCATCTGGCGTTCGCGCATTGTTGGCGACAGCAGGCAAAGCGGTAAATCGGCTGCCTCGGACCAGTTTACCGTGGGCTCATCATTCAACCAGTCGTTATTGGGCAGCAGCAGGTGCAGTGGTTCTTCATACAGCGCCAGGGTTTCAAGGCGGGAATCTGTGAGTTGGTCGAGGTCGGTAATGCCAACATCCAGTTCGAAATTCTTCAGCGCCAGTGTCACCTGATCGATTCCCATGAACTGAATGTCGACCTGTACTGCGGGATATTCTTGCTGGAACAGCCGCGCCACTATCGGCAGCATCGGTGAACTGGTAGGCATCGCTCCAATTCGTAAACGCCCATGCAGGTTCTTCTTCATGATCGCCAGCTCTTCGAGCATTGCCGAGCGATCGGACAGTAAACGTTTCGCCCATTCGACGACCCGCAGGCCTTCATTGGTAAATCCCTGGAATTTCTGGTCGCGCAAAATTATCGGAACGCCGAGCTCTTCTTCGAGTTTCTTGATCGCGCTGGACAGGCTTGGCTGGGATACGAAGCAACGTTTGGCGGCACGACTGAAATGCCCTTCTTGCTCGAGCGCGATTAAATATTGGAACTGGCGCAGAAACATGGTTGTCCTGGTAAATGAAGGTAAGCTGCTATGTTACATTAGTTTAATCCCGCAATGCTGCTGCTATGCGGTTGGTGGCAACATTTTATCTAATCGGTTGGCGTTAATGTCCATAACCCTTATTTTAATCTGTTTTATTGTTGGTGTGTTGATCGGTGCGGTTGGCATTGGCGGTGTGCTGCTGGTGCCGTCGCTCTACCTGTTAGCCGGCATTGATGTTCATGAAGCCGTGCCCGCCTGTACTCTCAGTTATCTGGCGACCGGCGTCATCGGGGTGATCGTGTATGCGCGACACGGCTCAATACAATGGAACAAGGTATTCTGGCTTTGCCTCGGCGCGGTTCCGGCTGCATTTCTGGGTTCGGTATCACTGCTCAGTATTCCTGCGATCGGGGTAATGTTTTTGATTGCCATACTGATGATTGTCAGTGGGATTGACGCATTGATCAAAGCCTATCGGAAATCCGGGGATGAGCCGGCACCACGACAGTTAAGCCCGTGGCAGTTTATTGTTATCGGTTCTATTACCGGGTTTGGTTCGGCAATAACCGGAACAGGTGGGCCCTTGATACTCGTTCCAATTGTGATATTTCTCGGTTTGCCGGTACTGACAGCGATCGGTCTGAGCCAGGCCATTCAATTGCCGATAGCCGCATTTGCCAGTGTCGGCAACTGGATGTCCGGCAATCTGAACTTTGACCTGGCACTGGTGATCGCGGCGGTGATGATCGTGGGTTCGCTCGGTGGAGCCCTGTTGGTACATCGCTTGCCGGCCGAGCCGATCCGAAAATTGATTGCCTTCCTGCTGGTAATAGTCGGTGGTGGAATTGGCATCCAGCAGCTCTTCAATTTGTAGGCTGGCAGGAATGTTGTCGATTGCTGAAATGGTGCGAGACTATGGTGACCCACAGGGAGAGGCCAGACGTTGCCGGCAGCACTGCGCATTATTCGATTTTTCTTTCGTCTACCGCCTGCGAGTATCAGGTCGAAAGGTGATTCACGTACTGGAAAATTTTCAGCCTCGAATGCTGCGTGATATGTCGATTGGGCAGATACGTTACAGCGTCAAGGCTGACGTTCAGGGCAGGGTGCGGTCGGACCTGACCCTGTGGCGACTCGCCGAGAATGTCTTTGAGGTTATGAGCGGTTGTGAGCAGGATATTGTTGAGCTTGCTGCCCTGCAGGACGAGGGTTTCAATCTGCAAGACCTTAGCGAGACGACCGCTATCCTGGCGCTACAGGGCCCCGACACTCTGGCGCAATTAGCTGCATACATCGATGTCAGCGCATTGCGCCAGCTATCTTATTTTCATTTCATCCAGGTCGAGATTTGTGGAATATCCTGTCTGATCGGACGTCTCGGCTACAGCGGGGAGGCCGGGTTTGAAGTGCTGCTGGAGCATTCCCAAAAGGATCGGTTGTGGGCGCTATTGGCAGAGAAGATTGCGCCTGCAGGATTTGCTGCGATTGATATTTTGCGAATCGAGGCTGGTTTGTTCCTGTTCACAAATGAATGTCGAGTCGCTCCTTCCATTGCCGAACTCGGCTTGTCGAAGCTATTTGAGCAACGTGCTCGGAGCCCTCAAATTCGCCTTGTTGCGTTTGCCGCTGACTCCGCTAAAAGCTCGGAATTAATCTTATGGCAGCCGACATCTAATACCCTTCAGCGGCCGGATCGTGGCGAGATAACGATCACTTCGGCTTGCTTCAGTCCACATTTTAACGCTGCAATTGGTCTCGGTTTTGTCATTTTCGACCTTGTTGCGGATACCGTACACGATCCGATGAACGAGTTCCTCGACATAAAAATATACTCGCAGCCACTCTATGACCCGCATAAACAAAGGCCTCGCGCGGCTTGGCAGTATCACCCATGATGAAAACTATCAGCCGATAAAAAGAAGCTCTTTGACAGTTTTTCTCAGCCCGACTTAGTATCGGCGTCCTGCAAAATCGACTTTTGCAATAATAAAACTAATCACCCAGAGAGGGAGTCATGTCAGAAAATACGCCTCGTCGTAAGAAAGTTACTATTCGTGAATTACAGCGCAAGATGGCTGCCGATGAGCAGATCGTGCAGATGGCCATTTACGATTACCGCAGCGCGGTAATTGCCGATCGCCTTGATATCGATATTCTATGTGTCTCCGATACTGGGGGTATGATCCTGTTCGGCCATCAGAGTACGGTTACAGTCACCTTTGAAGAGGTCATGTTGATGGCGAAAGCTATCGACCGCGGCAGCAAGTATGGATTGCGCATGGTTGATATGCCCTACTGGAGCTTTCATGTTTCTCCCGAGCAGGCTGTCGAAAACGCGGGCAAGTTTGTGCACCAGGCAAATGCCGAGGTCATGAAGTGCGAAGGTAACCAACATCACGCCAGAAATATCGAAGCCATCGTCAAGGCAGGTATCCCGGTACAAGGACATATCGGCATCACACCGATGCGCATGCCTCAACTCGGTGGTTTCTTCGCCCAGGGTAAAAAAGCTGATCGTGCCAAGGAACTGGTAGACGATGCCTGGGCCATGGTCGACGCGGGTTGTTTCTCCATCATGTGCGAAGTCACCAGCGAAGAAGTTTGTCAGTACCTGGCCGAAACGCTGCCAGTGCCTGTCATCAGTCTTGGTGCAGGCAACAAGGCACACGGTGTTCACATTATCACGTCTGATCTGATGCACCTCTACGAAGAGCATGTGCCGCGCCATTCCAAAATTTACACCGACCTTATTCCGATCATGGAAGACGTATTTACCCGTTATCGTGATGAGGTACGTGAGCGTGTCTATCCTGGACCTGAGCATACGGTGTACATGGAGCCCGAAGAGCTCACCAAGTTTGCCAAGTTGGTTGACTGGCAGTCAAAGCTGTAGCACTACTGTAGCCAGTAAATCAAACAAATGAAGAGGAATTACTATGTCATCTAGAAACAATGAGGAATGGAGCAAGGTGCCCCAGAATTTCAAACCTGCTGAGTGGGTTGATAGCCGAATCTACTCCGATCCCAAAATTCATGAAGATGAGCAGGAAATGATCTGGAAGAAAGCCTGGATCCCAGTATGTCATGAGTCGGAATTAGCAAATGCCTACGATTTCCGTACGGTTACTATTGCCAATGAGCCGGTCATTCTCACGCGTGACAAGGACATGCAAGTGCGCGCATTCCTCAACGTTTGTCCACACCGTGGAAATTTGATTGAGCGACGCCCTTCCGGTAGTTTCAAGAAAGGTACTCCTTCCGGTACGCCCAAGAAGATGACCTGTATGTTTCATGCCTGGCAGTTCGATATGAAGGGCAAGTGTGTCTATATCTCGCGTCAGGACGAAGGTTACCAGGATCGTCTGTGCACCTCGGAAGTCGGTTTGCGTCAACTCAAGTCCGAAGTCTATTTCGGTGGTTTTGTGTGGGTTTGCCTGGACGACAATATGGCAATGTCGGTAGAGCAGTGGGCCGCAGGTGCGCTCGATTGCCTGGCACCCTCACTGAATGAAGAGCCGCTTGAAGTATTCCATTATCACAAGGCTATTATCCCCTGTAACTACAAGCTCTGGCACGATACCAACTGCGAGTTCTACCACGATTACCTGCATTACCATAACCGCATCACCGGTTTCAACGATGCCTACTTCGCCCGTAAAAACAGCGGCTTCGACAACGGTCACATCAACGTTGGCAGTTTCGAGGTTCAGTATGACAAGTACGAAGGCTTCGAGTCGCGTGAAACCCTGTCGTTCCCTCACCTGCCGCCTAACCACTGGTACATGATCGACATGTTTCCAGGCGTAAATTTCAATTTACGTGGATCGGCACTGCGTTGTGACCTGATGACTCCATTGAGTGCGGATAAGGTCATGATCGAGTTCCGTGGCCTTGGCTTGAAGAGCGATACGCCTGAACAGCGGCAGATCAGAATCGATCATCACAACTCCATCTGGGGTCCCTTCGGCCGTAATCTGCATGAAGATCTGCTAGCCGTTACGGCACAGGGCACCGCGATGCAGGACAGTGCCGATAACCGTCGAATTCTGCATGGTCGTCATGAAGGCGAGACTATCCATGATGAAAACGGCATGCGTCATTTTTATGATACCTGGGGCAAGTGGCTCAACCGCTCTCCTAACAATCCGGACATGCCCTACGCGGACGCTAATCGCGAAGAGCATTCGACGGCTGCGGTCAGCTAGGGTTTTGCTCTCCCTGGTGGCTCGGTAATTATCCGAGCCATCTTTTTAGATGCTGGTGGACGAGTGTCCAGCCAGATCCACCGGCAAAATTTTTATTGAGATTGGAGTGAAAGGCAATGTCACAAGACCAGGCTTCGACTGTCGAACATGTTAAGAATACCATCTACGAGGCCTGTATCGCCCTCGACGATCAACAATGGATGGACTGGATTAATCTTTGCGATGAGGATTTCCAGTACGCCATCAAGGCTTTTAGCCCCGAAATTAACGCCGATATGACTTATCTTTCCGG
>Ga0055584_100007567_pt1 | contig 10649 bp, 9 predicted proteins | sample OSDHelmetaG_FD_58716 | JGI IMG/M metagenome (GOLD analysis project Ga0055584, IMG submission 58716) | Pelagic marine sediment microbial communities from the LTER site Helgoland, North Sea, for post-phytoplankton bloom and carbon turnover... | ecosystem: Environmental > Aquatic > Marine >...
AGTATCCAGCAGGCAATGTACATACCGACACAGATTATTTATTCAGTCGCTCTCCATGGAATGCGATGTGATCACCAATAAAACTGGCGATAAAGTAGTAACTGTGATCATAGCCTGGCTGCATTCTCAACGTTAATCGCTGGTTTGCAGCACCGCAAGTTGCTTCAAGCTTCTCCGGCATCAGCTGGTTATGGAGAAAATCATCAGCATCACCCTGGTCGACCAGTATCTCATCACTGCGATGGCCTGCTTCAATTAACGCACAGGCATCATATGACAACCAGTTTTCCTTATCGTCCCCAAGGTAGCCGGACAGTGCTTTCTGACCCCAGGGACACTGCATCGGCGCGCAGATAGGCGAGAATGCAGAAATAGACCGGTAGGTTTCAGGGTGCTTGAGTCCAATGGTCAACGCCCCATGACCACCCATTGAATGTCCTGTTATCCCCTGACGTCCACTATCTGCCTTGAAATTTTCGAACAATAGTTTGGGTAATTCAGCGGTGATGTAACTGTACATTCGATAGTTTTTCTTCCAGGGATCAATCAGCGCATCAACATAGAAACCGGCTCCGCTGCCAAAGTCATAAGACTCATCCTCCCCTTCAATACTGGCACCCCGCGGACTGGTGTCAGGCGCCACCAGTATCAAGCCATGGTCAGCCGCAAATCGCTGAGCCCCTGCTTTCACTGTGAAATTTTCCTCGGTACAAGTCAATCCTGAAAGATACCAAAGCACTGGCACAGCGTTTTGCTCTGCCTGGGGTGGCGTAAAAACCGAGAACTGCATGGGCGTTCCGGTTTCAGACGAGTCATGACGATAAATCCCCTGCACGCCGCCAAAACAGCGCTGTTCAGACAATGTTTCCATGGAAATTTACCTAGTCGTCGTACAGCACGACACTACGAATGGATTCGCCGCTGTGCATCAGGTCAAAGGCCTTGTTGATATCTTCGAGCGGCATGGTATGGGTAATTAAATCGTCAATATTAATCTTGCCATCCATATACCAGTCTACAATTTTTGGTACGTCAGTGCGGCCTTTTGCACCACCAAATGCGGTGCCGCGCCAGACACGGCCGGTGACAAGTTGAAATGGTCGTGTGCTTATTTCCTGCCCTGCTCCAGCCACGCCAATAATGATGCTCTCGCCCCAGCCCTTGTGACAGCATTCCAGCGCGATGCGCATCAAATCCACATTACCAATACACTCAAAGCTGTAATCAGCACCACCACCGGTCAGATCCACAAGGTAAGGCACCATATCGCCTTCCACTTCATTGGGGTTAACGAAGTGGGTCATACCAAACTTCTCACCAAGGGCCTGTCGAGCAGGATTAATATCCACCCCGACGATCATATTTGCCCCGGCAATGCGAGCGCCCTGAATCACATTGAGTCCAATACCACCAAGACCAAATACAACAACGTTATCACCCGGTTTAACTTTGGCCGTGTTGATGACTGCACCAATTCCAGTGGTTACGCCGCAGCCGATATAGCAGATTTTGTCAAAAGGGGCGTCTTGCCTGACTTTAGCCAGTGCGATTTCCGGTAGCACCGTGTGGTTTGCGAAGGTCGACGTTCCCATATAGTGGAACAATCTGTCTTTGCCAATTGAAAAACGACTACTGCCATCCGGCATCAGGCCCTGACCCTGGGTAACACGAATAGCCTGGCAGAGATTTGTTTTTCCGCTTGTGCAATATTCACATTGACGACACTCAGGCGTGTAAAGCGGGATCACATGATCGCCTTTCTTCAGGGTTTTAACCCCGGGACCTACATCAACCACGATTCCGGCACCCTCATGTCCCAGAATAGCCGGGAACAAGCCCTCAGGATCTGCTCCTGAACGGGTAAATTCATCTGTGTGACATATTCCTGTAGCCTTGATTTCGACAAGCACCTCTCCCTCACGAGGACCATCAAGCTGGACAGTTTCAACTACCAGGGGTTTGCCTGCTTCATAGGCGACGGCTGCACGAGTATCCACGATTTCTTCTCCTAATATTATCTAAAGTTGGTTTAACAAAGCCAAAACTAATCCAATGGTATACGGATTTTCTGCCCGGGGTAGATTTTGTCAGCGTCCTTGATCACCTCAAGATTGGCATCAACAATCTCCGTATAACGCGCACCTTTGCCAAGAAACTTGCTGGAAATTGCCCACAAAGTATCACCTTTCTGAATTTCATAGTACTCAACTTTCTGCTCCGCTGGAGGCGACTGAAGTTCATCTGCCTGTACTTCTTTGATGCCGAAAATATTACCTGCCATGAGGATCGCTTTTTCATAGGCCGATTGATCCTCGGCCTTTCCTGACACCTTGGCGACACCATCCACCACTTCCACCTTTAGGTTTTCGACTCCAGGATTATCTTGTTCAATATGTTGTTGAATCTTTTCCCCAGCGTTCTCATTTTCATCTTCGCCAAACAGTTTCTTGCCAATATTGGCTGCGAAATCCAGCAGTCCCATAAAATTTCCTCTTGTGATATTTGAATAAGTTTTTCTAGATTACAGCTTGTGATCTTTCTCGATCCATTTAATTAATGGTTTCCACGTATCCATATCCTTATCTACCTGGTACGGTGCCATTTCGAAAATTCCGTAGCCGCCTTCTGCAGCCCTGATGTAATTCTGGGTATCACGGAGGTGGGTTACCAGGGGAATTTTCAGCTTGCTGAGGAACATTTCAAGATTGTTATAAATCAACGTATTCTCACGTACGCGATTGGCTACCAGCCCAATGCGCGATTTGCGGAGAATTTTATCGAGCATCAGGTCGCCGATAAAATGACCCGCAGCACGAATATCAATCGGAGACGGCAATACCGGGATTAGCACTTCATCTGCCTGTTCAAACAACCGTTTTAGTTGCGCCGAGTTTGTCCGTGCAGGGGCGTCCATTACTACCCTCTGTATATGCTCTGGAACACTGAGGCGTCCGTGCGCACCATCGATTCCCTCAATTGGATTGAGCGTCTCAGGACGCTGCGCAAGCCATTCGAGGCTGGATCGCTGTGGATCGAGATCAATTAAAGCAACCGGCACATCCCATAGCGCATAGTAACTGGCCAGGTTAGTTGTCAGAGTAGTTTTGCCACATCCTCCCTTGGGATTCACCACAAGGATTTTCTTCATTACTGAGTCCTCTTGTTATTAGTTCGTCTTCGACGCCGTGTAGTTCCCACTGATGTCCAGACCGGTGCTTGCTGGAAACAATTCACATTTACCAGATCCAGTTATGTTGCCGGTCGCGACATTGTTAGAAATAGTGCCACTGACAACCGCATCACCTTCACATTTGAGAAGACCATCCTGCTCAATGACTCTTATCGAAAAGCCGAGCTGATTACCGTTTACCGTTCCCTCCACAGTTTGACCATCAACGGTCAGACTTGCCGTACCGTTGCCTCTAACAACAATCACGATATCGTCTGTTGATGTCCTGTCACCAATAGAGTCGCCTTTCAACAATGTTGTGATTGTGCCACGATAGGTGCCAGCAAATTTTGCTGATGTTGCGCCACCATCGCTCGCGACAGCCGATCCGCCACCGCTGCTGATCTCAGACTTGTCATCACTGCATGCTGACAAAACCAGTGCCGTCACAACGGCCAGAATACACTTGGTAAGTTTGTTCATCTCTTAAAGAATAAAGGCTAAGAATCAGTGCTGAATTCAGCACTCTCAAGCTCGTCACTGCCTGCCGGGTCTTCACTTTCCTGAAGCTCCTCATCAGGGTCGATCTCCTGCTCAGGTTCGGTCACCTGGTCCGTCTCAGTTTCTGCAGTTTGATCTGCTGCCACCTCTGAAGCCGGCGAGGCATCTGCTGGAGGCACATCCATAGGGAAACCCGCATCTGTCAGAGCAGACTTAATTGCGGAACGACTAAACCCATCAATAACCTTATCACCGATGACCAGCGTTGGAACCGACAAAGCACCAGTCAGCGCTTCCAGTTCAGCCTGGGTTTCGATGTTGCTACGCACGTCTTTCTCAACAAATGGAATCGAGCTTTTTTCAAGATAGAGCCTTACAAGATCGCAGCTGTCGCACACCGCTACGGTATAAAGAGAAACCGGATTAACCAGGGCCGCCTCTTCAATCTGTAGGCCAACAGCATCTGACAGCGGTATTGGCACACCTTCGACCTCGCTCTCTTCAAACTGAACATCGTTTGGTGGAGGGGTATCCTGGTAGACCACATTGCCATCCTGATCGATCCATTTATACAGCGTAGCAGCACTCACCGAAAAACCGGTGAGTGCTGCGACCAGAAACAAGCTGGTTAAAATTAATTTTTGCATAGGGGCATTTTACGCCGCTTCCTCCACTGGGCTCAATCCCGAGTGACGTAAAAGCGCATCTACACTGGGTTTTCGCCCCCTGAACGCCTCAAATAGCGCCATTGGCTCCTCTGATCCACCTTTTTCAAGGATATTTTTCAGAAATCTGCGACCAGTAGCCCTGTCAAATACACCCTTTTCCTCAAACATGCTGTAGGCATCTGCCGACAGTACCTCGGCCCATTTATAACTGTAATAGCCGGCGGCATAACCGCCGGCAAAAATATGTCCAAATGAGTGCTGGAAACGGTTATAGGCGGGAGGATGGATAACAGCGACCTGATCTCTTACCCGGTCTAGCAAATGCTGTATGGACTCAGAACCGGCCGGGTCGTACTCAGTATGAAGCAGAAAATCAAAAAGACTGAATTCCAGTTGGCGGCACATCTGCATGGCAGACTGAAAGTTTCGTGCCTGCCGCATTTTATCCAGTAGTGCCTCTGGCAGGGTCTCTCCTGTTTCAATATGGCCTGAAATCAGGTCCAGAGCCTCACGCTCCCAGCACCAGTTCTCGAGAAACTGGCTGGGTAATTCAACGGCATCCCAGGGCACGCCATTGATACCAGAGACCCCGGAAACCTCGATCTGGGTGAGCATATGATGCAATCCATGCCCAAATTCGTGAAACAGCGTCATCACTTCATCGTGGGTCAACAATGAAGGCCTGGCCTCTACTGGCGCGGAAAAATTACAGGTAAGAAACGCCACCGGCAGCTGCATGCCGTCAGCAGTCATTCGGCGCCCGGCACAATCCGCCATCCAGGCGCCTCCGCGTTTTTGTTTGCGCGCATACAGATCAGTATAAAAGTGCCCTCTTGTATGATTTTTTTCGTCTGCAATACGGAAAAACTGCACATCTGGATGCCAGGTTGAAGGCGCGGCTGCTTCTTCGACCTTGATGCCGAATAACCTTGCAACGATTTCAAACATTCCCTGCAACACCTTTGGCAGCGGAAAATAAGGACGCAATGCTTCCTGGGAAAAGTCATAGCGATGCTGCCTCAATTTATCGCTGGCGTAGGCATAGTCCCAGGGTGCAAGCACGTCAATAGCCAGATGTTTGCTGGCAAAAGCAGCCAAATCTTCCACTTCCCGGGCGGCAACAGGTTTTGATTTTTCTGAAAGCTGGCTGATAAAACCCAGCACTTCGTCACTGGTTTCTGCCATTTTTGTCGCCAGCGAGAGTGCACCATAGTGCTCAAACCCAAGCAGATGCGCCTCCTCTCGTCGCAGAGAAAGAAGCTGGAGCATTACTTCACTATTGTCCCACTCGCCCGCACTGGGTCCGACGTCACTGGCCCGGCTGACATAAGCTCTATATACCTGCTCACGCAAAGCAGCATTATCAGCATAACTCATCACCGCAAGATAGGATGGGCCCTGGAGAGTGAATCGCCAGCCTTCAACTTCTGCAGTTTTAGCGGTCTGTCTGGCAAGTTCCAGGGCATTTTGCGGAATGCCGCCGAGTTCAGACATATCTGTAATATCAACGGACCATGCATCGGTAGCATCCATCAGATTTTGCGAGAATAAATTCCCCAGCTCGGACAGCTTGCTTGAGATTTCACGGAAACGCTCCTGGTCTGCTGGCTGCAGATCAATGCCAGATAGTTTGAAATCACGCATCGCATTATCAATGACTTTCTTTCTTGCGGGATCAAGTGTTTCGAAGTCTTCGCGGTCACGAATCGCCAGCACCTTATTGAATAATCCCTGGTTTTGCCCCATCTCCGAGGCATAATCCGATAGTTTTGGCAAACAAGCCTGATAAGCCTGCCTGAGGGCATCACTATCACGAACGCCGTTTAAGTGGGCCACAGGAGACCATACCCTTTCCAGCTCATCATCCAGCTGCTCAAGGGGCGCCATAAAATTTTCCCAGCCGGGAATGGTCACAGTCTCAATCAGGTGTTTGATCTGTTGTCTGTTTCGTTTGAGCATATAGTCCACAGCAGGTTCAACATGCTCTGGTAATATCTGGTCGAACCTCGGTAAACCGGAAAGGTCAAGAAGTGGGTTCTTTGTTTTCATTAATTCCTCGTTAAAGCACTTGTAACAATGTTAAATAAATTTGATTTTATCGTGATTGGTGGCGGAAGTGGCGGCATCGCAAGCGCCCGCCGTGCGGCCGAACACGGCGCTCAGGTACTGTTAATAGAAAACGGTCCTTTGGGAGGCACCTGCGTCAATGTAGGATGTGTGCCCAAAAAAGTCATGTGGAACGCATCCCACATAGGTGAAGCCCTGGATCTCGCCGCTGATTATGGATTTGAGGTTAAAAACCAGGGGTTTCAATGGCGGAAAATCAAACAATCAAGAGACGCCTATGTATCCAGATTAAATAATATCTACGATCGAAACCTGCAGAATTCGAAGGTTACCGTAGTCCATGGTACCGGCAAATTTGTTTCTGATCATGTTATCGAGGTCAATGGAGAAAGATTCGAAGCACCGCACATACTGGTAGCCACCGGAGGTCTGCCGACGGTTCCCGATCTGCCTGGTGCCGAACTTGGTATCACCAGCGATGGTTTTTTTGCGCTGGAAACATTGCCTGCCAGAACACTGGTCATTGGCGCGGGTTATATCGCCACGGAACTTGCGGGGGTGCTGCATGGTCTTGGAAGCAAGGTCACCATGCTGCTGCGCAAAGACAAGCTTTTGCGCACTTTTGACCACAGCATTAACGCTCTGTTGATGGAACAAATGGAAGCCAGTGGCATCGATATTATCAAAAATGCTTTGTTGACAGAATTGCTGGAACAGGACGATGAGATTGGATTCAAGGACGCCAATGGAGAAATTACTGCTGGCTTTGACTGTATCATCTGGGCCATCGGTCGGCATACCCATATAGAACCTCTTGGGCTGCAGAACACCGCTATTGATATTGATGCAAAAGGTTTCATTGTTACCGATAAATACCAGAATACCAGCGCCGCCGGGGTTTATGCAGTTGGCGACGTGACCGCAGCAGCACCACTCACCCCGGTCGCGATTGCTGCCGGCAGACGACTATCGGAGCGATTGTTTAATAATAAGCCTGATTCGTATCTCGATTACAGCAATATTCCGACGGTGGTGTTCAGTCACCCACCCATTGGAACCGTAGGCCTCACTGAAGCAGAGGCAAGAAACGCATACGGAGATGAGATAAAAGTTTATCTCAGCCGATTTACCAATATGTTGTACGCAGTATCAGATCACAAATCACCCACACTGGTGAAACTCATTGTAACCGGGCAGGAAGAAAAGGTTGTGGGTTGCCATATTATCGGCGATGGCGCTGATGAAATGCTGCAGGGCTTTGCGGTGGCCATAAAAATGGGCGCTACCAAGCAGGATTTCGACGATACTGTCGCCATACATCCCACTGCGGCGGAAGAGCTGGTGACGCTGCGTTAGGCTGGCTGCCAGGCTCAGGCAGCCCGTTGCAACCGCTTAAGATGCACCAGTAACAGTGAAATCGCTGCAGGGGTAACCCCGGGTATACGCGCCGCCTGACCTACGGTTTCCGGCCTGGTTTGCTCCAGCTTCTGCTGCACCTCCGATGAAAGACCGCTTACCTGCTGGTAATTGATTTCCTGGGGAATGAAGGCGTTTTCCTGTTTTTTCTGGCGCTCAATCTCTGTCAGTTGGCGCTCGATATAGCCATCGTAACGTGCTTGTATTTCCAACTGACGAATTGCCTGATCATCTTCAAGACGGGCATCCAGATCCGCCAACTGCGCCAGCTGCAGATAACTGGTCTCAGGCCGCCTCAGCAAATCCAGCAGGTTGGTTTCGCGGGCCAGAGGCTGACCAAGGGCCTGGGTAACCGCTGCATCAACAGGCGAACCTGGACGAAGCCATGTCTTTTGGAAACGCTGTTTTTCCGCAACCACGACATCTCGTTTTCGCTCAAACCGCTGCAGACGTTCGCCACTGACCAGACCCAGGCGATGCCCGGTCTCGGTCAATCTCAGATCAGCATTATCTTCGCGTAACTGCAGCCGATACTCTGCCCGGGAAGTGAACATTCGGTAGGGTTCTGCAGTCCCCATGGTCACCAGATCATCAATCATTACGCCAATATAGGCTTCATTTCGTCCCGGTGACCAGGACTCGAGATGCCTTGCCCTGCGCGATGCATTCAACCCCGCTATTAATCCCTGCCCCGCCGCTTCTTCGTAACCCGTGGTGCCATTAATCTGACCGGCAAAGTACAGACCATCTATACACTTTGTTTCAAGGGAATGTTTTAAACCGCGCGGATCAAAAAAATCGTACTCAATTGCATATCCGGGACGGGTAATATTTGCTTGTTCAAATCCCTTTATACTTCGCACCAGTGTTTGCTGGACATCAAAAGGTAAACTCGTGGAAATTCCATTAGGATAGACTTCTGTGGTGTTAAGGCCTTCTGGTTCGATAAAAATCTGGTGGCTTTCGCGCTCGGAAAAACGTACTACCTTGTCTTCAATAGACGGGCAATATCTGGGCCCGACACCTTCGATCACACCGCCATAAAGGGGGGAACGATCCAGAGCATCGGCAATAATCTGATGGGTCTGCGCATTGGTATGGGTGATGTGGCAGTTGATTTGCTCAGGATGATCCTGAGCCTGGCCAAGATAAGAAAACACCGGTACTGGCGTGTCCCCGGGCTGGGGTAAAAGGTCGGTGTAATTAATTGATTTGCCGTCGATTCTCGGTGGTGTGCCGGTTTTCAGACGATCCACATCGAAGGGTAATTCACGCAGTCTTTGCGCCAGTGCTATAGAAGGCGGATCACCAGCACGGCCACCTTTGGCATTGTCCATACCCACATGAATTTTGCCGTTGAGAAAAGTGCCGGTGGTAAGCACAACGGTTGGCGCAATTATTTCGAGACCCAGCTGGGTTCTAACACCATTTACCCGATTATTTTTAACCAGAAGGTCATCAACAGATTGCTGGAACAGGGTGAGGTTCAACTGGTGTTCCACTGCACGACGAATCTCCATTTTATACAGCGCCCTGTCGGCCTGAGCCCGCGTCGCCTGAACTGCAGGACCCTTACGCGCATTAAGAATTCGAAAATGAATACCGGAGCGGTCTATGGCCTGGGCCATAATGCCACCAAGTGCATCGATCTCCTTCACAATATGGCCTTTACCAATCCCGCCAATCGCGGGATTGCAGGACATTTGTCCAATAGTTTCGATGTTATGGGTCACCAGCAGCGTGTCAGCGCCGGTACGCGCCGCTGCCAGGGCAGCCTCAACCCCTGCGTGGCCGCCACCAATTACAATAACATCAAAGTCTTCGCTATATTTCATCCTATAATTATAACATTTTGAAGGCTATAAACCGCTGAAATAAAGGGGTTCTTCTACCGGCATTGATGACAATGCCAGGACCGGCGGGTTACTCGGGAGACTGGTAGTAGTAATCGTAGTTATTGAGAATTTCCCGGGTAAAACGCCAGGCTTCATTATGGGACAGATTACTGTTGTCAGGAATGATGACCCGGGTGTAGAGCGCACGGCCGAACCGTTGTTTGAGTCTGCCAAGCCGATTATCCAACTCCCCTTTAGTAACAGATTCCGGCTCGCTTGCATCGGGCTCTTGCAAGCGGTATTCGTAACCCGTAGCAGAACGCTTGAAATAGACCAGTGCAACTTCTTTCCCCGCCGAGCTTCGCGCAGCACGAATCAGACTGCGGTATTTCTCTTCAAGAGAATCATACTCGTCCTGCAGCGATATAAATCTCTGTCCCTGTTCTGACGCCTGGGATTGCAGTAACTGGTTTTCCTGCTCTCGTTTACGGATTCTTTCCACCAGCGCTTCAATTTCCTTGCTGGCATCGGCAAATTGCTGTTGCACCAGCCCTTCATTGGATTGCAATGCTTCATATTCTTTTTGCTTTTGCGCAAGCTGGGTCAACAGACCTGTTTCCTGGGCCCGTTGTTTCTGCAATTCAATATTCAGTTGCGCAAGCTTCAGATTGAGGTTATCAATCTGGCCGGATAAGTCCAGATTGGTTTGCTCCAAAGTACTCACCTGGGTTTCGGTATTCAGCTGCAGCGCGGAAAACTGCTGTGATATTTGCGCCAGTTGACTGGATAGCAGCTGCTCCTGCTGGGCAAGATTTGCAATTTTTTTCTGTTGGGCCTCACTCGCTACCTGAAACTCGCTGCGCTCCTGTGTAAGCGCTCTGGTCTGATCGACTAGAGCGGACTTGTCGCTTTCCAATGATTGATTCTGTGTGGTAAGCGATGATCGTTCGGCTTCCAGGGACTGGTTCAGGGCTGTGAGTTCAGTCCGTTCCG
>Ga0055584_100007568_pt1 | contig 10648 bp, 7 predicted proteins | sample OSDHelmetaG_FD_58716 | JGI IMG/M metagenome (GOLD analysis project Ga0055584, IMG submission 58716) | Pelagic marine sediment microbial communities from the LTER site Helgoland, North Sea, for post-phytoplankton bloom and carbon turnover... | ecosystem: Environmental > Aquatic > Marine >...
CCCCGATTGTGCCATACTCGGCCCAGCCCATTGCGCGGCCAGTTGCATGCCGGAGTACTTTGAAACCTTTGCCGACGACGGCTCGCCCCTGGGCCTGGTTCCCCGCAGCCAGGTACACCAGCAGGGCCTGTGGCACAAATCCGCCCACGTCTTCCTGTTTGACTCAACACGCCAGCTGTACCTGCAACGCCGCGCTTCTGACAAGGATCTCTACGCCAATCTCTGGGACTTCAGCGTTGGCGAGCACCTCATTCCCGGTGAAAGCTATCACGCGGCCGCCGTGCGGGGGTTGCAGGAGGAGTTGGGGATAAAAGGCGTCGCTTTGCAGGCCGTAGGCGGAGAGCGGGCGTCAAGCTATCACGCCGCGGATCAAGGCGTTTCCGACAGGGAATTCCAGCAAGCCTACAGCGGCTGTTACGACGGGCAGATTTTGCCAGACCCGGCGGAGGTAGCCGAAGTTCGCAGCATAACGCTCGTGGAGCTCGAGCGCTGGATCGCGCGTACGCCGGAACAATTTACCCCGCTCTTCGTCCGTGACATCTACGAACTGGGCTTCATCCAGGCGCAGGCGCCGCATGCCGACTGAGACAACGAGCGTCGCCGAGCAGCTGGCCGGATATCGCCGCGATTATCTGCTGATCACCTGCGCCACCATCGCACTGGCCCTGCTTGCAATCGCTGCCCTCGATCTGGTGTCAATGAACAGCATGCTGGGGCGTGCCGCCCACGCGGTGCACGAGATGTTTGGCGCCATGTGGTGGGGAATACTTATCGCGGTGGTTGTCATCGGGATGCTGGATCGCATACCCCAGGAATTCATCGTTGCCTTGCTAGGCCAGCCCGGCAGCCGCCGCGGCGTATTGCGCGCGGCCATCGCCGGGGTACTTTTGGACCTGTGCAGCCACGGCATACTGATGGTAGGCGCCAAGCTTTACGAGCGTGGGGCCAGCGCCGGCCAGGTCATGGCATTCCTGATTGCCAGCCCCTGGAACTCGATCTCCCTGACCTTCATTTTGATCGGTCTGCTCGGCCTGGGCTGGACCCTGGCATTCATTGCCTTGTCGCTCGTCGTCGCCGTGGCAACGGGCCTCGCTTTCGATGCACTCGAGTCCCGGTCGTTGATTCCAGGCAACCGCTCCAGCATCGACCTGCCAGAAAATTTGCGCTGGCGGAATCTGCTACAGAGCTTCGATTGGACGATCAAGGGGATGCTTGACCTGCTCGTTCGGGGGATTCGTGGTTCGCGCATGGTCCTCAGATGGCTGGCATTCGGGCTGGTTGTGGCGGCAACGATTCGAGCGCTGCTGACCGCGGAAGATTTCGCCACCTGGTTCGGCCCAAGCCTGGTGGGGCTGCTGCTTACACTGCTCGGCGCGGCCATATTCGAAGTGTGCTCGGAGGGCTCCGTGCCCATCGCCGCTGACCTGATGAATCGCGCACATGCCCCCGGCAACAGCTTCACCTTCCTGCTGGCCGGGGTAGCCACCGATTACACCGAGGTCATGGTGCTCAAAGAAACCACCCAATCCTGGCGCATTGCCCTGTTGCTACCAGCAATCACAGTTCCCCAGGTACTGATTATCGGTTACCTGCTCAATGCTTCGGCATAACTGAAGGCCTCACACAGCAACTAAAACAGCCCCAATTGCTTGTCGTCGCCGATGACCCGGGCAAAATCCAAGCCCAGCGCACCCAGCACCGGCTCGGCCACGGGGCGCACCTGCTTGTCGACGTAGTGTTCACGGTCGGGCTCATGGCTCAGCGCATCCAACGGCTCGGGACCGGCGGTGGTAATGAGATAAGCTATGGTGCGGCCCGGGGGCGCCGCAGATTTGCGCGCTGCTGCCACGTGGGGCGGCGTGTTAGCAACATAGCTGTCGAGACTTTTCCGCAGCCCTTTGCGATACACCAGCAGCTCGTCGAGCTCCCCGTCGCGCAAGCGGCCGACCACGCCCGCCAGGTAAGCGTCGACCTGCTCGCCGGCAAACAGGCGCGCATACAGCTCCCGTTGCACCATTTTGGCGAGCTCTGTCCAGTCGCGACGCACGACCTCCATACCAACAAATTGCACCTCGCTGGGGTCGCTGCCCCACACCAGCCCGGCGTAACGCTTGCGGGCGCCGGCATCGGCATGGCGCATGGGCGGCAGGAAAAGCTTGGTATAGAGCTTTTCGAACTCCAGCTCCAACCGGCTGGTCACCTTCCAGCGCTCGGCAATATGGCCGGCCAACGCCGCATTCATCTGCACCGCCAGAGCCTCGGCTTCAGCAACCGACGCAGGCGCGGAATTCGCCTGCGCGCTCACAAACACGCTATCGGTGTCGCCATAAAGGACCCGATAGCCGTGTTGCTCAAACCAGTCCTTGGTCCACTGCAGGAAATAGCGGCCCTGGCCGGTGATCGCGTTGGCGAGCTCCGGGTTGTAAAACCGGCAGGCCGAGGTTCCAAGCACGCCGTAAAAGGAGTTCATGAGAATCTTGATGGCCTGGGAAGCGACCGCATCTCCCGCGGCCTTTGCGGCCTCGCGCTGGGGAAACAAGTCGTCCAACATGCCCGGGAGGATTCCCGGCGTACGTCTGAAGGCCGCGCCATTAACCAGACGAAGCAGGTTCGCGCCGTCCCTTGCGGCGGCGATGAATTCCACCGGATCGACATTGAAAGTACGAATGATGCTCGGATATAGCGACTTGAAGTCGAACACCATGACGTTTTCATGGATCCCGGTGGTGGGTTCGAACACCGCGCCGCCAGCCTGAGCCGCATGCGCTTGGGCGTCGTCCGCGCGCACGCTGGGGGCCACCAAACCTCGCTCGTACAACGCCGACAGGTAAAGAAAATCGAACGAGGCGATACTTGCCGAGACGCGATCAGGCGTCATGCCGGTCAGCTTGCTGCGGGCAAAGGCCAGCCGCACAACGTCGAGCTTTTCGACGATCTCCAGCGCCAAACGGGCATCGGTGCGCGCATAAAGGGCAAATGCGGGCAGGTCCTCAAGATAGCGCTGCATGATCGAGTGCGCCCGATCGCCGCCGGCCAGGGTCTTACCCTCACCGAGCACGCTCCTGGCAACCGCATCGAGCGAGTACTCGTCCATACGTACGAACGCGCCCCGCAACAGGTCAATGCCATCCAAAACCACGCGCCCGGGGATGCTCGCGTGGCCGCTGCCAAAGTATCCCTGAGCTGGTCGAATGCGCAGCTTTCCAGGTTCCCTGCCAAGGTGCAGGGGGTAGCGAACGCGCTCGGCAATTCGCGCCAGCACGCTGAGATCAAAGTCCACCACATTCCAACCAGTGAGCACATCAGGATCAAACTGCGATAGCAGTGCGCAAAATGCTTCGAGCACGGCACGCTCGTCGACAAACCCCCGGGCCCGGGGCGGCATGGGGCGGGCGTCCGGGTCCACCACCAGCACCTCGTCAAGGCCTTGGCCGTATACCGATATGGCAAGCAAGCGTTCGGCGCGATGATCGGTTTCAATATCAAACGCCAGCACCCGCGGCTCAATGTGAGCATCGGCCGCTGTCACATGAGGGTCATCGAATACCAGCTCGATACCGTTTCCCGATCGCGGCTCGCCAACGATCCGGCAGCCGCCCTTTATCCCACGATCAATCAAATAGCGTACGGCAAAACGCACATCCGCTTCGTAAGTGTCAATGCCGTGCCTATGCAGCTCATCGCGCATGCCGGGCGCATCCGAAGGCAGGGCAACGTCTATCCGGGCGACCGGCTCGCCGGCAAAAGTTGTCTGCGGCGTCGCACGCGTTCGCAGCGCCCGGGTTGCAGCAGCAGCTTCTAGGTCGGCCTGGCGAATGTAGAAATGCGGCGACTGACGATGGTCCCGAACCAGAAACGAGGCGCCGCTTTCCAGCCGCCCATACAGGTGCACGACCGGCTTCTCGGCGACTATTCGATAGCTGGCCTGCAAAATGAAACCGCATGCTTCCATGTGACTATTGTGCGCCCGCGGCACGCTTTTGGGCAGCTTCAGGCGTCGTTAGGGAGCTTTGTCAGGGCCACCAGCAGCAGCACGCCAAGGCCCACAGTGCACGCGAAAGCCGGGGCCCGGTAGCTGCCGACCCAGTCATAGCCCAGGCTGAACAGCACCGGGCCCACGGCCGAAGCAAATACCGTCAAGGCGGTATTGAGGCCGGATATCTCGCCAAGGTGGAGGCGGCCAAAGTGACGTACGAACGCCAGGTTAGACAGCACACCCCACAAGCCACCGCCTGCGCCAAAGCCCACCACAAGCAGCCAATAACCCCACGGGGCATGCAGGTTCAACAAGCCGCAGCCGCCGAACAGGAAGGCCAACAGCATGAGCAACAGAAACGGCTTCAGGCGGCGGCTGTCGGCGAGCCAGCTGGCAACCAAATTAACGCTGGTTGCCACCAGCGCCTGGGGCAGGAAAAAACCGAATGCTTCGCCCTGTCCGCGGCCGGCCTCGGCAAAAATCGCCACGATGTGGAAGGTAACCGCGGTGCCAAACAGCGCGTGTATGGAGAGCCCGCAGCTGTAGAGCCAGAAGACCGGGGTGCGCCGCGCATGGCTGAGGGTCCTGTCAGCACCCGCGGGACTCATCTTGCCGCCCAGCGGATGGCCTTTGCTTGACGCCCCATCGGGCAACAGCCCGCACGACTCTGGCGAATCCCGCAAAAATATCAGCGCCAGCACGGAAAATACCGCACCGAGAGCGAGCGCCATGACGAGCAACGCGCCACGCCAACCAAACTGGCCGATCAGCAGGGCCAGCAGCAGCGGCGCCAGGGAAAAGCCCAGAGACACAAACACACCGCGGGATCCGGAAACGATACCACGCCGCCGCTCAAACCAAACCAGCAGCACATTGCGCGAGGCGCTGGTCATGACCCCTTGCCCGGCGAAGCGCACGCCGAAGTATCCCAGCATGATGAGCGGAAAGGTGACGACGCCCAGGGCCCAGCCGGTCCAGCCAGCGATTGCGCCAGCCAACAGATCCACGCTGCTGATGTACAGCAACACCAGCGCCAACCCCAGCGACGCACCCACCATCATGGTGCGCGCGCCCAGGCGATCGTACCAGCGTCCCGCGCGGGTCAGGAACAACGCACTGCCGAGGGTGCCAAAAAAATATGTGATGGACAGTTGCGTTCTGCTGAGCCCCAGGGTTTCGATAAAGGCGTCGGTAAACACGGCCATGCCCATGGTTTGGCCGGGAATGCTCATGAGAAAACCCATGGTGGAAAACAACCAGATTGCCCAGCCATAGAAAAACGGCAGCCGCCGCACATCGAAAGGCCACTGAGCTGGCACCGTGTAGCGATGCCTGGTCATTATTCGAGGGAGGCTTGGCGCAGCAACTGCAACTCCCGCAACACGGGCATTGCCTCCAGGTCGCGCTGAGACAAGCGCTGCCACTGGATGCCGGTGGGCGCGCTATGAGGCGACGCAACCCGGATCGTTCGGGTTGGCGTGCAGATCACGCTTAGGGGCAGGTCGTTGGAATCCACAGGGAAGTCGCCAACCACCTGCACGTCATGCACGGTGGTCGCCACCGGCCGAGCCTCCAGGCCCAGTTCCAACAACATGGCAAATTCAATGTCGCTGTAGCCAGCGCCTTTCCCGCAGCGCTTGCCCTGCGGCGTAACCGCCGCGCATCCGCTAACCATGGCATCGAGTTGCGGCATGTCACGCAACGCTACGGGCTGCGCCCAGCGGGACATGGTTTGCCGAGCGGCGGCCTGAGGAAAACAGGCCGGAGCGATGAGGTTAGGGTCGAGACGCATGAAACCACCGGTAAGCCTTGGCGTGGGTACGTAAAGACAGATCCCCCGGCGCAAGGCCTCCAGTCGCACCGCCTGCTGCGCCGTGTCTGGATTTACTTTGATCGCCTTAGCTTCAGCCCAGACCGGCTCCGCAAACAAGCGCTGGGCAGCAAGCTCAGCTCCCACGAAATTAGGTATACGACCGTGAACGGGAAACGGCGGCCGGGACAGGCCCTCGCGTTCGAGGATGTCCCACGCATGCTGGCGCGCGGCCTGCTTTGCTCGAAATTCTTCATTCACTTCGGGGTCACTAGACGGCAGGTCGATGGCATCAGCGGTTACAGCACGGGCATACTACATGGGCGTCACGGAGAACACATGCTTGAGCGCTATCCAGCTCTGAAATATCCAAGGTACCGTCGTTACTGGCTGGCTTCCTTGGCGTCCGTGGGGGCAACTCAACTCACGACCCTGGGTCAGGGTTGGCTGATATTCGAGCTCTCTGGGTCCGCTTTGCAGCTGGGTTACCTCGGCGCAGCCGCCGCGATACCCAACATCATCATGACCCTGATCGGCGGAGTCATCGCCGACCGCTTCGACAAGCGCATCATCCTCATGTGTACCTCAGCCTTTATCACGCTGCTGCTGAGCGTATTGGCGTGGCTCGATTACACCGGGCAGGTCACCGTCTGGCAGGTGCTGACGGTGGCCGCGTTATTTTCCTTAACAACCGGGCTGGACTGGCCGGTTCGCGTATCAATCTTCCCACAGCTGGTCGCGCGCAGCGCTTTCATGAGCGCGGTGGCGCTGAACTCCTTCATTTGGCAGGTGACCCGCATGGCCATGCCCGCCCTTGGCGGGTTAGTGATCGCCATCAGCGACACTTGGCTGATATTTGCTTTTGGCGCCGTGGGCTTCGCGATCATGTTCATGGTCATTTCGCGGATTCACGTCACCGTGAGCGAGCACTCGGGCGATTCTCCGCTGCAGCAGGTCGGCGAAGGGTTCCGATACATCTGGCAGACCGAGCTGTTTCGCTGGCTCCTGCTAATGACGTTTGTCGGCATGTTTTTTTCCATGTCCTACGTGCAGATCATGCCGGTGTTTGCAGACTTGCTGGGCGCAGGAGAAACGGGCTACGGCTACCTGTTGTCGGCTGGCGGCGTAGGTTCGGTAGTTGGCACGCTCATCATGGGCGGCGCCCACAACCAGCGGCATCTTGGCCGCCTGCTGCTGGCCAGCGCCACCCTGTCGGTGCTGTCGCTTATGCTGTTCGCCACATTCGCCGGCGCCGGGTGGTACCTGGCTACGCTTTTCATGAGCTTCGCCACCTCAGCGTTTGCCTCAGTGTTTCTCGTTGGCTCCATGAGCGTCATGCAAATGACGGTCCCCGACGGCCTGCGCGGCCGGGTAATGGGAATTCACACCATCGGTTTCAGCCTGTCACCGCTGGGAGGACTACTGCTGGGCGCGCTGACGGAGTTGTTTGGCGGACCGACGGCCGTGATGTTGGGCAGCAGCGTCTACCTGCTATGCATCATCTGGCTGGGGGTTTCAGTGCGCATGCTACGCCGCATTGACGGCAAAGCGCTGAGCGCCGGCTAGTTGCCACCTGCCGCCCGAGCTCGCTCCAAATCCAGCTGCTCATGCAGCACCAGCAGAGAATTGCTCTGTAACTCGCGCTCACGCTCCAGCTCAACGACCCGGCGCTGCTCGCGCTCCAGGCTCTTGCTCATGCGATCCCGCGCCTGCCGGTTTCGCTTGAGCCGCGATTCCAGGGCTTGCAGCTCATTACGCAACTGGTCTGCGGACCCGTCTGCATCCGCTCCGGAAAGCTCCAGCGCCAACGCATCAAGCTGTTCCTGAGCGGACTGCCGCTGGGCGTCAGCCTGTGCGAGTTCCCGATCCTTCGACCGCAGCACGTTGCTCTGGCCGTTGATCTCGTCATGCAGCTCGCCCATGCGCGCGTCCTTGGCTTTGACTTCGGCGCGCAAGCTGTTCAATTGCGCATCACGACCACGCAGCAATGACTCGCACTGCGACAGCTTATCCTTGAGTTCGGTCACCGCGCGCCGCAGCTCTTCTTCCTCCCGCAAGGCGTTATTGTTGCGCGCCAGCCAACCGGCGGCGGCGCCGCAAATCAGGGCCATCAGGAGATACAAGGCAATGTTTAGAATCAGATAGATCACGCGGCCGCCCCCAATACCCTGAATTCAACGCGTCGGTTTGCCTTGCGGCCTGCGCCACTGGCGTTAGCTGAAATCGGCTGAGATTCTCCGTAGCCACGCGCCACCAGCTGCCCGGCCGCTACCCCGCTGCGCACCAGATAGTTGCGCACAACATCGGCGCGGCGCTGGCTGAGCTGTTGGTTGATCTCAGCATCGCCTCGGGAATCCGTGTGGGTAGCTATCTCCAACCTGACCCCGCAGCCGCGGGCCAGACGCGCCAGCGTTGTTAACGTGCGATAGCTCGCGTCGGCAAGCTCCGCACTGCCGGAGCGAAACGACACCCGTTGATCTTGCAGCAGATCATCAATCTGCCGCTGACAGACCCCGGCGTCGCCAACAATGGTGATGCCATTGGCTACTTCGGTTACACCCCAAACCTCTTCCGCAGCGAGCCCCGCACGCCGCTTCGCCTGAGCGTCGGAGGCCGCGCCGGCCAGCACGATCTTCTGACCCTGGGCATCAGCACTCACCCAGAACAGCTCGGGCTGTTGGACCTCCCGGGTGACCCTGGCAGCTAAATCCTCCTCGACCCCGGTAGCCACATTGAAAACGCAAATGAGCAGCAGGCAGAGGAAGGCGCAGCCGCTGGCAGTAAGAATTTCGAATTGGGAAAAACGCACATCCATTGCTGAGAACGCAACGCCTCCTGACAATTGTCAACGCCCCCTAAAACAGGGATTTATCCTGAATTGTGGGCACAATTTGCGTCCCAATACGTTAACTAATTCGCACTTGAGCCAGATAGCCGGTTGCCGGGCTGTAAGGCTCAGACCGAAGCTGGATCGACCTTTTCCAGGTCTAGGCCAGCCTTGTCGGCATATTCCAGAGCGGCGGTTCGAGGCAGATCGTTGTATTGCGCCAGCGACGAAAGCGCCGCAAAGACGATCCATTGCGCGGAAACCTCGAAGTATTGGCGCAATACACCGCGATCTTCGGACAAACCAAAGCCATCGGTGCCGAGCACCGTGTACGGCCCTGGAATCCAGCGCGATACGCTCATCGGCAGGGCTTTCTGATAGTCGCTGGCAGCAACAAAAACCCCCCGCTCGTCAGCAAGCAACTCGCCGAGATATGGCTGCTCAGCGCCGCCGCCAACCTGCAACAGCCGGTCGCGCTCAACAGCCAGCGCTTGCCGGGAAAGCTCGTTGTAACTGGTAACGCTCCACACGTTGCAACCGATGCCGCGGCTCTCCAGAACCTGCGCAGCCTCGAGAACCTCGCCCATAATGGCCCCGCTGCCCAGCAAATTGACCTGCGCCTCGGGGTTGCGCGTGAAGCAATAAATGCCGTTGAGTATCCCCTGTTCCACACCCTCCGGCATGGCGGGCATGGCATATGCCTGATTGGTGAGCGTCAGGTAGTAGAAAATATTCTCCTGCTCCTGATACATGCGGCGTATGCCCTCCCGGACAATCACGGCGATCTCGAAGGCGAACGCCGGATCGTAGCTCTTCAGGCTGGGAAACGTATTCGCAAGCAGATGCGAATGCCCGTCCTGATGCTGCACGCCCTCGCCGTTGAGCGTCGTTCGCCCCGAGGTTCCGCCGAGCAAGAAGCCTTTGCAGAGCATGTCGCCCGCTGCCCAAACCATGTCCCCAACCCGCTGGAAGCCGAACATGGAATAGAAAATATAAAACGGGATCATCGGCAGGCCATAGTTCGCATAAGCGGTACCCGCCGCGAGAAAAGATGCCATGGCGCCGGTCTCGCAGATGCCTTCCTGCAATATCTGTCCATCTTCCGCCTCACGATACGGGGCGATGGTGCCGGCATCCACAGGCTGGTATTGCTGCCCGGCGGGCGAATAGATTCCGGCCTGCGGAAACAGCCCGTCCATGCCGAAGGTGCGCGCCTCATCCGGCACGATGGGAACCACGTAACGGCCTATCTTCTTGTCCCGCAACAACTTGGCCAGCATTCGCACCATTACACCGGTAGTCGAAACTGGGCGGTCAACGCCACTTAACATGTCGTCAAACAAGCTCGCTTCAGGCGGCTCAATACGCTCGCATCGAACCTGGCGTTGCGGCAGGAACCCACCCAACGCGGCTCGGCGACCACGCAGGTACTGGAGTTCCCGCGAATCTTCCGGCGGACAGTAAAACTCCGCGCGAACAATTTGCTCGTCGCTAAGGGGGATGCCTAAAGTCTGCGCAAGCTCGCGGCGCTCGTCCGGGTTGAGATTTTTCTTCTGATGTACAGTGTTGCTGCCCGCGGTGCCTTGTCCAAGGCCATCACCTTTCACCGTCTTCAACAGAACTACGCACGGTTTTCCGGCAACCCCGGCAGCCTGCTGAAAAGCGGCGAAGATCTTTTGGTGGTCGTGTCCACCACGCTTGATGGATCTTATCTCCTCGTCTGTGAGCGTCTTCATCAGCTCACTGAGTTCCGGTGTATTTTCCACCCAGTGCTCGCGGACAACGTCGCCGCTGGATACGGTGTACATCTGGTAGTCACCATCCACCGCTTGTTCCATGCGCTCCTGCAAAATGCCGTGTTCGTCCCGCGACAGCAGCGCGTCCCAGCCGCCGCCCCAAATCACTTTGATCACATGCCAGTCGGCGCCCCGGAACGCCCGCTCCAACTCCTGAATTATCTTGCCATTGCCCCGCACGGGCCCGTCCAACCGCTGCAGATTGCAGTTGATGACCAGAACCAGATTGTCGAGATTTT
>Ga0055584_100007569_pt1 | contig 10648 bp, 11 predicted proteins | sample OSDHelmetaG_FD_58716 | JGI IMG/M metagenome (GOLD analysis project Ga0055584, IMG submission 58716) | Pelagic marine sediment microbial communities from the LTER site Helgoland, North Sea, for post-phytoplankton bloom and carbon turnover... | ecosystem: Environmental > Aquatic > Marine >...
TCGATGAGCCGGAACGTATCGCTCCGACCTGGCGGGTCCACAAAAAGCGCAGGGGGCTTGTGTGAGCAAAACAGAAATCCGGGGCCGGGTGGTTGCAAGCCGTTCGGCCCCGGGCCAGTTGCCTGCGGTTCAAATGCTATGAAGACCATCGGCCTCATTGTTAATCCGGTTGCCGGCATGGGCGGGCGCGTCGGGCTCAAGGGGAGTGATGGCGCGGAAATTCTTGAGCGCGCACGGGCTCTTGGTGCGGTGCCGGAAGCACCTGGCCGGGTCGTTCAGGCGCTCAATGTTCTGGCACGGGAAAGGGCGCGATGCGCCATTCTCACCTGGCCGGGCGATATGGGTGAGGTGGAGGCTCGTGAGGCCGGGTTTGAGCCCGAAGTAATTGGCTCGATTGAGCCCGGCGAGACCTCTCCGGATGATACCGAACGTGCCGCGCGAGAGATGGTCGCGCGCGGGGTGGACCTTTTGCTGTTCGCCGGGGGCGACGGTACAGCGCGGAATATATTTCATGCGGTCGGCGATGCCGTGCCGGTGCTGGGTATTCCGGCAGGCGTCAAAATTCACTCGGGCGTTTATGCCGTCACGCCGCGCGGCGCAGGGGAAGTTGCCGCGCGTTTTGTCGCGGGCGGAATCGGTAAATTCCGTGACGCAGAAGTGATGGACATCGATGAGGCGGCGTTTCGAGAGGGGCAGGTCTCGGCCAAGCTCTATGGCTATATGCGGGTGCCGGAAGAAAACCGGTTCGTACAAAGCGTCAAGGCCGGCGGACGCCGTACGGAGCGCGAAACGCTGGCCGGTATTGCGCACGATGTCGTCAGTCGGATGCAGGGTGACGATGAGCGGCTCTATATCATCGGACCCGGCACCACGACGCGCGCCGTTATGGAGGAGCTTGGCCTGCCCAATTCATTGCTGGGTGTGGATGTGGTGCAGGCTGGCAAGCTCGTCGCAAGCGATGTGATCGAGAGTGACCTGATGGCGCTGGTGGCCGATACACCGGCGCGTATTGTCGTGACGGTTATCGGCGGGCAGGGACATATGTTCGGTCGTGGTAACCAGCAACTCAGCCCGCGGGTGCTGCGGGCGGTTGGCCTGAAGAATATTACTGTCATTGCCACACAGGACAAACTGGTGGCGCTGGGTGGTCGCCCTCTGCTGGTGGATACGGGTGATGAAGGGTTGAACGCGGCGCTATCGGGGTATGCGCGGGTGGTGACCGGTTATCATGACTACACAATGTTTCGGGTTGGTCATGACGATGCGGAGGGCTAGGCCTCTTCGCAGAAATGTTTGTACATGATGCCGATGATGTCGCGTGCGACGGTGCTGGACAACGTGTAGTAAATCGCCTTGCCGTCGCGCCGGGTCGAGACCAGTTGTTCTTCCCGCAGACGCGCCAACTGTTGTGACAGCGTTGGCTGGCGAATGCCCAGAGCTTCTTCAAGCTGGGTCACGGAATACTCACCCTGTGACAGCAGGCACAGCAGCACCAGCCGGTTTTCGTTCGCCAGGGCTTTGAGAAAATCGCTGGCCTCGCGCGAGTTCTCCGAAAGCGCCTGCATTTTTGTATCGTCGAACGGGGCCACCACAGGCTTGTTCATAAGCGTTGTCCTGTAATCCTAAAACGCGATTTCGGTTTCAATTTCTTCTGCGCCGGCGCGGGCGCAGGTGTCGTCCACCTGGCCGCTTGGCGCCCCTGATATGCCGATACCGCCAACGATGGAGCCGGCAGCCGAGATCGGCACGCCACCGCCGAGCAACAGCGCGCCATCAACGTGTCGCAGCCCGGAAAAGGTTTTGTCCGTTTCGGCCAGTTCGCTCAGGCTCAACGTGTCTGTGCGGAAACTCACGGCTGTCCAGGCTTTTCGTCTGGCTGTCGACGGCGTGTGCGGCCCGGCAAAACGGTCGCGCAGGAGGACCTGTTCAATACCGAAGCGGTCAACCACCACAACTGAAACCTGATATCCTTCGGCACGGCAATAATCGAGCGCGGCCTGCGCCGCAACAAGTGCGGACTCCGGACTCAGCACCCTGAATGTAACAAGCGGGTCATCCTCAGCGCGGGCGGGGTTCGGGCCAGCAAAACCCAGCGCGATGGCGCCCGCGGCCAACGCGAGGGCTCTCAATCGAATTTTCATGGCCATGACGAAGGGTTTCCCTGTAACGATTTTTCCGGGCTGTCGAACACGGTGATCTAACCATAACACATTCAAACTTGATATATTATATTTTTCTTATACGATTGTCTGGCAGAATGAACCGCTCGGCAAGGGACGGAGATGAGAGTGACTGCGAAACAAGGACAGTTGAGGCGGGTGTGGGGGAGTGCCGTCGTGATTGCGGTGGCACTCATCGTCGCGACCTCTGCCCGTGCGGCTGATCTCGTCTCCTACACCGTAGTGGACAATGAGCGGATAACCGAGGCATTGACCGCTGAGCCGGGTGATCCCGTTCGTGGGCGGGCGGCGGTCATCCATCGGCAGAAGGGTAATTGCCTTGCCTGTCATATGCTGCCGATACCGGAAGAGCAGTTTCACGGCGACACCGGGCCGACTCTCGTTGGCGTGGGTGCGCGCTACGATGCCGGCGAGTTGCGGCTGCGCATCGTCAATTCCAAGATCGTTAACCCCGAGACCATGATGCCCGCCTTCTATCGCGTTGAGGGGCTCCACAGGGTTGGCGCCAAATTCAAGGACATACCCATGCTGAGTGCGCAGGAGGTGGAAGACGTCGTTGCCTACCTGCTGACACTCACCGAGGACTAGGCCCTGCTTGTGCGGCGCCGAACAAAGGACATGCGAATGACTACAACACAGGTAAGCGGAACGGTTGCGACACGGCGACAGGTGCTCGTTGGCATCGGGGCGGCGGGTATTGCGGCGGCCACCATGTCGGTATTTGCGCCGCTCGCCCGCGCCGAGTTTGAATCCATCGACGAGGCGCTCAAGGCGACGCTTGGCAGTGCTGTACCCGCCGAGGGCCGGATCGAGCTTGATGTTCCGCAGATTGCTGAAAATGGCAACGTGGTGCCCATCGGGTTTGATATCGACAGTCCGATGACGGCGGATGATTACGTAAAATCAGCCCATGTGTTTGCCGATGGAAACCCGAATCCGGATGTCGCCTCCGTTCATTTTACCCCGGCCTGCGGCGCCGCAATTTGCGCGACCCGAATGCGCCTGGCCAAAACCCAGAACATCATCGTCATCGCAGAAATGAGCGATGGCAGCTTTTATACGGCCAAGACCGAAGTGAAAGTCACGATTGGCGGCTGCGGCGGCTGACCGCCAACCAGGAGAATTGAGACATGGCGAAAGTCAAACCACGCGTAAAGGTGCCCAAGAAGGTTTCAAAGGGCGAGATCATCGAAATCAAGACGCTGATCTCTCACGCTATGGAATCGGGCCAGCGCAAGGACAAGAAAACCGGCGAACTCATCCCGCGGAAGATCATCAACAAATTTACCGCGAAGTTCGAGGATGAAGTGGTGTTCGCGTCGGACTGGCACCCGGCTATTTCGGCCAACCCCTACATGTCGTTTCACTTCAGGGCAGAAAAGAGCGGCGCCTTCAATTTTGAATGGATGGACGACGACGGCACAGTCTATGCGAAGAAAGCCAAGCTTAAGGTCAGCGGGTAACGAACGACCGGCCCTGCCGGTAAGAAAGGTCGCGAAGATGTCGCGCATGGTCAAGTTTGCAAGCGTTCTTCTGGGTCTTGGTCTGCTGGTCACTGCGGGCGCGCGTGCGGATGACGACGCGGCTGACTGGGGCGCGTTTCAGGTTGGCGATCTGCGCAGTGGATACACCTTTGCCATTCCCGAGACCCGTGCCATGCAGGACGACGATTTCGAGAATCCCGGTTTCCTGTGGCTTGATGACGGGGCCGAGCAGTGGGAGACCGCAGATGGCGCCGCCGGCAAGGCGTGTGTGGACTGTCATGGCGATGCGGCTGACAGTATGGCGGCAGTTGGTGCGACCTACCCTGTCTACGCGCCTGAAATCGGCAAGCCCATCAATATTGAACAGCGGATCAACCAGTGCCGGGTTGAGCGCATGGATGCCAAGCCGTGGAAATGGGAATCGCGCGAGCTGCTGGCCATGACGATCTTCGTGAAAAATCAGTCTGCCGGAGAGGCTGTTGATGTCGCGCTGAGTGACGACCTGATGCCGTTCTACAATGACGGCAAGGCGTTCTATGAACAGCGCCGGGGCCAGCTCGATATGGCCTGTGCCCATTGCCATATAGAGAATGCTGGCGCCCAATTGCGCGCCAATGTGCTGTCGCAGGGTCAGCCCAACGGTTTTCCGCTGTATCGACTGAAATGGCAGAATGTGGGCTCACTGCACCGCCGCTTCCGGGGCTGTAATTCGCAGGTGCGCGCTGAGCCCTTTGCCTACGGGTCGGACGAATACGTGAATCTCGAACTGTTTTTGACCCACCGCGCCAACGGCCTGCCAGTTGAAACGCCCGCGGTTCGCAACTAGATCTGCTTTTGGAATCCGGTCATGATCAACCGACGCGATTTTCTGACCATCGCAGCGGCAACCGCCGCGTTGACGGGGCTTCCCCATGGCCTTGGCCGGGCGGCAGCAGGTCAGGCAATAAGCCAGAATGATCTCCTGTCATTCGAGCCTCTGGGACAGGTCACGCTGCTCCATTTCACCGATCTGCATGCGCAGCTGAAGCCGCTCTATTTCAGGGAGCCGTCAGTCAATATCGGTATGGGCGATGTGGCTGGCCTGCCGCCTCATATCACTGGGGCTGATTTTCTGAAGCATTTCGGTATCGCCCGCAGCTCACCCGAAGCCTATGCGTTGACCTCGGAAGATTTTGTCTCTCTCGCGCGTCAATATGGCCGGGTCGGGGGCATGGATCGCATGGCAACCCTGATCAAGGCCATTCGCGCCGAGCGGCCGGACAACACCTTGTTGCTCGATGGCGGGGATACCTGGCAGGGCTCGTTCACGTCGCTCGCGACCAATGGTGCCGATATGGTCGAGGTCGCCAATGCCCTGGGTGTCGAGGCGATGACCGCTCACTGGGAGTTTACCTACGGCACTGACCGGGTGCAGGAGCTGGTGGATACTCTCGACTTCCCGTTTCTTGCCGGCAATGTGCGTGACACCGAATGGGACGAGGACGTTTTTGAGGCGACAACGTTTTTTGAGCGCGGTGGCGTCAATATCGCGGTCATCGGTCAGGCGTTTCCCTATACGCCCGTTGCCAACCCGCGCTACATGATTCCCGGCTGGTCGTTTGGTATTCAGGAAAAGCGCGTGCAGGAGCGGGTCATTGCGGCGCGCGATGAGGGGGCGCAGCTCGTGGTGCTGCTCAGCCACAACGGGTTCGATGTGGATCGCAAGCTGGCCAGCCGGGTCGAAGGCATCGACGTATTGCTCAGCGGCCACACACACGATGCCTTGCCGATGGTGGAGACAGTGGGACGCACGCTCATGGTGGCCTCCGGCTCGCACGGAAAATTCCTCTCCCGGATTGATCTCGATGTTGCCGGTGGCGCAGTGCGGGATTTCCGATTCCGGCTGATCCCCGTTCTGGCCGATGCGATCACGCCCGACCCCGACATGGCGGCGATTGTCGATGGCATTCGCGCGCCACATGAAGACATGCTCGGTCGTGTTCTCGGGCAGACCGACAGCCTGTTGTATCGCCGCTCCAACTTCAACGGCACGTTCGATGACCTCATCTGTCAGGCCATGTTGCAGGAGCGCGATGCGGAAATTGCGCTGTCACCAGGTTTCCGGTGGGGCGCCAGCCTTTTGCCAGGTCAGGACATTACCGTAGAGGATGTTTACAACCAGACTGCCATCACCTATCCGGCAACCTATCGCAGTGAGTTTACCGGCGCTTTCCTGAAGGAAGTGCTGGAGGACGTTGCTGACAATCTCTTTAATCCCGACCCCTACTACCAGCAGGGTGGCGATATGGTCCGGGTCGGTGGCCTTGGCTATTCCATCGACGTGACGAGGCCGATTGGTCAGCGCATTTCTTCGATGGTGCACCTTCAGAGCGGTGCGCCTATCGACGCCGGCAAAACCTACACGGTGGCCGGATGGGCATCGGTTAATGAAGATACCGAAGGGCCGCCTGTCTGGGACGTCGTGTCGCGCTATATCGAGGGGCAAGGTACGGTGTCGGTTCCGCCGAACGAGAACATCCAGGTGACGACTGGCTAACGAGCATAATACGCACCAGAATTGAAAGGGCAGCATGTTCGAAGTCAGTATCCTCGGTGCCTTTGTGGCCGGCCTGTTGTCATTTGCGTCGCCTTGTATTCTGCCGTTGATCCCGCCCTATTTGAGTTTTCTTGGTGGCGTGACGCTGGAGGAACTGGGCGAGGCCCAGGCATCGGGTGACCGGCGGCTGACCCGACGGGTCTTCAGCTCTGCACTGGCCTTCGTGCTCGGTTTCACCACGGTCTTTGTCATTCTGGGAGCGACCGCCTCCACCATTGGTCAGGCCGTAACAGGACACTTCGGTATTCTCTCCATCGTTGCGGGCGTGGTGATCATCCTTCTTGGGGTGCACTTCCTGGGGTTGTTCAAGCTGACACCGCTCTACCGGGAAGCCCGCTTTCACCTCAAGAGCCGCCCGGCCGGGCTGGCTGGCGCCTATCTCGTTGGCCTCGCTTTTGCGTTTGGCTGGACCCCCTGCGTCGGCCCGGTGTTGGCCGCGATCCTGTTCGTTGCCGGGGCGGAGCAATCAGCCTGGCGCGGTGCCGGCCTGCTGTTGATTTACGCGCTGGGCATTGGCATTCCGTTTCTTGCGGTGGCGCTGTTTGCCCGGCCTTTCGCCGCCTTTATGGGGCGGTTTCGTCGCGCCGTCGGATACATCGAGAAAATTCTTGGTCTACTGTTGATCGTTACCGGAATTCTGTTTTTGACCGGCAGCATGGCCGATATCGGATTCTGGCTTTACGAAATCTATCCGGTTGGTGGTTAGGCCGGGCAGATCGGGGCTGCTCACGGCCTTTTGTATGGCCTGATCGGCTGAATGCGATGACAATCGGCGAATTATGGCCTACAGGAGAAAAACAGCGATGCACTGGAGCCGACGTCAAATGATGACCGCCGTTGCTGGCGCGGGTGGATTGGCGGCGCTGGGTCGGTTGGCCTGGCCGGGTGGGGCGACGGCCGCCGCACCAGAGCTTGGTGATGGTGGGCTCTATATTCAGCCGTGGTTTCTCGATTCCTTCCTTGAGCTTGGCGATGACCTTGAAGACGCTGCCGGTGAGGGCAAGCGTTTTGTCGTTCTGTGGGAGCAGAAGGGCTGTATCTATTGTGAGAAGTTGCACCTCATAAATTTCGTTGAGCCGGAAATTCGCGACTATATGTCCGCCAATTTCTCCGTACTTCAGCTCGATATTCACGGGTCCCGAAAAGTGACGGACCTCGACGGCGAGGTGTTGGAGGAGCGTGCGCTCGCCCGCAAACAGGGCATTCGCTACACGCCGACAATCCAGTTTTTTGTGGAAACCCGGGAAGACGCGGAGGCCGCCCTTGCCGGTGGCCAGCCGACCGAGGTGTTGCGTTTGCCGGGCTACCTTGCGCCGGATGATTTTCTGAATGTGCTCCGTTACGTCGCCGAGCGCGCCTATGAGCGCGAAGGAATTGAGAGCTTCATTGATCGCGGTGAGCGCTGATTTAGCGACCGTCGAGTGAGCCATACATTCAAAGTAGATATTTTATAAAAATTGAATATGATAGATCCTGCTTTCGGCAGGCAGTTGCCCGTGGGCGGTGTTTGGCCTCAATCAGGCAGGAGATGAACGACCATGGCTGATCGTCATGAGACCTCGCGCAAAAACCCTGTTCCGGCTCCGCGTCCGGACCGCCGGGCATTTCTCTCAGGCAGTGTGGCGGCGGGTGCAGCAGTCGCAGGTGGTTTGTTGAGCAGCCGTGGCGCAGTTGCAGCGAACCCCGAAAATCTGCCGCCGAACGTGCCGGATTGGTCGAGGTCACTGGGGGCAAGTGTTGAAGATGCACCCTATGGCAGTCCGTCTCCTTTTGAGGCCGATGTTGTGCGCCGCAATGTGCCCTGGCTGACGGCCACCACAGAATCGTCCGTCAATTTTACACCCCTCCATGCGTTGAGCGGCTTTGTGACGCCGAACGGCCTGTGCTTCGAGCGTCATCATGGTGGCGTGCCGGAGGTTGACCCGGCAGACCATCGCCTGATGATCCATGGCCTTGTTGAACGGCCTTTGATTTTCACCATGGATGAGCTGAAGCGCCTGACGCCCGAAAGCCGGTTCTACTTTCTGGAGTGTGCTGCCAACGGCGGTATGGAGTGGCGAGGCTCCCAGCTCAACTCCTGCCAGTTTGCGCACGGCATGGTGCATTGCGTGCAATATACCGGGGTGCGCCTGCGTACCTTGCTGGATCATGTCGGGCTTAGGCCTGCGGCCAAGTGGCTGCTCGCCGAAGGAGCTGATTCCGCCGGCATGACGCGGAGCATCCCGCTCGACAAGGCGCTCGATGATTGCATGGTCGTCTGGGCACAGAACGGTGAAGCTCTCCGGCCCGAGCAAGGCTATCCGTTACGGCTGGTGGTGCCAGGGTTTGAGGGCAACATGTGGATTAAGTGGCTGCGCCGTATCGAGGTCGGTGATATGCCGTGGGAAACCCGCGAGGAAACATCAAAATATTCGGATTTGCTGGCAGACGGCACGGCGCGTCATTTTACCTGGGTGATGGACGCGAAATCGGTCATCACCAGCCCGTGTCCGGAGAACCCGGTGCGGCAAAAAGGCCGGCAGATTATTACCGGGCTGGCGTGGTCGGGGCGAGGAGCGGTGCGCAAGGTTGATGTGTCGCTTGATGGTGGGCGCAACTGGCATACGGCACGGCTGGATGGGCCAGTGCTGCCAAAGTGCCTGACGCGGTTTTATCTTGAGTGGGACTGGGACGGCCAGCCGGCACTGCTGGAAAGCCGGGCGATGGACGAGACCGGTTATGTGCAGCCGACGATTGCCGAGCTGCGCGCGGCCCGCGGCACCAATTCGATCTATCACAATAACCGTATCCAGACCTGGCATGTGAAGGTCGACGGGGAGGTGGAGAATGTTCAGCTTGGCTAATCGCCTTGGCGTGCTTGCTCTGGTTCTCGGTCTGCTGGGTGGGGCGCTGCCAGCCGTGGCGGATGACACCTCAATTGGTCGCACGCCGAGTGCCGAAGAAATTGCCACCTGGGATATTGACGTGCGGCCTGATGGCCAGGGTCTGCCGGTCGGCAGCGGCACGGCGTTTGATGGTGAGGAGATTTACGCCGAGCGGTGTGCCTATTGCCACGGCGATTTTGGCGAGGGGGCGGGCCGCTATCCGGTGCTCATGGGTGGTGAAGACACGCTTGCATCGGGGGATCCGGTCAAGACCATCGGCAGTTACTGGCCCTACGCGACGACGGTGTTTGACTATATCCGCCGGGCCATGCCTTTCGGCGATGCGCAGAGCCTCACGCCGGATGAGCTTTATTCCCTGACAGCCTTTCTGCTTTACCTTAATGACCTCATCGACGAGGAAGACGTATTGGATCAATCAACACTGGCTGCAATCGATATGCCGAACCGGGGCGGGTTTATTGCGGACAACAGGCCGGATACGCCGACGGGCGAGCCGTGTATGAGCGAGTGCAAGGACCACGTGGATATTCTGTTTCGCGCCCGGCCTCTTGACGTAACGCCGGACAACGAGGATTCCAGCGACGAATAGTGCGTCGTGCGCAATGTGGCGCATAATCCGGCACTGCTCGGGCATCGGGTCGCCCTTGTGACGGCGCTGGGCCATGATGGTTCCGGGGGCGAAACCGTAGCGACGTTGTGCAGCCCCGGGTGTTGATGCCGGCGGATTAAGCGCTGGGACGCTTGATCAAAGGGCTCGCGACTGAACGGCACACACCATAATGACCCGCGCCGGCGTTTGTGCTGTGATAGCGGGATCAATACACGGGGAGACAAATTATGAGTGATCTGGCATTTGCCGGCCTGGTTGAGGTTGGCCGGAAAATCCGTGACGGCGAGCTTACGTCGGTGGCTGTTACGGAAGCGATGTTTGAGCGGATCAATCGCCTGGACGATACCTATCACAGCTATGCCCGGCTGATGCGCGACAGCGCGCTCGCTGACGCCGCCCGCGCTGATGCAGAAATCGCCGCCGGCACGCGCCGCGGCCCGTTGCATGGCGTGCCGGTTGCGGTGAAGGATCTTTGCAACACGGCGGGAGTCGTAACTGCATGTGGTATCCCGATGTTCAATGATCGGGTGCCTGAGAAGGACGCAACCGTTGTCACCCGCTTGCGCGACGCGGGCGCGGTCATTCTCGGCAAGTTGCAGATGACCGAGGGCGCGCTCGCCATGCACCATCCGGATATCATTCCGCCGGTAAACCCCTGGGCGCCTGATCGTTGGTCCGGCTCATCCTCAAGTGGCTCGGGCGTCTCGGTGGCAACCGGGCTCGCCTATGGCGCCCTTGGCAGTGATACCGGTGGCTCGATTCGATTCCCGGCTTTGTGCGATGGCGTTGTCGGGATCAAGGGAACCTGGGGTCGGGTGAGCCGACATGGCGTATTTCCTCTGGCCGATACGCTGGATCACATTGGCCCACTGACGCGCAGCGTGGAAGATGCT
>Ga0055584_100007571_pt1 | contig 10646 bp, 7 predicted proteins | sample OSDHelmetaG_FD_58716 | JGI IMG/M metagenome (GOLD analysis project Ga0055584, IMG submission 58716) | Pelagic marine sediment microbial communities from the LTER site Helgoland, North Sea, for post-phytoplankton bloom and carbon turnover... | ecosystem: Environmental > Aquatic > Marine >...
GCTCGTCGGGCTCATAACCCGAAGGTCGTGGGTTCAAATCCTGCCCCCGCTACCAAAGGATGGAAGCCCCTCGAGTTAGGGGCTTTTTAGTCGGTCGGCCCGTTTTCGGGCCGATGTCCTTTCAGGTGGCCCGCCACGTAACGGCTAGGTCGTCCTATGCTTTTTCGCAGGCGCAAGCGGTGCTGGGCCTTCAGTCAGGCTTCAGCAGGGCTGGCTTCAGCGCAAAGCGGTACTTCAGTATGAGCGATTTTAGCATTGTTGGCTAAAGTCCTGATTATGGAATGGGCGTTACGCCCATTTTTTGTGGGTTTGAAAAATTGCTGGTTGGTCGATTTCTTATCGATGAATGCGAAGGAGAAACAAATCGAGTCACTGCTCGCACCAACGGTGGAAGCTAACGGGTGTGCGATCTGGGGTGTGGAGTGGCTTTCTTCAGGACGCCACTCCAAATTGTGCCTGTACATAGATCGTGAGGCAGGAGTTTCCGTAGATGATTGCGAGCGCATCAGCAGGCAGGTTGGTGACATTCTGGATGTAGAAGACGTATTGCCGCAGCGCTATACGTTGGAAGTTTCATCCCCGGGGATGGATCGTATTTTGTTTACCCCCGACCAATATGCGAGCAGCGTTGGTGAGCGGATAGATGCCCGGTTGAATTTTCCATTCGAAGGCAGGAAGCGAATTGTTGGGCTGCTTGCCGGGGTAGAGGACGGCCAAGCAGTAGTGCGCGTGGACGACAATGAATATCTGCTGCCTTTGGAAAATATTCAGCGCGGGCGGATTGTGCCGAAGTTTGACTGAGATTGAAGACAAACTATGAATGAAAAAGAAGTATTGATGGTAGTCGACACGGTGTCGCATGAAAAAGGCGTTCCTAAGGAAGTCATTTTCGAAGCCGTGGAAATCGCCCTCGCCACTGCAACAAAAAAGCGTTACGACGACGACGCTGAGTTCCGTGTGGCCATTGATCGCGAGTCGGGCAGCTACGAAACCTTCCGAGTCTGGACCGTAGCGGAGCCCACGGAAGAGGAAGAGTTTAATCCTGCCGCCCAGCTGACTGTAGAAGAGGCTCAGGCCCGTGATTCGAACTTGAATCTTGGTGATACGATCGAAGAGCCGGTTGAGTCTGTAGAGTTTGGCCGTATCGCTGCGCAGACCGCGAAGCAGGTCATTGTGCAAAAGGTTCGCGAGGCAGAACGCGCCCAGGTGGTTGATGCGTACTTGCCGCGCGTTGGAGAGCTCATTAGCGGCACCGTGAAAAAGCTTGGCCGTGACAGCGTAATCGTCGACCTGGGCAACAATGCCGAAGGCCTTCTGACGCGGGAGCACCTGATTCCGCGTGAAACTTTCCGGGTCAGCGACCGGCTCCGGGCGCTGCTGCTGGAGGTCAACCCAGATAACCGCGGGCCGCAACTGATCCTCACTCGTACCTCACCGGTCATGTTGGTCGAGCTGTTTAAGATTGAGGTACCGGAAATCGCTGAAGATGTGATTGAAATTCGCGGGGCCGCGCGCGATCCCGGATCGCGCGCGAAAATTGCCGTGAAGACTAACGATGGCCGAATCGACCCCGTGGGGGCCTGCGTCGGCATGCGCGGATCACGAGTGCAGGCAGTCTCTGGCGAGCTTGCCGGCGAGCGCATCGACATAGTGAACTGGGATGAAAACCCGGCGCAATTGGCGGTGAACGCCATGGCGCCAGCGGAGGTGGCTTCCATCGTGCTGGATGAGGAAACTCACGCGATGGACATTGCCGTGACCGAAGACAACCTTGCTCAGGCCATTGGTCGCGGTGGTCAAAACGTGCGATTGGCCAGCGATCTGACCGGCTGGACGCTCAACATCATGACGGAAGAGGATGCTGCGGCTAAGCAAGAGGAAGAAGCGGGCAAGTTCATCGAAGAATTCATGGACACTCTGGCTGTTGACGAGGACGTTGCCGCGGTGCTGGTAGAAGAAGGCTTCACCACGCTGGATGAGATCGCCTACGTCCCAATTGAAGAAATGACCGCCATCGAGGGCTTTGACGAGGAGATCGTCGAGGAGTTGAGAAATCGCGCTAAAGATGCGCTGCTCACCAAGGCCATAGCCAGTGAGGAACTGCTCGGAGAAAAAGAGCCCGCGGAAGATTTGTTGAATATGGATGGCATGGAGCGGCGCCTGGCCTTTGAGCTTGCCAGCCACGATGTCATTACCCAGGAAGATCTGGCAGAACTGGCCGTTCCGGATCTTGTGGAGATCATCCCCGAGTTGGATGAGGATGCGGCCGGTGCGCTCATCATGACCGCGCGCGCACCATGGTTCGAAGAAGCCGAGGAGTAAGGTCGAGGGAACAAGTCATGGCAGAAGTCACGGTAAAACAACTCGCGGACACAGTAGGTGCACCCGTTGACCGACTGCTCAAGCAGATGCAGGAGGCCGGGCTGTCTCACGACAGTGAAGAGGCGGCGGTTTCTGAGGATGAAAAGCAGACGCTGTTGGCTTTTCTGAAGCGCAGTCACGGCTCTGATGATGCGCAGCCGAAGAAAATTACGCTGAAGAGGAAGACAGTCGGCACCCTCAAGACCGGTCAAGGTCGAGCGGGACGCACGGTGAACGTTGAGGTGCGCCGCAAACGCACTTACGTGAAGCGCGAGCCCGCTGCGGAAGAGCCGGCGGCGGAAGCAACTGCCGCGGTTAGGGGCCCAGGTCAGGCAGAGCTGGAAGCCCAACGGATTCGCGAGGAAGAGACTGCGCGCAAGGCGGCAGAAGAAGAAATTCGCCGCAAGGAAGCCGAACGTAAGGCCGATGAAGAGCGTCGCCAGGAAGAAGAGCGCGCCAAGCAGGCCGCTATGGAACAGGCCAAGGCGGAGCAAGAACAGCCTGCCGAGCCGGCACCTCCGCAAGAGGATGCGGCTGCCAAAGCCGCATCGGCGGCGGCAGAAGCGCAGGCCCGCGCGCAGGCAAGCGAGAGGGCCGGCAAGCGCGGCAAAGGCAAGGGCCGTGAGCGACCGGGCAAAGATAGCTTTGGCGGTGGTCCCGAGCGGCGGCGAGAGCTATCGCTTAAGACTCAGCGTCGCTCCAAACGGCGGCATGCGCCGGCTATCCAGGTTGAGCAACAAGGGGGCGAGTTCCGCCCGACCGATTTCATTGCGCGTGAAGTGGAGGTCCCGGACCTGATTTCCGTGGGCGATCTATCCCAGCGCATGAGTGTCAAAGCTGGTGAGGTCATCAAAACGCTCATGGGTATGGGTGTGATGGCCACCATCAATCAAGTGCTGGATCGGGACACGGCGACCCTGGTTGTTGAGGAGCTCGGCCACACGGCTAAAGCGATCCACGATGACGCGCTGGAACAAGCCCACGAGGCCACGCTGCAGATTGAGGGCGAAGGCAGCAAGCGGGCGCCGGTGGTGACGGTGATGGGCCATGTCGATCATGGTAAGACTTCTTTGCTGGACTATATTCGTAAGTCGCGCGTGGCGAGCGGGGAAGCTGGGGGGATTACCCAGCACATAGGCGCTTATCGTGTGGAGACGCCGCATGGGACGGTCAGCTTCATCGACACCCCGGGCCATGCGGCTTTCACGGCTATGCGTGCGCGTGGCGCGCGGGTTACCGATATTGTTGTTTTGGTGGTAGCGGCTGACGACGGAGTGATGCCGCAAACCATAGAAGCCATTCAGCATTCCAGAGCGGCCGGGGTGCCAATGGTGGTGGCGATCAACAAGATGGATTTGGAAGGCGCCGATCCGGAGCGCGTGACCAATGAACTCTTGGCACAAGAAGTGGTGCCTGAGCATCTGGGCGGCGACACGCAATTCATTCAGGTCTCCGCGGAAACCGGCCAGGGAATCGATGATCTCCTTGAAGCGCTGCTGCTGCAGGCAGAGATCCTGGAATTATCATCAGTCATCGACGCGCCCGGACGTGGGGTGGTCGTTGAATCCCGCCTCGATCGCGGGCGTGGCCCGGTTTCCACCATGCTGGTGCAAAACGGCACATTGAAGCAGGGCGATGTCATTATCGCGGGCGAATATCATGGCCGCGTGCGCGCAATGCTCGATGATCGCGGGCAGCAGATTAAAGAGGCTGGTCCCTCATCCCCGGTTGAGGTTCTCGGTATCGGCGGTACGCCGGCCGCGGGCGACGACTTTTCGGTGGTGTTGGACGAGCGAACGGCGCGGGAGCTTGCCGAGTTCCGGCGTGACAAGAGCCAGGAGCAACGTGTTGCCACTCAGCAGGCAGCTAAGCTCGACAACATGTTCGCTAATATGGGTACCGGCGAGAAGCGCATCCTCAAAATGGTGCTCAAGGCAGACGTGCGCGGAAGCCTGGAGGCCATCAATCAGGCGCTCGCCGACATGGGCAACGACGAGGTTGGGGTAAACGTTCTGGGCTCCGGTGTTGGTGGAATTACCGAGACCGATGCGAATATGGCGCTCACCTACGGCGCGGCTTTATTTGGTTTCAACGTACGGGCAGACAATGCGGCGAAAGGCCTCATCGAGCGCGAGGGAATAGATATTCGCTACTATAGCGTCATCTACGAATTGCTTGATGACGTGAAGCAGGTGCTGAGCGGCATGCTGGCGCCGGAAGTCCGTGAGGAAATTGTTGGCATCGCCGAAGTCCGGGATGTCTTCCGCTCACCACGATACGGCCAGGTGGCCGGATGCATGGTCACGGAGGGAACGGTATTTCGTAACAAGCCCATCCGTGTGCTGCGCGACAACGTTGTGATCTATGAGGGCGAACTGGAGTCGTTGCGTCGATTCAAAGATGACGTCAATGAGGTTCGCAGTGGTACTGAATGTGGTATCGGGGTGCGCAACTACAATGATGTGCGTCCTGGAGACTTGATCGAAGTCTTCGATGCAAAAGAAGTCGCTCGAGAGCTGTAGCGTGCATCATGAAAGATTATGGGCGTGATCTTCGAGTTGCCGACTTTATTCGCGATGAGGTTGCCGAGATTATTCGAAGGGACATGCGTGACCCGCGGATCGGTATGGTTAGCGTAAACGAGGTGACCGTCAGTAAAGACTTGTCTTACGCCGATGTGTACGTGTCGTCCTGGCAGACGCCCGAGCTGGAAGAGCGGCAAGAATTCATAGCGGTCCTGAACAAGGCGGCAGGATTTTTTCGCTCAGAGCTGGCTCGTCGGCATCGTATGCGGACTACGCCTAAACTGCGTTTTCACTATGACGAGACTGTAGAAAAAGGTCCGGCTATGGAAGCCCTGATCGAGTCGGCTATGGAAGCGGATGCCAGGCAGCACGGCGACGACGAGGACCCTGACAACCGTGGGTAGGCGACGACGAGGCCGTGACGTTAACGGTGTGCTGGTGCTGGATAAACCTCCCGGGTTGAGTTCCAGTGACGCGGTGCAAAAGGCCAAGCGCCTGTTTAACGCCCGTAAGGTAGGTCACACCGGAGCGCTCGATCCGCTGGCCACGGGCGTATTGCCCTTGTGCTTCGGTGAGGCAACCAAGTTTTCCCAGTACCTGCTTGCGTCGGACAAGAAGTACTGGGTGCGTATCAAACTGGGAGTTGCGACGGACAGCGGTGATGCAGACGGCAAAGTGTTGTCGACGCGGGCTGTGGTCGGCGTCGACGAGGCAAGAGTTGAAGCAGCGCTGCGATTTTTTCGTGGTGAGATCGACCAGGTGCCCTCGATGTTTTCGGCGATCAAGCACCAGGGCCAGCCGTTGTACAAACTGGCGCGCCAGGGAATAGAGATTGAGCGAGAAGCCCGGCGCGTGACGATTTATTCAAACGAACTGAAGCGCCTTGACGACGACCAGATGGAGCTTGAAATCCATTGCAGTAAGGGCACCTACGTGCGAACGATTGCCGAGGAACTCGGCGAGTTGCTGGATTGTGGTGCACATGTGGTTGCGCTGCGTCGGACAATGGCGGGTCCCTATTGTGAGTCGGATATGGTGAGTTTCGACGAGCTCGAACAAACGCTCGCGGAAGAGGGTACGTTGAACGGCCTGTTGCTCCCTGTTTCGAGTGCTGTGCGCGAGTGGCCGGAGGTCAGGCTTACGGACAATACGGCGTACTATTTGCGGCAGGGTCAGCCTGTTATTGTGCCGCACGCTCCACCAAGCGGTTGGGTCCGCCTGGCGGAGATTGTTGGAGACGACTCCACCCGGTTCATCGGCGTGGGAGAGATATTAGATGATGGCCGCGTGGCGCCTCGGCGCCTTGTGGTCGCCGCTTGAGTTAACTGTAAATATGCACGGTTATCTCGAATTGTTTTTTGCATATTCAATCGGAGAAATGAAATGGCGCTGAACGCCGAAAACAAATCAGAAATTATCAAGGAGTATCAGACAGCGGACGGTGACACCGGGTCACCGGAGGTGCAAGTGGCGCTGCTGACTCACAATATTAACTCGCTCCAGGAGCACTTTCGCAGCCACAAAAAGGATCACCATTCCCGGCGTGGCCTGATACGTATGGTGAATCAGCGGCGTAAGCTCTTGGATTATTTGAATAGTAAAGATGCAACCCGTTACGCGGAATTGATTAAGAAGTTAGGACTACGACGTTAAGCGCGAACGGAATATAGAAGAGAACACGGAGATATGATTTTGAATCCAGTAACTAAAGAAATTCAATTTGGCGACCAGCGCCTGACCCTGGAAACCGGCCGTATTGCCAAGCAGGCTACCGGTTCGGTAATGGTAACCATGGGAGGAACCATGGTGTTGTGCACGGTGGTCGGTGCGAGAAGCGCCCGACCTGGGCAGAGCTTCTTTCCCCTGACGGTCAACTACCAGGAAAAAACGTACGCTGCCGGCAAGATACCGGGGGGCTTCTTCCGTCGTGAGGGTCGCCCCAGCGAGAAAGAGACGCTCACCTGCCGTTTGATCGACCGACCGTTACGGCCGCTCTTTCCCAAGGGCTTTCTGAACGAAGTGCAGGTTGTATGCACGGTCATGTCGGCGGACAAAGATCAGGATCCTGATATCGCTTCACTCATCGGCGCTTCTGCCGCTCTGGCGATATCCGGCATACCGTTTGCTGGCCCAATTGCTGCGGCAAGGGTCGGCTACAAGGACGGCAACTTTATGCTGAACCCTGGCTATGAAGCCTTGGACGAGTCGCTCCTGAGCATGGTTGTTGCGGGCACCGATTCCGCGGTGCTCATGGTGGAGTCAGAGGCTAAGGAACTCACCGAGGACGAAATGCTGGGCGCGGTGCTGTTCGCGCAGCAGGAAATGCAGGTGGTGATTGATGCCATTAAGGAACTGGCCGCGGAGGTCGGTAAGCCCAAGTGGGAATGGACACTCCAGACAAGCGATGACGCTCTAGAACAAGCTGTTGCAGAAAAGGTGCGTGCTGAGCTGGGCGACGCTTATCGCATCACGGACAAAATGCAGCGACAGGATAAGGTTTCCGAATTGCGCGGTCGCGTGATCGAGGAGCTTGCGGGTGGCGACGCGGCCCAATACGACGCGGAAGACGTTGCCAGCGTGTTTGGCAAAGTGGAAAAGAACATCGTGCGGGCGAGGGTCATCGAAGGTGAGCCTCGTATCGATGGACGCGATCTGCGTACCGTCCGACCCATCGATGTGGAGGTCGGTTTCCTGCCGAAGACCCATGGCTCTGCGCTGTTTACCCGGGGTGAGACCCAGGCGGTAGTGGTTGCTACATTGGGTACCATGCGTGATGCGGCTTTAGTGGATGCGCTGGAAGGCACGTTCAAGGACAACTTCATGCTGCACTACAACTTTCCCCCTTACAGCGTGGGAGAGGCGGGCTTCATGACCGGTCCCAAGCGTCGGGAGATCGGCCACGGTCGGCTCGCACGCCGCGGCGTTCAAGCAATGCTGCCGAGCGTGGATGACTTCCCCTATACCTTGCGGGTTGTTTCCGAGATTACCGAGTCGAATGGTTCCAGCTCCATGGCCAGCGTCTGCGGTACGTCCCTGGCCCTGATGGATGCGGGTGTTCCCCTGAAGGCTCCGGTTGCCGGTGTGGCAATGGGGTTGGTCAAGGAGGGCAACAAATACGCTGTGCTTACCGATATCCTTGGCGACGAAGACCATCTTGGCGATATGGACTTTAAGGTCGCTGGGTCTGAGAAAGGAATTACCGCGCTGCAGATGGACATCAAAATTGATGGCATCACCGAAGAGATCATGGAAGCTGCCCTGGATCAGGCCAAGGAAGGTCGGCTGTATATTCTCGGCGAGATGAACAAGGTGCTGGATCAGTCACGTGACAGCATTTCGGAAAACGCGCCCAGCATGGTCGTGATTAAGGTACACCCGGATAAGATCCGCGACATCATTGGCAAGGGCGGCGCAACGATTCGTTCTATTGTTGAAGAGACCGGTGCCGATATCGACATCGAAGACGACGGCAGTGTGCGGATCTACGCGGAAGACGCGGCTGCGAAAGACGCCGCGGTGGCCAAGATCGAGGAAATCACCGCTGAGGCGGAGGTTGGCAAGATCTACAGCGGAAAGGTGGCGCGCATCGTTGATTTTGGCGCCTTCATCAGCATTCTGCCTGGTAAAGACGGCCTTTTGCATATCTCGCAGATTGCCGAGGAACGGGTCGAGAAAGTCACCGACTACCTGGAAGAAGGCCAGGATATTGATGTGGTTGTCCTTGACGTGGATCAGCGCGGCCGTATCAAGCTGTCCATGAAGGAAGTGGCCAACTACGCGCAGTCGGCATAGCAGACTGCGGGGTGCGCGCGTCCAACGCGCGCACCGATATGGATGATCCTGCGGTGCGTCCTGGGTGGTCTCCCACCCGGGGCGCTAAGCGGTAGACGAGGCCCGGTTGCTGACCAGGTCATCGACTACTGATGGGTCAGCGAGGGTGGTTGTGTCGCCGAGATTTTCCACGTCATCCGCCGCGATCTTGCGCAGGATGCGGCGCATTATCTTTCCGGATCGGGTTTTTGGCAGCCCTGGGGCAAATTGGATGAACTGAGGCTGCGCGAACGGGCCGATTTCCGATCGCACCATGGCGACCAGTTCCTGTCTGAGCGCTTCGCTTGCCGTTACGCCGACCATCAGGGTGACATAGGCGTATATGCCTTCGCCTTTCACTGCATGAGGGAAGCCCACCACCGCGGCTTCGGCTACGTCGTGGTGCAGCACCAGGGCGCTTTCCACTTCCGCGGTTCCCACGCGGTGTCCGGAAATATTGATGACGTCATCTACGCGACCGGTTATCCAGTAGTAGCCGTCAGCGTCGCGCCTGGCGCCGTCGCCGGTAAAATAGTAGCCGGGGTAGGTGGAGTAATAGGTGTCCACCGTCCGCTGGTGGTCGCCGTAGACGGTGCGAATCTGTCCGGGCCAGGTATCGCAGATTACCAGGTTTCCGGCGGCTTCCTGAGTTTCAATGAGCTTGCCGTTTTCATCCATGAGCCCGAGCTTGACGCCGAAAAATGGCAGCGTGGCGGAACCCGGCTTCAGCAAGGTTGCTCCCGGTAGCGGTGTGATCATGATGCCGCCGGTTTCCGTCTGCCACCAGGTGTCGACGATGGGGCAGCGGCCACCGCCCACTACCCGGTGATACCACTCCCAGGCCTCCGGGTTGATGGGCTCGCCTACCGTGCCTAAGGTTCTGAGCGTTGCTCGTGAGCAATCGTTGACGAATTCGTCGCCCTGGGCCATCAGTTGTCGTAAAGCAGTGGGTGCAGTGTAGAAAATATTGACTGCGTGTTTGTCTACGACCTGCCAGCATCGGGAAGCGTCGGGATACGTGGGCACGCCCTCGAACATGAGGGTAATAGCGCCGTTGGCGAGGGGGCCATAGACGATGTAGGAGTGTCCGGTAATCCAACCCACATCGGCCGTGCACCAATATACGTCGCCGTCGTGATAGTCGAATACGTACTTGTGCGTCATTGCGGCCTGCAGCAGATATCCGGCGGTGCCGTGCTGCACGCCTTTCGGTTTGCCGGTGGAGCCCGAGGTATAGAGGATGAACGAAGGATCTTCGGCGTTCATTGGTTCTGGCTCGCAGACGCTGGGTTGAGCTGCAACCAGTTCGTGATACCAGATGTCGCGTGTGTCGTTCCAGGCTACCGCGTTACCCGTGCGTTGTACGGTCACCACGGTGTGCACGTTGGGGCAATGGGCCAACGCTGCCTCGGCATTCTCCTTGAGCGGAATTTCACGACCGCCGCGCACCCCCTGATCTGCGGTAATGAGGCAGCGACAGTCCGAGTCGAGGATGCGGTCCTTCAGGGACTGCGGGGAAAAGCCGCCAAATACGACCGAATGAATGGCACCGATTCGCATGCAAGCCAACATGGCATAGGCGGCTTCCGGAACCATGGGCATGTATATGCAGACTCGGTCACCTTTGCTGACACCCCTGCTGCGCAGCCCGTTGGCGAGTTTGCAGACTTCGTCATGCAGTTCCTGGTAGGTGATCTTCTTATCCTGAGCGGGGTCGTCGCCCTCCCAGATGATTGCTGTCTGTGCCGCCCTGGCAGGCAGGTGACGGTCGATGCAATTGTGACTGATGTTCAAGCTGCCATCGGCGAACCATGAAATGTTGCCGGCACGCATATCGGCCGACCGCACGGTGGTTGGCGCTTTGTACCAGTCAATGAATTCGGCCGCCTGTTCCGCCCAGAATTCTTCTGGATTTTCGATGGAGCGTTTGTACATCTCCCGATATTGTTC
>Ga0055584_100007572_pt1 | contig 10646 bp, 7 predicted proteins | sample OSDHelmetaG_FD_58716 | JGI IMG/M metagenome (GOLD analysis project Ga0055584, IMG submission 58716) | Pelagic marine sediment microbial communities from the LTER site Helgoland, North Sea, for post-phytoplankton bloom and carbon turnover... | ecosystem: Environmental > Aquatic > Marine >...
TTTGGAAGAATTTTTTTGTACTGCTCTTGGTATGGTACAAAACTTACCCCGCCATGAAAATAAACTTCCAAATTGGGCCAAACCTCAAAGAGATTGTCTTTTCCTGTTTTTTCCAGAACATTATTTAATAAAACCAGCATCCAAGAGGGGACACCTGCAAGGCTAGTGACATTTTCTTGTATGGTTTCGTTTACTATGGCTTCCATTTTGGTTTCCCAATCGCTCATCAAAGAAACTTTGTTGCTTGGAGTACTACTGAATTCAGCCCAAAAAGGCATATTGTCTATCAAAATAGCCGAAAGATCCCCAAATGATGTTCCATTTTCTTTATAAAGTTCTTTACTACCACCCAATCTTAGACTTTTTCCGGTGAAAAGTTGAGCATCTTCATTGTTGTTAAGATACATGCACAATAAATCTTTGCCAGCAGCATAATGACAATTTTCCAAAGCATCTTGACTAACAGGGATAAATTTGCTTTTACTGCTTGTAGTTCCACTAGATTTAGCAAACCATTTTATAGGATCGGGCCAAAATATATTGTGTTCTCCTTTTCTGGCACGTTCTATAACATCTTTGTAATCTTCATATGTAGATACTGGAATGCGGTTGGAAAAAGTAGCGTAATCTTTTATGGATTTAAAATCATAACGTTTTCCAAACTCGGTATCTTTGGCCTTGGAAAGTAATTGAAATAATAACTCTTCTTGAACCTCGTTTGGGTATTTTAAGAATAATTCAATTTGATGAAATCGTTTTTTTAAAAACCAGGAAGCAATTGAATTTACTAAAGGAATTGGCATATTTGCATTATCTTTAAAAAATAAAAATAATACTTTTTTTTATGACCTACCAAGGAGTACTTAGAAAAATGAATACTGAATTTTTGGATCCTATTCAATATTTTTTGGTGTTTGAGAATGATTTTATAAATCTTAATCAACTGTTGAATAAAAGCATAACGATTAAACTTGTTGGTTATCAATGTCTAAATTGTGGTTTGAATAAACCTATCTATAGACAAGGATTTTGTAAAAGTTGTTTTTTTGAAATTCCACAGGCTGCCGATTGGGTGATGCATCCTGAATTAAGCAAGGCACATTTAGGACAAGAGGATCGTGATTTGGAATATGAAAAAAAGGTGCAACTTCAACCGCATATTGTGTATTTGGCAAATTCCAGCAATGTAAAGGTAGGCGTTACCAGAAAAAGTCAAGTGCCAACACGTTGGATAGACCAAGGAGCACATGAAGCTCTAGAAATTGTTGAGGTTCCCAATAGGTATTTGGCTGGTATTACAGAAGTTGCTCTAAAAGAACATGTGAGTGATAAAACCAATTGGCGTTCGATGCTTAAAAATGACATTAAAGATGAAAATCTTGTGGAATGGAGAGAGCGATTGAAGCCTTATATCCCTAAAGAAGCTATGGAATATTTTATAGAAAATAATACCGAAACCCATTTGCACTTTCCAGTTGATCAATACCCAGAAAAACCTAAAAGTTTGAATATAGAAAAGACAAAAAGTTATACAGGAAAATTGGTAGGGGTCAAAGGACAATATTTGATTTTTGAAGATCAAACAGTCTTTAATATAAGAAGCAACGAAGGTTTGGTGGTGAGTATCAAGATGAATTAAAAGGTTTTACATAAAACAAAATGCCTTAATGTTGGTTTGCATTAAGGCATTTTATTTGAATATAGAAAACAAGAGATTTATATCTCCTCATTTAATTTCTTTTGTTGAAGATATGCAGCTTTTTGAATTTCGCGCCTACGTTCTACTGATTTTTTAGTGTAGTACTTGTTGTCTCTAATCTGATTCATGATCTTTACATCACGATGTTTGCGTTTGTAACGCTTGAGGGCGCGATCAATTTTTTCGCCTTCTTTTACTTCAATTTTTATCATCTTATTGTTTTGAATTTGATTCTCATAATGTAATGTTTTTTATTGAGATACACAAGATTTTTTATGTAAACAAGGTTTGTTTATTCTTTTTTTGAATTATCAGATTTGTTTTTGTTGCCAAGTAAACCTCCAAGTACATTTTTAACCCCTTCTTTTACGGCATCATTTTTGTCCTTTGTTTTAGTGGAGTCTTTAGTGGTTGAAGGGCTGTCAGTTTTGGTGTTATCACCTCCTAATAATCCGCCCAAAAGTTCGTTGACTTTATTTTTTCCAGAACCTATTAGTTTTTGTTTTTGAATTTCAATCAATTGATTGCTAAGGTTGGTTACTGCATTTGATAAATCGGTTTTTACTGTTGGACTTGTAAAACTTCCCCCGATGTTTGCCGTAACAGGAACAGAAATGTTTTTGGCTTCATTGTCGTTGATTTCAGTTATAAGTTTATTGACATCTTTGCCCAAATATTTTGCTGGAACTTGAAAAACAACATTGTAGTTTAAAGCTTTGTCAAAACCATGTTCACCAGAAACTTGAATGTCTATATCTTCGTATTTAAGGTTGAAAGGTTTGACTTTGACTTGTCCATTATTGAATTCTAAATTGGTCTTTAAATCGTCAAGGTTTAGTTTTTTGAAATCTATAAAATCAATATTATTTTCTAATTTGCTTAGTAAAGGCGAATTGTTAGTGTTTATTTCTTTCGTTAAGATTTCAGCAAAGGCCGCTCCAGATACACTACTTAGTTTTGGTGTGAATTCATTGTCTAAATTTCCAGAAAGTTGGATGGTAGAATTTAGCTTGCCTTGTATTACATTGGCAATAGGAGCAAGGGCTTGTAATAATTCTAAATCTTTAAACGATTGAGAGATGTCAAAACTATTGGCGCCAAGGTTTAAATTAAAATTGGGTGTGTCGTTTTTGGTGTTTACAAAACCATTAAAGGATAGACCTCCATTAAAAATACTTGAAGTCATATTGTTCAAACTAGCTTGTTGGTCTTTGATAACAAGAGAACCTTTTACATTCTTGAGTGTAAGGTTGTCATAAACCACTTCTTTAGCATTGGCATTGACAGTACAATCTAAAAAGTCTGGAATTTTTAAAGGCTCAACTTCGTTTGTGATTTCGGTGGTTTCATTATCTGAATCATTACTTGTGTCATCAGAAACCATAAAATCACTTACAACAAATTTGTTGGAATTTACGTTGAAATTACCTTGTAATTTTTTATCACTAAGTAAGAAACCTAATAAATTTTCAATGCTTCCAGAAGCGTTAAGGTCGCTTTGCCCTGTTGTAGCTTCAAAGTTGTTTAAGGTTATGGTTTTTGGGGTAAAATCAATATTAGCTTTTGAAATACTAATAGGATTTACAATATCTTCAGAAGAAAATACAAAGTTGTTGATGTTGAGAGAACCATTATTTTTGATACGGTCATAAGCATTAGTTTCAATAGCATTCATATCAAAATTGGTATGTAACTTGCCTTTTAAGATACCACTTAATTCATTTTCTAATTCTATAGGATAAACTTTTGAAATATTACTTAAATTGAGTGTGCCGTCTATATTGGCATTGACCAATATGTTTTTGGTTAAATTCTTTATTGTTGCTGAAGATTCAAAAGAATCTTCATCTATTTTAAAGTTAAGTGTTTTGATATCTACATAAGTGTCATCTACATTGCCTGTAGAATTTTTTATACTTGTGTTGATAGTGATGTTTTCTACACGTTTAGGAAGATCTGGATATTTGAAAGATGCATGGTTTGATACAATGTTAATGTCTAATGTAGGTATGGTTGTTTCGGTTACCATTCCTTTTACTTTTCCGGAAATTTTAAAATCACCAGAAGTTTCAACATCCGAAATGTTTTTTGAATAACTTTCAGGTATTACGGCCAAGAAGTCTTTGAAAGAAGATCCTGGATTTTCAAAAGTAATATCGATATCCTGTCCTTGGTCAACTAATTGAACATAACCTCTAAACTCTAATGGCAATTGGTTGATATAACCTTTGTTGTCTTTAAAGGTATATTTTTGATTTTCTAAGTCAATGCCTAATATAGCATCTAGCTTTATGTGGATGTTGTTGAGATATGTTGTGCTATCCAGACTAAAGCTTACATTGGCTTGAGTTTTGGTGTCTAATTCTGAAGTTTCGGCAGAGAACATTCCTTTGCCTTGATGGTTAAATTCGGTGATGAATATTTTGGTCTTTGATGTTTCATCAATATAGGTTAAACCGCTGTTGAAAATGCCATATTTTTCAATGTCAAAGACAAATCCATTATCATTATTACTGTCTTTATCCGTTGTGTTTTGAGGCTCTTGTTCGTCTTTTAGAGCTATATCATAGTTAGAGTAACCATCTGTGTTGGTTTTTAGAGTTAATAAAGCTTCGTCTATATTTATAGAATTTACAATAATAGGCTCTTCTTCAGAAGTTTTAAGCAGCTCTTTAACAGACATTGTAAAGGCGATAGATTTTGCCGAAAGCAGGGTTTCGTCTTCAAAAGGAGCTTTATTAGTGATTTTTAAATCTTCTACGCTGATATGTGCTTGTGGGAAATTACTGATAAAACTTAAATTTACATCAGAAAATTCCACATAGGCGTTGAGGTTTTGGTTTAAATAAGTTTTTACCATATCCTTGATTTGTCCATGGAAAAGGAAGGGAATAGCTAATAACAATAAGAAAATAATACCTAAGGTAATACCTAAAATTTTAAGCGTTTTTTTCATAGTATCTTTAACAGGTTTTTTTAGTAGTATCTACGTTTTAAATTATAGATTTGGTTGCTTGTTTTGTAAATATAAGTTTTCAATCATTATGACACATTTAAAAATAAAGAAGTCAAGGGGTTAATCAAAATTTAACATTATAACAATGAAATTTCTTCATTTACTTTTAAATCGAAACGTTTTCTGAATATATAAACTCCTAAGTATAAGAAAGGTGTGTCTAATAAAGCAATAATAACTTTAAAGATAAAACCGCTTAATAATAATCCCCAAAACAAATTCCACTCAATTTTTCCGAAAGAACACAATAAGAACAATACAGTAAAAGTGTCTACAAATTGTGAAAGCCAAGTCGAAAAATTATTTCGAAGCCATAAATGTTTGCCCTTAGTCAATCGTTTCCAAAAATGATAAATTTGAATATCTATAAATTGCGCTAATAAATAAGCCATCATGCTGGCAAAAACAGCAATAGCAGTACTGCCAAAAACGGTGGAAAATAAATCGGTATTTACAGGAGACCAGTCTGTTGCAGGAACAGCATTGGCAATATAGATGATTAGCATAGAAAAGAATGAAGCAAAGATACCTGTAACAACTACCTCATTAGCACGTTTTTTTCCATAAATTTCACTTATTAAGTCTGTGATTAAAAAAGTGATAGGGTAAGGTAAAATTCCAACCGAAATTTCAAATAGCTTAATCCCAAAAACTTGAGCATCAAAAGGGTACCAGTAAAAGAATTTTTGAAAAATAAGATTGGAAACCACCAATGATGTTATAAATAGAGCTGCTAAAACTAAGTATAGACGTTGTGCCGTTAATTTGTCTTTAAGGGTCATGTATAAATTGTGAATAAATAGGTTCTGTAAATATAAGTTATTAAAAATACTTTTAGTTATTTTGGCAATTCTTATGACAATTACCCATAACGTTTATATTGCATTAGGAAGTAACAAAGGCGATAGATTGAAGCATCTACAGGATGCTGTTGATTTAATTTTTGAAAAATTAGGAAGAATCTCCTCTATAGCCAAGGTTTATAAAACTCCAGCCTTAGGATTTGAGGGAGAGGATTTCTACAACACTTGCTTATTGTTGCAAACGCCAGATGATGCTCAAACAGTTATAAACACTCTATTAAGCATAGAGAAGCGTTTAGGGCGTGAACGCTCTCAAAATACCGGTTATGAATCGCGAACTATAGATTTGGATGTGTTGTTTTTTGATGATAAATGTATTGAAAGCGAATCATTAATTGTTCCTCATCCAAGATTGCACCATCGTCGATTTGTCTTACAACCATTGGTAGATATTGCAGAGAAGCTTATTCATCCTGTTTTTAAAAAAAACATAGCCCAATTGTTTCAGGAGTGTCCAGATGAAAGTGTTTTGGAGCCTGCTAAAATTTGGTTGAAAAACCCTATAAAAAAATACGAACTGTCTTCCTTTAATTATATCGCTATCGAAGGTAATATAGGTGCGGGAAAAACAAGTTTAGCTACAAAAATATCTGAGGATTTTAATGCCAAATTGATATTAGAACGCTTTGCAGATAATCCTTTTTTACCAAAATTTTACCAAGATCAACAGCGTTATGCGTTTACTTTAGAAATGTCGTTTTTGGCTGATAGATATCAGCAAATAAATGATGATTTGTCGCAGTTGGATCTTTTTAGAGATTTTATAGTAAGCGATTATGATATATATAAATCGTTGATTTTTTCAAAAATAACTTTACCAGAAGATGAGTTTAGACTCTATCGAAAGTTGTTTTATTTGATGTATAAAGATATTGCAAAACCTGAATTGTACGTGTATCTTTATCAAAATACAGAACGATTACAAGAAAACATAAAAAAACGGGGTCGTGATTATGAACAAAATATAGAAAGCGACTATTTGGAAAAAATAAACGCAGGGTATTTGGAGTTTTTGAAAAACCAAAGTGAGCTAAATATCAAAATGATTGACATTTCAGATAAGGACTTTGTAAAACATAGAGAAGATTATTTATGGTTGCTAAAAGCAATAGGTGATGGAGCTCAAGATTGAGTTTTTGCAAGAACGCACCATAGTTGGTGTGAAGGTCTAAATGCCTTATGTCTACAATGAAAATGCTGAATTGGTAAAACGGTTTTCAATTCAAATCAAACCGTAAAGAATAGATTGTAAACTCTTGTTTTCCTTACAAAACTATAAGGAATTTAATATCTAGACATTTACTTCAACCACTACATTTGAAAAATGAATTGCTGTTGAGGGGCTCTGTCTGATAGTGTGAAAGTATTCACAATTCCCTCAGGCCGTTATTTGGTAATTCCTTATCAAGGTACGGTTGAAGATTTTTTAAAGTATGGCATCATATATTTGTCAGATGGTTGCCAGCCAAAAATTATGTTGTTGACCATAGACCTCATTTTGAAATCTTGTCGGAAGATTATCGTCCAGACGCTCCTAATGGCCAAGAGGATATGTGTATTCCAATAAAGTAATTGTGTTTAAAGCGCTTTTAGTTTACTAAATACATCCCAAACCACCACGCCGCAACTGACCGAAATATTTAAGCTGTGTTTGGTTCCAAATTGTGGTATTTCTAAGACAAGATCGCTGGCACTCACCACTTCTTGTTGTACGCCTTTTACTTCATTTCCAAAAACTAAAGCATATGTTGTGTTACGGGCAGGCTTAAAATCGTTGAGCATTGTAGCATTTTCAGCTTGCTCAATTGAAGCTATTTTTATGTTATTTGCTTGTAACTTTTTGATAAGTTCAAGAGTGTCTTCTGCATATTCCCAACTAACGGTCTCTGTGCTTCCTAATGCCGTTTTGTGAATATCTTTGTGAGGAGGTGTTGCAGTAATACCACAGAGATAAATTTTTTCAATTAAAAAAGCATCACTAGTTCTAAAAACAGAACCAATGTTGTTTAAACTTCTTATGTTATCTAAAATGATGATGATAGGAGTCTTTTCAGTAACTTTAAATTCTTCTATGCTTAATCGATTTAATTCGCTGTTTTTTAGCTTTCTCATAATTTATTTTTCAGTAAAAGAAAAAATCGTTTTTGGGTTATTGTCATTTTGATTTGATAAGACAAAAGTTTTTAACAGTTGTAAATAACTATGCTGATTTTGACTTTAAAAAGCGTATAATAATAATTAACTTGCGTCTTTACAAATCACTACAAAGGTAAAGATTCTGCCTCAAGTTCAGAATAATTAAATTATGGCAAAAAAAGCAAAAAAAGTCACACCCTTAATGCAACAATACAATACCATTAAGGCAAAATATCCAGATGCGTTGTTGTTGTTTAGGGTAGGAGATTTTTATGAAACTTTTGGCGATGATGCTGTTAAAGCTGCCAAAATTTTGGATATTGTGTTGACCAATAGAAATAATGGTGGAGAAAAAACAGAATTGGCCGGATTTCCACACCATTCTTTAAACACCTATTTGCCTAAACTGGTCAAGGCTGGTGAGCGTGTTGCTATTTGTGACCAATTGGAAGATCCAAAGCAAACCAAAAAAATCGTAAAAAGAGGGGTTACCGAGTTGGTTACACCAGGAGTAGCACTAAATGATGAGGTGTTAAGTTCTAAATCCAACAATTTTTTGTGTGCCGTTCATTTTGATAAAAAAGGAATAGGAATTTCTTTTTTAGATGTTTCAACAGGAGAGTTCCTTACTTCACAAGGTCATGTTGAATATATTGATAAACTACTACAAAACTTCAATCCAAGTGAAGTTTTGGTTTCTAAAAGAGCTAAGGCTAATTTCAAAGAAGCATTTGGAGAAGATTTTCATACCTTTTATTTGGAAGATTGGGTGTTTCAACCTGATTACGCCAATGAAACCTTGACACGTCATTTCAATACGGCCTCTTTAAAAGGTTTTGGCGTAGATAATTTATATGAAGGAATTATAGCTTCTGGAGCCGTTTTACATTACCTTTCAGAAACTCAGCACAATAAACTCGAACATATAACCTCTATAAGTCGCATTGCAGAAGATGATTATGTGTGGATGGATCGATTTACCATTCGTAATTTGGAACTTTACCACTCTACTAATGTCAATGCCGTAACCTTATTGGATGTTATAGATCATACTATTACTCCAATGGGAGGACGCTTGCTCAAACGTTGGTTGGCTTTACCTCTTAAAAACATAGAAAAAATAAAACAACGCCATCAAGTCGTTAGTTATTTGTTAGGCAATGATGTCGCGCTTCAAAAGATTCAAAGCCATATCAAGCACATTGGAGATATTGAACGCTTGATTTCTAAAGTAGCTACAGCAAAAGTGAGTCCAAGAGAGGTCATACAACTAAAAAATTCATTAGAAGCTATTGTTCCCATTAAAGCTTTGGCATCACAAAGTGATAATGAGGCCTTACGTGTATTGGGAGATACATTGCAAAGTTGTGATACACTAAGACAAAAAATAAAAGAAACCCTAAATGAAGAAGCGCCTGTAAATATTTTGAAAGGACAAACCATAGCCCAAGGGTTTTCTTCAGAATTGGATGAACTTAGACAACTCTCTTCCTCAGGAAAACAATATTTAGATGAAATGCTGGAGCGAGAGAGTCAACGTACAGGTATTCCTTCATTAAAAATTGCTTCCAATAATGTTTTTGGATATTATATAGAAGTAAGAAATACTCACAAAGATAAAGTGCCTGATGAATGGATACGAAAACAAACCCTTGTAAGTGCAGAGCGATATATTACCGAAGAGCTAAAAGAGTATGAATCCAAAATTCTTGGTGCAGAAGAACGTATTATAACTATTGAACAACAGTTGTTCTCTGAATTGGTGAGTTGGATGAATCAATTTATCAAACCTGTGCAACAAAATGCGTTTTTAATTGGTAAGATGGATTGCTTATGTGGTTTTGCAACCTTAGCCAAAAACAACAACTATACATTTCCAGATATTGATGATTCTTATGAATTAGACATCAAAGGAGGACGTCACCCTGTAATAGAAAAACAATTACCTCCAAGTGAGACTTATATTACAAACGATGTTCATTTAGATAGAGAGCAGCAACAAATCATTATGATTACTGGACCTAATATGTCTGGTAAATCGGCTATTTTAAGGCAGACAGCTTTAATTGTATTGTTGGCGCAAATAGGGAGTTTTGTGCCTGCTGAATCAGCTAAAATTGGCTTGGTTGATAAGATTTTTACCAGAGTTGGAGCAAGTGACAATATTTCTATGGGAGAGTCAACCTTTATGGTAGAAATGAACGAAACAGCATCAATATTAAACAATATATCGGATAGGAGTTTGGTGCTTTTAGACGAAATAGGACGTGGAACAAGCACTTATGATGGTATATCGATTGCTTGGGCAATCAGCGAATATCTTCACGAGCACCCTTCACGACCTAAAACGTTATTTGCAACTCATTATCATGAGCTCAATGAAATGACAGAAACATTTAATCGTATAAAAAATTACAACGTATCGGTTAAAGAGTTGAAGGATAATGTGTTGTTTTTACGAAAGTTGATTCCAGGAGGGAGTGAGCATAGTTTTGGAATTCACGTTGCAAAAATGGCTGGAATGCCACAACATGTTATACAACGAGCCAATAAAATTTTGAAAAAACTAGAGAAATCACATTCGAGTGAAGAATTGACTGACAAGGTGAAAAATCTTGGTGACGAAGAGATGCAGTTGAGTTTTTTCAATTTAGATGATCCGTTATTGGAACAAATCAAAGAGGAAATCATTCATACAGATATAGATACATTAACTCCAGTAGAGGCCTTAATGAAATTGAACGAAATTAAAAGGATGCTTATGAAGAAGAAATGAGTATGTGGATGAAATTTTTAGAAAAAAAGCTTTGGATTTATAAGAAATGTATTAAATTTGCCCTCGCAAAAGACAGGAACGTTCTTTATAAAATAGTGCGAAAGTAGCTCAGGGGTAGAGCATCACCTTGCCAAGGTGAGGGTCGCGGGTTCAAAT
>Ga0055584_100007576_pt1 | contig 10644 bp, 7 predicted proteins | sample OSDHelmetaG_FD_58716 | JGI IMG/M metagenome (GOLD analysis project Ga0055584, IMG submission 58716) | Pelagic marine sediment microbial communities from the LTER site Helgoland, North Sea, for post-phytoplankton bloom and carbon turnover... | ecosystem: Environmental > Aquatic > Marine >...
CGAACACAGGCATATAAATCCATCTCCTGGCGCAATGAAACATTAAGGGATCGAAAACCACCGCCAACGGGTGTGGTAAGAGGGCCTTTGATCGCCACTACGAGCTCACGGATAGCGTCAAGGGTTTCTCCAGGAAAATAGTCCCCTTCATAAATACCAGCGGCTTTTTCCCCCATAAAGAGCTCGCACCAATGGACCTGGCGCTTGCCACCATAGGCTTTTTTGATCGCCGCATCCCAGACCCGCATAGACGCGGCTGTGATATCAGGCCCGATACCGTCCCCCTCCACATAGCCGAGGACCGGTTGGTCAGGAACACTGAGTTTGCCATTAGAGATAGTGATTTTCTCACCGTTTTTTGGGATATTAATGTGTTGGTATGCCATCTTGAATTGGTTGGTTTTAGCTGGAATTTGACCGTATTTATCGCCTGTTCGCTGATTTTTGGCAATTAGACGAAGTGACGAGGATTTTATCATGTAATGGTATCCTGTCTGGATTATCTCTGGCGCTCCATCGGTTACAATTCAGCCAGGGCCGGTTGGGGGTACATTGCCGGTGATTTACAGTCGTTATAACTAGTGGGTAATTAAAGATGAATAAGGCGAATTCTGCAGCCGCCAGTGCGGAGGTGGTGATGAACGAGAACGAGCGGTTGAAGGCAGTACGAGAGTTGATATTTGGTGAGAGTATGGCCGAGTACCAGCAGGAGTTTTCACTTATACGTGATCAAATCAGTTTGTCCCAGAAACTTTCTGAGGAAAAACTTGCGAGTGAAACGGCGATTCTCAGCGAAAAGCTGGACGCCATGGAACATAGCTTCAACAAGGCTATGAAGCAGCTAAATACTGAGCTGGATAAAAACATTGAGCGGCTGGACGCGATTTGTGCTGATATAGTGTCGAATCGCCAGGAAGTTGGCAGGGCGATGGCACATATTGCGGAAACTCTTCAAAAATAAATTCGCAGCTCAACATGTCTTCCAAAGTATCCCGGCAGGGTGATGCCAAACAGCGTGCTGCGTCATCTGCTGACGCCCCGTCGGATGATGCACCGCTAAGTCGGCTTAAGGAACTGCTGTTTGAGGAAGAGATGAAGCAGGTCCAGGCTATTGATCACGATCTTAGAGATACGGATCGGCTTTCTGATCAAATGAAACCGATTCTGGAAAATCGAATTGCGGAGTTGGAGGCGCAGTTTCCAGAGCAGTTTGGCCCGGTAATCACTGAGACTCTGAAAGTACAAATCAAGGAATCCCAGGATACGGTTGTGGAAGCGATCTACCCGATCATGGGTAAACTGATCAAAAAGTACATCCAGAAGGAAATTGCCAAACTCTCGGAATCTATCGATGTACGGATGCGGCAGATGTTTTCGTTTAAGGGTCTGATGCAGCGCTTAAAATATGGATCGAAAGGGGTCAGCCAGTCGGAAGTGATAGTACAGGGCCTGCTGCCCCCGGTTCTGGAGGAGATCATGGTGATAGAGAATGACTCCGGTCTGCTGCTGGCGCATTATTCTCTGGGTAACGAAACCGACGCAGATGTGGTGGCAGGAATGCTTACTGCAATTAAATCCTTCGTAGAGGATGCTTATGCTAAATCCGATCAGAATCTTGAATTTATCGAATATGAGACCTTCACCCTTTATCTGCAGAGCTTTAAATCGTTTTACGTCGTTGTTGCAATATCAGGGGTGCTGAATCAGGAGTTCCGTGACAAATTGAACGATGCGGTATTGGGTTTTGCAGTAAAAATTGCTGAAGATAAACAACGTGGAATGGATCAGATAGAAATGCAGAATCTGCTTGAGCATCATTTTCACCAGGTCAATCAGTAACCATCGTGGCCAAATTTCAAAAAAAGATTCTGCTGGTGGGTGATTTTGGTGTTGGCAAGTCATCCCTGGTGGAGCGCTTTGTTTACAGTCGCTTTTCGGAAGAATACAAAAGCACAATTGGCGTGGTAATCAGCAAAAAAGAAGTTGAGGTGGATGGTCAGCTGGTGAAGTTGTTGATATGGGATGTAGCGGGATCACGCGAGATCGCGGAAGTACCTGCCTCATACTACCGTGGCTGTAGTGGTCTGCTGTATGTTTTCGATCTGACCCGACCTGAAACGTGGCAAGGACTGGCGGATCGACTGAATACTGTTCGGGCCATGTCGCAAACCGATAATATTCTAATCATTGCCAATAAATCGGATCTTTGCAGCAGAGAGCAGATTGAGCAGATACTGGCCTCCATTGATCTGCCTGTTGACGTCGTTACCAGTGCCCGCGACAACGACAATGTAGAGCAATCTTTTTACCAGCTCACTCGGCGCATTCTCCATGACGGGTAACACGCTTTCCCAATTACTATTAACAAATCATGTTACAGGCTGTCGGTTTAATCTGGCGGGAACCATCGTCCAGTCTGAAGGTAGTTTTCTAAGTGATCGATTGGCGGTTGGTGCTGATATTTATGACACTTGTGATTTTCTTGTTGGCACTATAGAGCAGTTGCAATCAGACGAAAAGATGCAGCTTGACGGAATCCATCTGGATATCGATGAGTCGGCATATATCGTTGATTGCATTATCCAGCGAGAGGATGAGGATAATTTTGTTCTGATCATGGAAGATCAAACCCACCGCTACAGGATAGTTAATCAGCTAAGCCAGGAGCGAAACCAGGCCGACATCATGCAACATCAGCTTGCGCGGCAAAACGACCAGCTGATGATTCTGAAGGATGCAGCGGAATCCGCGGCACATACACGTACTGAATTTCTGGCAAAGATGAGTCATGAGATCCGTACACCGCTCAATGCGCTGATTGGTTTTTCCGAAATGTTGTCGGAAAGTGACCTTGCTCCAGGTCAGGAACGACATGTAGATAATATTCGTATCGCCGGTAATGCACTGTCAGCGCTGCTCAATGACATTCTGGATCTCTCCAGAATAGAATCCGGGAAATATCAGATTGAAGAAGCAGTGTTCCCCTTGGTGCCGATGTTGCAGGATGTTATGTCACTCTGCCGTTCCCGAGCCGAAGAAAAATCAATTGACTTCAACCTTGATCTGGATGATGCACTTCCCGAAAAAGTCATTGGTGATAAAGTAAGGTTGTCCCAGGTGATACTTAATTTACTTACCAATGCGATAAAGTTCACCAAACAGGGAAGCGTTACTCTTCGGGTAACCAAAGTTGAACAGACTGATACCAGTGAATTACTGGTATTTGAAGTTGAAGACACCGGTAGGGGCATTGCCGAAGAGCAGCAGCAGGAGATATTCGAAAGATTCAGTCAAAGCAGAATCTCAGACGCCACCGAACTGGGTGGAATTGGTCTGGGACTTGCGATAGTGCGCCAACTGATCGATGCCATGGGTGGCGTAATCAGTGTCAGTAGTGAAGTTGGAAAGGGCGCAATATTCCGTATAAAGCTTGGGCTGAAGCGTGTGGTCGATGGACGCGGCGCCAACAAAACAGCCAATATGGTCAGTACCCCGCAATTGACTCTGGATGGTAAATGTATTCTGGTGGCGGAGGACAGCAAGCTTAATCAGCAGTTCGTTTCTGAGGTATTAACCGCCAGAGGATGTCAGGTCATCGTGGTTGAAACGGGTGCTGCTGCGATGCAGGCAATTCTTTCCGAGCCGGTGGACCTGGTGTTGATGGATGTCATGATGCCTGAAATGACTGGAGATGAAGCGATTAAACGTATCCGCAGCGAATTTTTATTTCCCTTGAATCGTGTTCCAATCATTACATTCAGCGGAAAGGTGAGTGACCAGGACCAGGCCTACTTTGCGGAGATTGGGGCAACGGATACATTGCCCAAACCTTTCAGCGCAGCGGCTCTGGTCGCCAAGGCTTTAGAAGTGATCAGCAGTACCAATCGGTATGAGCATGCCCAGATCGAGAATAAACTGAGCGAGGATGTCAGTGCGGAGATGATTGAAATCTTTAAAGCCGAAGTTCCCGGTTATCTTCGTAGCTTGTTGAACGCGTTATATACACAAAACCAAAAACAGTTGGTATTTCAGGCCCATAAGTTACAGTCAGCGATGTGGGTGATGGAATTCATGGATCTGTATCAGATTCTTGCACGACTGGAAGGAGAACTATTGGGTTTTCCCGAGCGGTTGGCACTATGCGAGGAAGTTTGCCAGACCATAGGAAAAACACTGATTGGCATACCTGCTGCGGCCACTGCGGTCCATTAAAACCCCGGCTAAGGGTAGAGTTGACCGGGGTTGGTCAGGGCGCTCAGAAGTGGTGTGCAGGCTGCCATGATCTTGTTTCTTATCCGCTTGTGGCCCTGACCCCGGGTACCGGGTAGCCGAGATAGTCTTGGCCGGGCCATGCCTGATGACAGGCGTGGCAAAAGCCTTTTGCATCCACTTTAAGTTTCTTTCCTTTAGGTTTGATCCCGCTATATTTCCATCCTGCAGTATCTGGCGCTTCAGCCGTTTCGACTTTCTCCATAAACAAAAGTGGACCATTTTTTACTTTGCCTTTAGCTGTAATTGAAAACGCCTCTTTGGCAATTACCGTGCCAATGGGCATCTCGGCACCGTCTGTGGAAAACTTGATGTACTGTTCATAACCGACAGGATTGACATAGGTCATCAGGTACTGGCCGCTGTGCATCCCCGGTGCCTGGGGAGCGGTGGAAGCCGCCTGCCATTCAGTGTAGACCGCAGCAATTGCATTGCCTTTTTTCTGGTAGCCCTTGACCAACTCTGGTCGCAGGCATTTGTAAAGGCTTTGCAGATCCTCAACAGTAAGTTCTGCTGCAGGTTTTTCTGGTTTGCAATCTGCTGCATATCCACTGGTTATCCAACTGATGCTGATTAATAAAGCAAGAATTTTAGCGATGGATTTCATTTTTATCTCCAGATTTGCTGGTTATTCGTTTTACAGGGTAGTGTCTACAGGGCTGTGACATGAGCAATGTAGAAAGGTTCAGCAACTTTTGCTGGGTAACTCGCTGAATGATTTGTTTCAGTGCGCATCAGACAACTGTCTGATACCCAAAATAGCTTGATTCAGTTACTATAAAGCCGTCTAAACCTATCTCGAATCTAGATGAGAAAAACCAGGGAAAACCTTGCAGAATGGGAGCAAATCGCCAAGACTGAGTTGCGTGGAAAGTCGCTGGACGGGTTGAGCTGGGAGACACCTGAAGGTATTACAGTGAAACCGCTTTATACCGCTGAAGACCTGGAGCAGATTGAACTTGCCCCGGGATTGCCGGGTATGCCGCCCTTTACCAGGGGGCCGAAGGCAACTATGTATACCGGCCGGCCCTGGACTATACGTCAATATGCCGGGTTTTCCACTGCTGAAGAATCAAATGCTTTTTATCGTAAAAACCTTGCTGCAGGCCAGGCTGGATTATCGGTGGCCTTTGATCTGGCAACGCACCGCGGTTATGACTCAGACCACCCCAGGGTAGAGGGAGATGTAGGTAAGGCCGGGGTGGCGATCGACACCGTGGAAGATATGAAAATACTGTTCGATCAGATACCCCTTGATCAGATGTCGGTGTCGATGACAATGAATGGCGCGGTGTTGCCGGTCATGGCAATGTTTATTGTGGCAGCGGAGGAGCAGGGCATTTGCCAACAGGCGCTGTCCGGCACGCTGCAAAACGATATTCTGAAGGAATTCATGGTGCGTAATACCTATATCTACCCACCCGCGCCTTCAATGAAAATTGTTTCGGATATTATCGACTATACCGCCGAAAATATGCCGCGCTTCAACCCGATTTCAATTTCCGGCTACCATATGCAGGAAGCAGGAGCGACCCTGGTGCAGGAGCTTGCCTATACGCTTGCAGATGGTCTCGAATACGTTCAGGCAGCGGTGGATGCGGGACTGGAAGTGGATCAGTTTGCGCCGCGGCTTTCATTTTTCTTTGCGATCGGTATGAATTTCTTTATGGAAATCGCAAAATTACGCGCCGCAAGAGCGCTATGGGCAACCCTGATGGCGCAACGATTCAGCCCAAAGGATCAGCGCTCACTAATGTTGCGTACACACTGTCAGACTTCGGGTGTGAGTCTTACCAGCCTGGATCCCTATAACAATGTGATACGAACCACTATTGAAGCTATGGCAGCGGTGATGGGTGGTACCCAGTCCCTCCATACTAATTCATTTGACGAAGCCCTGGCGCTGCCTACTGAAAACTCAGCGCGTATAGCACGCAATACACAGTTGATCATGCAGCATGAAGCGGGTCTGACAAAAGTTGTGGATCCCATGGCAGGCTCTTATTATGTTGAAAGTCTGACTAACAGTCTTGTCGTAGAAGCACGAAAAGTCATTGAGGAAGTGGACCAGCTGGGTGGCATGACTAAAGCAGTGGAATCGGGTGTGCCAAAATTACGAATTGAAGAATCTGCGGCACGCAGGCAGGCGGCTATTGATCGAGGCGAAGAAGTGATCGTCGGTGTAAATCAGTTTCAGCGTGAACAGGAAGAACAAATTGAAATCCTGGTGGTGGATAACGATATTGTTCGCGATAATCAGATCAACCGACTTAAAGAGGTCCGGGAAAATCGAGATCAGGATGGCTTTAATCAAGCCATCGAAAATCTGAGCAGAATTGCAGCAAGCGGAAATGGTAATATGCTGGCTGCAGCCGTAGACGCGGCCCGAGCCAGGGCAAGCGTCGGTGAAATATCTGATTGCCTGGAGCATGTGTTTAAACGCCATCAGGCAGTGACTAGATCAATTGGTGGGGTTTATAGTGCGATGTACGAGGGTGATGAATCTTTTGCACTGCTGCAGCAGCGGATCGAAAAATTTGCTGCAGAGGAAGGGCGACGACCGAGAATGCTGGTGGTCAAGCTTGGTCAGGACGGGCATGATCGAGGCGCCAAAATAATCGCCACTTCTTTTGCTGATATGGGATTTGACGTGGATATTGGTCCGCTGTTCCAGACGCCTGAGGAAGCAGTTCAGCAGGCGATCGAAAACGATGTACATATAATAGGTATTTCTTCACAGGCTGCGGGTCACCGCACCCTTGTTCCCGGGGTCATGAAGGCCCTGGCGCAGCATAATGCTGAAGATATAAAAGTCATTTGCGGTGGTGTTATTCCCGCGGCAGACTACCAGATGTTGCTGGACGCAGGGGTTGCCGCAATTTTTGGCCCCGGCACCAATATCCCTGAAGCCGCTTCAGAAATCATTGATATACTCCAGGCTGCAGCCTGAGTATTTAATCCTTCATCCATGGGGCCTCGAAACGGGCGCTAAATCGCTATGCAAGAAATCATTCAACAACTAGAAAAAAAACGTGCCGAAGCCAAACTTGGTGGCGGCGAAAAGCGAATCCAGGGGCAGCATGCTAAAGGTAAGCTCACCGCCCGGGAGCGAATAGAAATATTGCTTGATGATGGCAGCTTTGAGGAGTGGGATATTTTTGTTGAGCACCGGTGTACTGATTTTGGCATGGAGGATAAATCTATTCCTGGAGATGGTGTAGTAATCGGATATGGCACTATCAATGGACGCTTGGTGTTTGTTTACAGTCAGGACTTCACCGTGTTTGGTGGTTCACTGTCCGAAGCCCATGCCGAAAAGATCTGTAAGGTGATGGATCAGGCAATGAAGGTCGGGGCACCAGTCATTGGAATTTCTGACTCCGGCGGTGCACGTATTCAGGAAGGGGTAGCATCTCTTGGCGGTTATGCAGAGGTATTTCAGCGCAATGTCCTTGCAAGTGGCGTGGTACCACAGATCTCACTGATTATGGGACCTTGTGCCGGAGGTGCAGTGTATTCTCCGGCAATTACCGATTTCATTTTTATGGTGGAGGACAGCTCCTATATGTTCGTCACCGGACCAGATGTGGTTAAAACAGTAACCCATGAAACCGTTACTGCTGAAGCACTAGGGGGCGCGGTGACCCATACATCCCGTTCCGGTGTGGCGGATTTATCATTTGACAACGATGTCAATGCGTTGCTGAAGACACGGCGGTTTTTTAATTTTCTGCCCTCGAACAATCGGGAGAAGCCGCCCCATCGTTCTACCGACGATGGACAGAACCGTAGTGAACCTTCTCTTGACACTCTGGTACCGGAGAATCCAAACCAGCCTTACGACATGCATGAGTTGATTACCAAGCTTGCGGATGAGGCGGATTTCTTTGAGTTGCAGCCTAACTATGCAAAAAATATCATCATCGGCTTCGCCCGGATGGAAGGCAACACCGTTGGAATTGTCGCCAATCAACCCATGGTGCTTGCCGGTTGCCTGGATATTAACTCTTCGATAAAAGCCGCCCGATTTGTGCGCTTTTGCGATGCGTTTAACATTCCAATTGTTACTCTGGTAGATGTGCCAGGGTTTATGCCTGGCACTTCTCAGGAGTATGGCGGCATTATCCGCCACGGTGCCAAGTTGTTATATGCTTATGCAGAATGTACGGTACCCAAAATTACGGTGATTACCCGTAAGGCCTATGGCGGTGCATATGACGTGATGGCTTCCAAACACCTGCGCGGTGACGTCAACATCGCATGGCCAAGTGCAGAAATTGCAGTAATGGGTCCCCAGGGTGCGGTGGAAATAATATTTCGTGAAGAAGCAAAAGATCCAGACAAGTTAGCGCAGAGAACCGAGGAGTACCGGTCAAAGTTTGCGACTCCGTTTGTAGCCGGTCGCCGCGGATACATCGATGATGTTATTTTCCCCAGGGACACGCGTCAGCGGGTTTGTCGCTCACTGGCAATGCTGGCGGAGAAGGATCTTGAAAACCCGTGGAAGAAGCACGGCAATATTCCCTTATAACCGGGCGTCGGGAGAAATTTCTAATGTTTAAAAAAATCCTGATCGCCAATCGTGGAGAGATTGCTTGTCGTGTGATACGCACGGCTAAACAGATGGGCATTGCTACGGTGGCGGTTTATTCTGATGCAGATCGGAATGCATGTCATGTCGAACAGGCAGATGAAGCGGTCCATATAGGCGCCTCCGCAGCTTCAGAAAGCTACCTTATCGCAGCTCGAATTATTGAGGCATGTGAGAAAACCGGTGCTGAAGCGGTGCATCCCGGTTATGGGTTTCTGTCTGAAAACAGTGCCTTCGCCCAGTTGCTTGAAGACAGCGGTATCAGCTTTATTGGTCCAGGTATTCGTGCCATCGAAGTCATGGGCGACAAAATCACATCCAAACTACTTGCCGAAAAAGCCGGTGTAAATGTTATTCCCGGTCACACAGATGTGGTGAAGGATGCCAAGGAGGCGGCAACCATAGCAGCCAGTATCGGTTATCCGGTAATGATCAAAGCCAGCGCGGGTGGCGGCGGCAAAGGTATGCGTGTAGCGTGGAACGAAGATGAGTGCCTGGACGGCTTTGAGAGAGCCACCAGCGAAGCTATATCAAGTTTTGCTGACGGCCGCATTTTCATCGAGAAGTTTATTGAACAACCCAGGCATATCGAAATACAGGTTATCGCCGATGCCCATGGAAATGTGGTTACCTTAAATGAACGTGAGTGCTCTATTCAGCGCCGCCATCAGAAGGTTATTGAAGAAGCGCCTTCGCCTTTTATCGACGAGGCAACCCGGGCGGCAATGAGTAAGCAGGCTGTAGCATTGGCTAAAGCGGTGGATTATAAATCTGCAGGAACTGTCGAATTGATCGTTGACGCTAATCGGAATTTTTATTTTCTTGAGATGAATACCCGATTACAGGTGGAACACCCGGTTACTGAAATGATTACCGGTCTTGACCTTGTCGAGTTAATGATCAGAGTTGCAGCAGGAGAAAAACTACCTGTTTCGCAAAAGGATATTGGTATCAATGGATGGTCAATGGAGTCGAGAATTTATGCCGAAAGCCCATTTCGTAATTTTCTTCCTTCAACCGGTCGATTGATACGTTATAAACCGCCAGTCATTACTGACTCGGTACGTGTTGATACCGGGGTCACTGAAGGTTCGGATATTTCGATGTTCTACGACCCGATGATTGCCAAACTGGTTACCTGGGCGCCAACCCGGGATCAGGCCATCAAAGAAATGCAACATGCGCTGGATCAGTACTACATCCGTGGAGTCGAAACCAATCAGCCTTTTGTAGCGGCTATTATGGGCCATCCAAGGTTTCAGAGTGGCGCTTTAACCACGAACTTTATTGCTGAAGAGTACCCTGATGGATTCTCAACGGCGGCATTAACGGTAAACGATCTGGGTGCAGTAATCGCTGTAATTGCTTCTATTCACCAGCGCCTGGCAAACAGGGCGGCGACGACGTCCGGACAGATGCCGGGTTATGGACGCAATGTTGCAAATGACTGGGTGATTATATTGGAGCAGCAGGACTATAAAACCGAGGTGAAAGGTGAATCCGGAAAATGGAGTGTCAGATACAATGATCAATCGTATCTGATTGAGGATAACTGGGCTGGGACTGACCCGGTGTATTCGGGGCTGGTTAACGGCAAGCAGATGTACATGCAGCTGGAGGTGGACGGCGTTGGCTACTATCAGATTACCCAGGGTGGTAACCAGCTGGCGATGATGGTGGTCAATGAGCGTACTGCGCAACTGTGTCGTCATATGCCGGTAAAGCAGGCGCCGGATATGTCCGGATTTCTGCTTTCTCCAATGCCGGGATTGCTGGTGTCACTC
>Ga0055584_100007578_pt1 | contig 10640 bp, 10 predicted proteins | sample OSDHelmetaG_FD_58716 | JGI IMG/M metagenome (GOLD analysis project Ga0055584, IMG submission 58716) | Pelagic marine sediment microbial communities from the LTER site Helgoland, North Sea, for post-phytoplankton bloom and carbon turnover... | ecosystem: Environmental > Aquatic > Marine >...
TACATGAACACACGACAACACATGCAGCGAGGCGCTGTGGCTTCCATGCCAATGATATTGGGTGGAATTCCTTTTGGGCTTTTATTTGGTTCGTTAGCGTCAAGCTATGGCTTGAGTCCTTGGTTTGCCATTGCCATGTCTGCCATCGTTTTTGCCGGTTCCGCTCAATTTGTTGCTTTAGGTTTAATTGCGATACACGCACCGATTTGGGTTATTGTGTCGACAACCTTTATTGTCAATTTGAGGCACCTTTTGTACGCGGCAGATATGGTGAAATATGTGAAGCATTTGCCAATGTCTGTTCGTTTAATTATGGGCTTTGGTTTAGTTGATGAAACCTATGCGGCAGTACGACCTATGTATGGAATCGGCTCTGTTGATGAAAAAACAGGACATAAAGTCTATCTAGGTTCTTTTTTTGCGTTTTATATTATGTGGAACGTGACAACAATTTTAGGTGTTTTATCTGGGGAGCTGATTCCTGGTATGAGCGAATGGGGACTTGAGTTTGCGATGGTAGCCACTTTTATTGGCATCATTACGCCGTATTTGAAGCACAGTCCTTTTTGGTTTTGCATGCTAAGCGCTGGTGTATCATCGATTATTTTGTCGGGGCTGCCTAATAATCTTGGTTTATTAGTCTCTGCTGTGATTGGTGTTGTCGCAGGGTATCTTGCTGATGTGTATGGAAGTTCTTCAGGTTCTCATCAATCAACAGATAATAATACACAGGGAGGCGAGGGATGAATTTATTAGATTCAGTTCTCATTATTTTTGGAATGTTTGTTGTGACCTTTGGTGTTCGCTTTGTCTTATTTGCGCGAGCTCATAAAGTTGTTATGCCTGTTTTTGTGGAGAGAGCGCTTAAATTTGTGCCTGTTGCTGTATTAACCGCCATCATTATTCCTATGGTCTTTATGACAGATAATCAGATAAATCTGTCGTTTAGTAATCCTTGGTTAATTGGTGCGTTTGCGGCGTTTGCTATTGGTATTTGGCGTCAACATCAGTTATTGACAATATTTATTGGTGTTATGGTGTTTTTTATAGCGAAATATATGATTCCTCTTTCGTTATAAAGAGATAAAAATAAAGAAAAGAGGTAAAAGATTTACCGACTCAATATCCTATGGAAACCGAAATCATATATACTTGTCGGACAAAGTAATCATTATCGTCAGACGAACATTTATCGGGACTTACATCTAACATGTCAGAAACGTCAAAACCAGGTAATTTCATTACCCAAATCATTGATAAAGATAACGAAGCCGGCAAGAACGGGGGCAAGGTTCTTACTCGTTTTCCACCTGAGCCAAACGGCTATCTACATATCGGCCACGCTAAATCTATTTGCCTGAACTTTGGTTTGGCGCAACGTTACAATGGTCAATGTAATCTTCGTTTTGACGACACTAACCCTGAAAAGGAAAGTGTTGAATATATTGAATCCATCAAACGTGATGTTGAGTGGTTGGGTTTTGAATGGAAAGACGAACCAAAATTCGCTTCTGACTATTTTGATCAATTATTTGATTTTGCAAAGCAGCTTATTCAATTAGGTAAAGCGTATGTGTGTGAGCTTAATGCTGAGCAGATGCGTGAATATCGTGGCACCTTAAAAGAGCCAGGTAAGAACAGTCCATACCGTGATCGTAGTGTTGAAGAAAATATGGCACTTTTTAACGACATGGCAAATGGTAAATACAAAGACGGTGAAGTGGTTTTGCGTGCAAAAATTGATATGGCGAGCCCAAATATCAATATGCGTGACCCTATTATTTACCGAGTTCGTCGCGTTCACCACCATCAAACAGGTGATAAGTGGTGTATTTATCCTATGTACGATTTTACTCATTGCCTGTCTGATGCTATTGAAGGTATCACTCATTCTGTTTGTACATTGGAATTCCAAGATCATCGTCCTTTGTACGATTGGGTGTTGGATACGTTGAAAACAGCGCATCCACAACAAATTGAGTTTGCTCGCTTGAACTTGAATTACACAGTGACAAGTAAGCGTAAGTTGAAACAACTGGTGGATGAAAAGCACGTACATGGTTGGGATGACCCTCGTATGTCGACCATTTCTGGCCTACGTCGCCGTGGTTATACGGCGAAGTCTATCCGTAACTTCTGTGATCGTATTGGTGTTACTAAATCAGATAGCGTAGTCGACGTGGGTATGCTTGAGCATGCAATTCGTGAAGATTTGGATGCGACAGCAAATCGCGCAATGGTGGTTTTAAATCCGATTAAAGTGACGTTGACAAATTACCCTGAAGACAAAGAAGAAATATTCACGGTGAATAATCATCCTAAAAACGAAGACGCAGGCGCGAGAAAGGTGCCTTTCAGTAAGCATTTATTTGTTGATGCAGCTGACTTTGCAGAAGAGCCACCTAAAAAATGGAAACGCATGACGATTGACGGAGCAGTTCGTCTTCGTGGTGGTTACGTAATTACTTGTGATGAAGTGATCAAAAATGAAGCAGGTGAGGTGGTTGAACTACTTTGTCGCTACGATGAAAATACACTGGGCGTGAATCCAGAAGGTTACAAGCCAAAAGGTGTGATTCATTGGGTGAGTGCGAAACATGCGGTTGATGCTACCGTAAATCTTTATGATCGCTTGTTTGTTAACGAAGCGCCGGATGCTAATTATGAAGATAAGAACTTCTTAGATTTTATTAATCCTGAATCTTTAACAACGATTAGTAGTGCAAAAGCAGAGCCATCTTTATTGGAATCAGATAAAGGTCAGGGTTTCCAGTTTGAGCGAGAAGGTTACTTCTGCCGTGATTTAAAAGAAGACGGTATGGTATTTAACCGTACTGTAACGCTACGTGATTCTTGGGCAAAAATAGAAGCAAAAGGAAAATAGCTGCATGTTGAAAGTTCATAACACCCTTACTGGGAAGAAAGAAGTTTTCAAACCGATCGAAGAAGGCAAAGTCAGTATGTATGTCTGTGGTAACACGGTATACGACTTCTGTCATATTGGTCATGCACGCGCGATGATTTCCTTTGATATTATTTCTCGTTTTATTCGTCATCTAGGTTACGAATTAAACTATGTACGTAACATCACGGACGTTGATGACAAAATCATCAAACGTGCAGCAGAAAATAATGAAACCACTCAATCTTTGACTGAAAGAATGATTGCGGCTCAGCAGGAAGATGAATTACGTCTCGGTAACAAAATGCCAGATCGTGAGCCAAAAGCCACTGAATTCATGCAAGAAATTATTGATATGGTGCAGGTTCTTATCGAGAAAGGCTTTGCTTATCAAGGTGCTTCAGGCGATGTCTATTATCGAGCAACAAAATTTGAAGAATACGGTAAGCTAAACAACCGTAAGCTTGACGATATGCTTGCTGGTGCCCGTATCGATGTGGAAGCGGCAAAAGAACATCCAGCTGATTTTGTATTGTGGAAGCAAACAAAGGCAGGTGAAGTTTCTTGGTCTTCTCCTTGGGGGGAAGGGCGTCCTGGATGGCACATTGAATGTTCGGCCATGTCGACTAGTTGTTTAGGTAGTCATTTTGATATTCATGGCGGTGGACCTGACCTTAAGTTTCCTCATCATGAAAATGAAATTGCTCAATCAGAAGCCGCAACCGGTGAAAAATACGTAAATTACTGGATGCATTGTGGTGCTGTTCGAGTGAACAATGAAAAAATGTCGAAATCATTGGGCAATTTTTTCACGGTTCGAGATGTGTTGGCTAAATTTAACCCTGAGGTGGTACGTTACCTTATGGTGTCTAGTCAATATCGCAGTGCAATTGACTACTCTGATCAAAGCTTGTTGGAGGCGAAAGTCGCATTGGAGCGTCTTTATACGGCATTACGTCAGCAAGATGTTGCTGCAACTTTTGTCCCTAGTGATTTCACTGTACGCTTTGAAGAAGCGATGAAGGATGACTTTAATACGGCTGTCGCTGTTTCTGTTTTGTTTGAGTTAGTTCGTGAATTGAACAAGATGAAAACAGAAGATTCAGAAAAAGCTTCGGCTTTGGCTGCGGAATTACTTTCTTTAGCTGAACTGCTTGGCTTGCTTTATCAGGATCCTGAATACTTTTTGCAAAATAGCACAGTGTCAGAAGGGTTGGATGAAGCGGGAATACAAGCTTTAATTGATCAAAGAACGCAGGCGCGTAAAGACAAAAACTTTGCACGTAGTGATGAAATTAGAGATGAGTTGGCTAGTCAGGGTGTTGAGCTTCTAGATAGTCGAGAAGGCACTACTTGGACACGTAGCTAAAGACTATTAAAAGTCTTAGACCCTGCAAGTAGAATGAATAAAGGCGGTGTACTATTTTGTACATCGCCTTTTTTATTTGGCTGGGGTTTATCGTAACTGGGCTGTTATTTTAGAATTTGCTCAGAATGTGTTTTGGTTTTTACTTTGCTGATGATGTCTGAAATGAGACCTTCTTCATCAATGATAAAAGTCGTTCTAACTGTTCCCATCGACTCACGTCCCATAAATTTTTTAAGCTGCCATGTTTCGTATAATTCATGAACTTCTTTTTCCGTATCGGCTATTAATGGGAATGGAAGGTTATATTTTTCAATGAAGTTTTGGTGCTTTTTCTCTGTGTCGCTGCTAATGCCAAGCACAACAAAGCCTTGTTTAAGAAGTTCGTCATAGTTATCGCGTAAGTCACATGCTTGAGCGGTACAACCTGGAGTGTTGTCGCGAGGGTAAAAATATAAGACGACTTTTTTGCCTTTAAATTGGCTAAGTGTAATCGTGTTTCCATTTTGGTCTTTTGCACTAAAGTCCGGTGCAATTTGTCCAATTTCTATTGTCATAATGGTTACTCTCTGTTCTACGAAACATTGAAAGAAAAGTGGTTTCTTGGCTATTTGGCTGTAATAAAAATATTAGCTTAACAAGTGCTAAGCAAAAAATCTCTCAGAATAGACTTTCTTGTGAATTTACTCTGGCTTTACGCCCCTCAATTATTGTTAAACCCGCATATGGGCGTTACTATAGGCGCGCTTATAATTTTATGGAGACTCGAAATGATCACAGGTAGTTTGGTTGCGCTTATCACTCCCATGTTAGTAGATGGCGCAGTAGATACTAACAAATTAGATGATCTAATAGAGTTTCATATCAACGAGGGAACCCACGGTATTGTCGCTGTTGGTACAACCGGTGAGTCTTCTACTTTAACAACAGAAGAGCATGCTGATGTTATTCGTCAAGTAGTTAGGACGGTAAATGGTCGTGTTCCTGTTATTGCCGGAACTGGCGCGAATTCGACTCATGAAGCAATACATCTTACTCGCAGTGCGAAAGAAGCTGGAGCCGATGCCTGTTTGCTCGTTACGCCTTATTACAACAAACCAACTCAAGAAGGTTTGTTTTTGCACTTCAAAGCCATTGCAGATGCAGTTGATATTCCTCAGATTCTTTATAATGTTCCAGGAAGGACTGTTTGCGATATGCTTAATGAAACGGTGGTTCGCCTTTCAGCTATCAAAAACATCGTTGGTGTTAAGGATGCAACAGGAGATTTAGAGCGTGGCGAAGCATTAATCAAAATGTTACCAGAGGGTTTTGCCGTTTATTCCGGTGATGATCCGACTGCAGTTGACCTTATTTTATTGGGTGGAAAAGGAAATATTTCTGTTACGGCAAACATTGCACCTAAGGCCATTGCACAAGCAGTAGAGTCAGCATTAGCTGGCGATGCAGGAAAAGCCCGCGCTATCGATGAAACGGTTTCTTTATTACACAAAAATCTATTTGTAGAATCAAATCCGATTCCAGTTAAATGGGCGTGTAGCCAATTAGGTTTGTGTAAAGAGGGGATTCGTTTGCCATTAACCCCACTTTCAGAAAAATATCATGGGGCCGTTAGGCAGGCCATGGTAGAAGCCGGAGTTTTACTAGTATGAATAAGTTCTTATTACAGTTTGTAAGTGTTGGTTCGATAGCTGTTTTGTTATCAGGCTGTAGTTTGTTTTTTACTGATCATTCAGATGATTATCAAGACGTTACTAAGACTCACAGTACGTTAGAGTCACCAGAAGGCTCAATAGAGTCTAAAGATGCTTTGGTTATTCCGAATGAAGATGCCATTACAGACTTAACACCAACGAAACCTTTTGTTACCCCAAGAGCACCATTTATTTATCATCCAATGGTGGCTGTAGATGTTGTAGAGCAAGAAGATGCAATTGAATTTTCTGTTCCTGCAAATAAAACCCAAGCTAAGCGTGTTGTTTCTGATTTTCTTACCGCTTTGTATGGTGCTGGTGAATCTATTGCATCACAGACAGACGATCAAATAACATCTGTCGCTTTTGATTTTCACCCACAAGGTTGGTGGGCGTCTTTATACAGTAAAATCACTCGACTTTACCCTGCTAAAACCGTTTTCGCATTTGGCTTTACTGAGAGTGAAGGTCAAACATTGGTGAGAGTTCAATTCCGTGATGAGGTTCAGGATGCCGAGCCAGGGCCTTGGGTGTCGCCAGTTGTAAACTCTGATGCTTATACCATTGCTGTTCGTTTATGGGGAACCTTCGGACGACAATTAAATCAATCATCTGCGTATTTATCTAACCAAAATGATGCTTCATTTTATCCTGTTTGGGTTGATCATCATGGTCTTTATGCAATACGTCTAAACGACGCTTCACCATCAGGGCTTAAAACAGCATTAAATGCAGCAGGTATTTATCTTGTGCCTGGAGCGGATAATCTACTTGCACCTGTATTGCCAGAAAATATTGCACGTGTTGGTGATGTTGTCGACTTTACGATTCCTACAGGGAATGGAGAGACTCAAAAGCTATTCAATGTTCGTCGTCGTAATCTAGATGATGTTAGTTGGGACTTACGTGAGTATTCTTACAAGATTACCGAGCAAAAAGCTGGCAAGTTTTTAGTGATAGATGTGTCCTCAGTAGAACAGCCTGAAGATCCAGAAGTGGTGTCATTTCACTTTGCACAACGTTTTATTAAGTAAATAAGTTTAACCCCTCATAAAAGAAGACCGGAGACTCTCCAATGGAAAAACGACAAGAGCTGTATGCAGGTAAAGCAAAATCTGTATTTCGCACAGATGATCCTGACAAGATGGTTCTAGTATTTCGTGATGATACCTCTGCATTTGATGGTAAAAGAATAGAGCAACTTGACCGCAAAGGCATGGTGAACAATAAGTTCAATGCATTCATCATGACGAAATTACAAGAAGCAGGTATTCCGACGCATTTTGAAAAGCTATTAAGTGATACTGAATCCTTAGTGAAATGCCTAGACATGATGCCAGTTGAGTGTGTCGTTCGAAATGTTGCAGCTGGTAGTTTGTGTCGTCGTTTAGGCGTAGAAGAGGGTGTAACATTAACGCCACCAACGTTTGAATTATTCCTGAAAAATGATGCTTTAGGCGATCCAATGATCAACGAATCTCATGTTGAGTCATTTGGGTGGGCAAAATCGGATGACCTTATAAAGGCCAAAGAGCTTACATACAAGGTCAATGATGTATTAAAAGCGATTTTTGCTGAAGGCGGCATGATTCTAGTTGATTACAAATTAGAATTTGGTCTATATAAAGGTGAAGTTCTTTTAGGCGATGAATTTTCTCCAGATGGCTGTCGCTTATGGGATGCTAAAACGAAAGAAAAATTAGATAAAGACCGTTTCCGTCAAGGTTTAGGTGGTGTTATCGAAGCTTACGAAGATGTTGGTCGTCGTATAGGTATTGATTTCGACGCATAAACGGATTGGCGGTTTGACCATAAGGGAGATTTTTCTCCCTTTTTTGCCAAACAAATGCCATGCAAGGACATACATTGATTAATTTCCTCCCTATTGCCATTGGTTTACGTTACGCCCGGGCTAAACGTTCCAATCATTTCATTTCTTTTATTAGCTTTTCTTCAATTGCAGGCCTTGCATTAGGTGTTATGGTATTAATTACCGTTTTGTCTGTAATGAATGGTTTTGACCGAGAATTACGTCAACGGATTTTAGGAATGGTTCCTCATGCTACTTTGTGGGGAAATCCGGAACTAGATGATTGGCGTTCAACCGCCAAATTAGTTGAGAAAATGCCTGACGTCGTTGGCGTTGCTCCACATATTCAAGCTCAAGTTATGTTTCAGTCTGGATCAAGTGTCCATGGCGCTATTTTGAATGGCGTTAATCCGGAGATGGAAAAGAAAGTCTCGATTATTGATGAGAATATGGCGACAGGTTCCTTAAATGCTCTTAATGATACTCGTTTTGGTATCGTCTTAGGTGCTCAATTAGCTAAGATGTTAAGAGTGGAATTAGGCGATAAGGTCACCGCTATTTTACCGAAAGCCAATGTTTCAATTGCAGGAGTTGCTCCCGTACTAAAACGCTTCACCGTTGTCGGAACATTTGAAGTCGGTGCAGAATTAGATAGCGGGCTTGCTTATATTAATATCACCGATGCTGCGAAGCTGAAGCGTTATAGTGAAGATTCTATTGAAGCGTTACGCATTTCTTTTGATGACTTATTTGTTGCGCCTACTCGTATTTGGGATATTGCCAGAGCGGTCCCAGGACAAAATAGGGTCAGTGATTGGACTCGTACTCATGGCAACCTTTTTCAAGCTATAAAGATGGAAAAAACCATGATTGGCTTGCTGCTCTTATTAATTGTGGCTGTGGCGGCTTTTAATATTGTCTCTACCTTAGTAATGGTTGTTACTGATAAGCGTAACGATATTGCGATTCTGAGAACCATGGGCTTGACCTCTGGTCAGGTGATGTGGATATTCGTGGTCCAAGGTATTTTCATCGGTATGTTAGGGACGCTAATTGGTGTGGTGTTAGGTGTAACTCTAGCGCTTAATATTAGCGAAATTCTAGCAGGCCTTCAGACATTACTTGATGTGCAATTCCTTAGCTCGGATGTATATTTTATTAATTATTTGCCTTCTCAACTTGAATGGTCTGATGTGAAGTTGATTGTGACATCAGCCTTTATCATGACGGTTGTTGCAACAATATACCCAGCGTGGCGAGCATCAAAAGTAGAGCCAGCGGAGGCATTACGTTATGAATGATAATACCGTATTAGAGTGTCGTTCACTTTCTAAACAGTACCAAGATGGCAAACAAACTATCGATGTTTTTCAGTCTATCGACTTTACGCTAAACAAGGGGCAGGCATGCGCTATTGTCGGTGCTTCTGGCTCGGGTAAAACGACCTTATTGAATTTGTTAGCTGGATTAGATTTAGCGACAACGGGCGAAGTAAAATTGGCTCAAGTGTCTTGGTCGAGCCTTAAAGATGCTAAGCGCTCTAAAATGCGCAATAAAGAAATGGGCTTTGTTTATCAATTTCATCATCTGCTTCCTGAGTTTTCAGCTTTGGAAAATGTACTTATGCCTATGTGGATTGCGGGCATGGGAAAAAAAGAAGCTAAACAGCGTGGAGAGGAATTACTAACTCAGGTTGGTTTGAAGGATCGCTTGAATCATAAGCCATCGCAATTATCTGGTGGTGAAAGACAGCGAGTCGCTATTGCTAGGGCTTTGGCGAATCGACCAGCCTGTGTCTTAATGGACGAACCAACAGGGAACTTGGACGAAACTACGTCATTAGACATTCAAAACTTAATTAATGAACTTAAAACAACTTATAACATGGCGTTTCTTGTTGTTACGCATGATGAAAAGATGTTGAGCTGGATGGATTCTGCTTATCGACTGTCTCAGGGTTCTTTGCATTCCCTAAAGTAGGAATAAGAATCGGTGGTAGTGGGATGATTTGATAAAGAAGGATATTTAATAGTGAAAACCAAGATTTATTAAGCCGTCTTGGTTTTTTGTTTTTGATGTTTTTATTTTTCCTAAAAGGTTATCTATATTTTGCGTTGCTTGCGTTCTTTCCAACGTTTAACGACATGAAGTCGCCATAATGTAGTCATGACTGCATATCCTATAACGCCAACAACTAAACCCGAAACGATGGAGCCAACATACAGCGGCAGCCAGATGTGTTCGAGTTTATCCCAAATCCATTCAACGGAAAGTTGAAAGTGCTTTTTGTCGTGAGAACCTAGAATTAAACTACCAACTCTATAATTACAGTAAAAAACAAAAGGCATTGTCAGGGGATTCGTTATCCATACTAGAGCCAGAGAAACAGGGATGTTCGCTCGTAATGGTATGGCAAGTAAAGCAGATGCTAGCATTTGAAATGGCATTGGAATAAAAGCCCAAAACAAACCATTAAAGAAAGCACGAGCAACTGATTTACGATTTAGATGCCATAAATTAGCTTCATAAATTTGTGACCCCAAAATTTTTAAGCCTTTATTTCCTTTAAGCTTTTCTGGGTTAGGTATGAATTTTCTTAGATAATTTTTCGGCATAATTAGATAAAAATAATTTAGGAATTTAAGACATGGAGGTCTTATGCTACTAAGTAGTTTGTCCATTTTGATGGGCGCCATATTGGTGCCAAGAGACTATTTGTGGCTGTATTCTACGCACATCATTCTAGTGTGTCTCTACTTAATAATGACAAAGCGATTAATCGCGCTGTTTTTGACACTTCTATCCTTGATCTTAATCATATTCAGTGAGCTTCCGAGCGATGCTTCTTTTCCACTGAGCGTTGGTCAG
>Ga0055584_100007580_pt1 | contig 10639 bp, 3 predicted proteins | sample OSDHelmetaG_FD_58716 | JGI IMG/M metagenome (GOLD analysis project Ga0055584, IMG submission 58716) | Pelagic marine sediment microbial communities from the LTER site Helgoland, North Sea, for post-phytoplankton bloom and carbon turnover... | ecosystem: Environmental > Aquatic > Marine >...
TAAAGAAGCTGAACAAGTTGATTTTAGCGCATATTTTCACATAAATTTCGTCAACAACGAGGAATTAAAATATGGAAATTTTCTATTGGGGCGTCGGTCTCGGGATCTTTTTTTTAATGATCGTCGGCATTGGGCTGATGTTCAACCTTTTCTACAAAAAGGTCGAGCAAAGCACCGCAATCATCCGAACAGGCTACGGCGGCGTTAAAGTTGACTTCAACGGCATCTTTGTCCTTCCCATCTTCCATCGTTTTGAAACGATGGATATCTCAGTCAAACGCATCGAGATTGACCGGACTCAGCAGGACGGCTTGATCTGCAAAGATAACATGCGAGCGGATATCAAGGTTGCGTTCTTTGTCCGGGTCAATAAAACGCTCGAGATGGTCATGCACGTCGCGCAGATCCTCGGAAGCAAACGGGCGTCTGATCAAGAAGCTCTTCGCGAACTTTTCGAACCAAAGTTTTCAGAGGCACTAAAAACCGTTGGTAAGCAATTCGACTTTGTAGAGCTCTATAATTCGCGTGAAGAATTTCGTGAGCAAATCGTCAAGGTTATCGGCAATGACTTGAACGGATACACGCTGGATGATTGCTCGATCGACTATCTTGAGCAAACCAACCTTGAACTCCTTGATCCGAACAACGTTCTCGATGCAGAAGGTATCAAAAAGATTACCGACCTGACATCAGAAGAACAGATCCAGGCAAACTACATTCGCCGCGAAAAAGAAAAAACGATCACCAAACAGGATGTTGAAGCACGCGAAGCAATCTTGGAACTGGAAAAGCAACAAAAAGAAGCGGAAGAGAAGCAACAACGCGAAATTAGTGAAATCAAATCGCGTCAACGAGCCGAAGCAGAAATCGTTTCGCAACAAGAGCGTCAACGCAGCGAAACTGCGAAGATTTCGGCTGAGGAAGAAATCATGGTTGCCGATGAGAACAAGCAGCGAACCGTAATCGTCGCCGCCAAAAGCAAAGACCGTACCGATAAGGTCGAAACCGAACGAGTTGAAAAGGATCGTTTGCTAGAAGTCACCGAACGAGAGCGAGTCGTATCTCTTGCCGACATCGATAAAGAAAAAGCGATCGAAGTCGAGAAGAAAAACATCCAGGAAGTGATTCGCGAACGAGTCATGGTTGAACGAGCGGTCGTCGAAGAAGAAGAAAAAATCAAAGACACACAGGAATTCGCGGCAGCAGATCGTTCCAAACAGGTTGCGGTTACCAAAGCAAGCGAAGAAGCCGAACAGAACTTGGTCAAAGAAGTCCAATCTGCCGAAGCTGAAAAGCAGTCGGCAACCAAGCAGGCGGAAACCGTGGTCATAAAAGCGGAAGCCGAACGCGCTGCGTCTGAGAAAGAAGCCGACGCGAAGAAGATGTTGGCCGACGCAAACCGAGTGGACTTTGCATCGACCGGACTTGCCGAAGCAGAAGTCATGCAAAGCAAAGCAGAAGCCGAAGCTCGTGGTGATGAAGCCAAAGCCACCGCGCTCCAAAAAGTGGGACTTGCCCAAGCCACTGTTTCACAAAAGAAACACGAGGCCGAAGCCAAGGGACAGGAAGCACTTGCTGTTGCCACCGAGAAATCAGGGACAGCCGAAGCAACGGTCATGGAATTGAAATTCTCAGCCGACGCAAAGGGTATCACCCAAAAGGCAGAAGCAATGAAGCTATTCGATGGCGTTGGACGCGAACACGAAGAATTCAAAATCCAGTTGGAAAAAGACAAGGATATCGAACTGGCTGCAATCGGCGTTCAAAAAGAGATCGCCGAAGCTCAAGCGTCGATGATCGGCGAGGCACTCAAGTCCGCCAACATTGATATCGTCGGCGGTGACAACCAGTTCTTCAAAACCTTGGTCGGATCGATCACGGCTGGTAAACAGGTTGACCGACTCGTCGACAACAGCGAAGTCCTAGGCGATGTGAAGGAAACGTTCTTCAACGGAAACCCTGAGTACTTCAAGTCGCAACTCTCTGAGTTCATTGACATGTTCGGTGTTAGTTCCGACGATGTTAAGAATCTTTCGATCGCCGGATTGCTTGGCAACATGATTAGTCAAGCTGACGATCCGGGTGTGATCGGCCAGTTGCAAAATTTGTTAAGCAATGCAACGAAATTGGGGGTCGCTACCGAAAAAGGTAGTCGCTTCCTTGACGGCATCATGAAAAAGTAAGTCGCAGTCTTTGCCGGTTCAAGCCGCAAATCGCCGCTTGAACCGGACTTGATTTTGGGGCCCGTTAATTCATACACCAGCTGTGCGATAAAAATCACACGCACGCTGGTTGGGTTAACACTGCATCGTCCATCGGCCCTGAAATACAAGATCAACAGCCCAAGAGGAACGTTTCGTTTCAAGCCTCTCAAGTTCACATGCTTTTAACGAAACGCATTCCTTCCCGATTCAAACGATTCGAAAACAATCCTGCGAACGAAAAGTCCAATGGCTGACGAAACAGAAGAACAAATAAACGCGGAAACAAACGAGCCGCAACTCGAACGCTCAACGTACGAAATCATTCGCAATCGATTGCGAGGCCATGCGGATGAACTTCGCTCCCGAATGGGAAAGCTGAATAACATTCGTCGTGATGTCTTCGGTTCGATCGAAACCAAACTGATCGAAACCGCAAGAATCACAACCGCTCACAACTGCGTCCCGCGTGACATGGTACCGGTCGGGGACAAATTCGTATTTGGCTACAACGTCCACATGGGCTTGAAAACCGAAACGGCGATGGAAGACGTTTTTGCCATCCAGCGTTTCGCAGAGCACACCTTCCACGAGGAAAACCTGGAAATGCTGGAGCAGGACAAGCTCGTCCATGACTTCAAGCAGCTTTACAAGTACTACAAGACCACACAATTTGCCAAGTTCCACGTGGTCAGTCCGCACGTCTATATGGTTTACCGCGTGGGTAAATCGGTGCGGGATATCAAGGCGTTTAAGTTTCTTCAAAACGGAAACCAGCTCACTTACCTCGATAATCGCAGTGACCACGAAGTGGTTTACCCGCCGCAACATGATTTCCAATGGGTACGAACCCATCGTGATCTACACCGCGGAGGCGAACACCCACACATCTCAATTGAAGATCGTGTCTTCGTAGAAACCGTTGGCGGTGATCTGACTGTCAAGATTGAGGATAATACATCGAGTGGTTCGGGCATTTACGCCGAGCCGGTGGAGGATGCAGACCAGACGCTTGACGATGCGGAAATCTTCTACGCCGTACTGGGCAACATTATCTTGATGAAAATCCGACCGTTCAAAGAAGAGCAGTTTCGGTATCTCGTTTTCAACGAAAAGACTCAATCTGTCACACGTTTGGATACGATTGAGAATTCGTGTGTCATTCTACCTGAAGACCACGGTCTGATCTTCTCTAACGGTTACTATCTGCAAACCGGTGAATGGAAAATCTTCGAAAACGATCTGCAGGATCTGGTTTTTGAAAAACGAATCGCATCGCCAAACGGCGAAGATTACCTGTTCGTGTTTTACAATCACGATAATGGCGATTACGTAATGCTGCCGTACAACATGATTGAGCAGCGAGTCGATACCCCGATCGTTTGCAATGGATACTCGCTATTTGATGACGGCCACCTGGCGTTCTTTAAATCCGACGGCAATCCGCAAAAGCATCATGCGATGCAAATTTGGCAAACGCCTTTCGTCGGGCAGGACTTTGAAACCGCAACACAAAAAGACAATTACCTTTTCAAGATTGGTAACAAAGACGTCGTTCGGGGCATGTCCGAGTGCAATGAGATCATCGGCCTGATCGAAAAAGATGATTCATACGCAAATCTTTACGTCGATCTTGTCAAGAAAACATCCGATGTGCTTGATTCCTATTTCTGGATCGGGAATCAGGAGACATTCAATCTTGCTGAAACACTTGATGAAATAAAATCGGCTGCGACTGCGGCGGTCGACGAGTTTGACAAAGTTGTTCGAGTGCGCCGAAATACCAAATCGCAATTCGAGACAACATCCAAAAATGCCAGCGAGGCAATTACTAGCGCGGCTAGCCGACTTTACCGGCACATCGATGATTTTGTGGCTTCACTCGGAGATTTGCGAGCAGTTCGCGGAGAGGTCATTTCCCTTCGTGAGCTGAAGTATATTGATGTCGCTGCGGTCGAAGAGCTGGAAGATAATGTCGAGGAAAACTCGTCACGGATTTCTCAACGATGTGTTGAATTTCTACTCCGCGAAGACTCCCTCGCCCCGTATGAACAACGCGTCGTCGAGCAACGAACGTTTATCGATGGCCTGGAAAAAGTCACCGAAGCAAAAGAGCTGGAGGAAAAAGTCTCGGCAAGTTCAGCCGAACTTGAAATGCTGATCGACATCGTCAGCAACCTTAAAATCGACGACGCGACGCAGCGAACGCGTATCATTGACAACATTTCGGCAATCTATTCCCAGCTGAATCAAGCCCGCGCCTCGCTGAAAAAGAAAATCACAGAATTGCTTTCAGTGGAAGGCGCTGCGGAGTTCAATTCTCAGCTCAAATTGCTCAGTCAAGCGATCGTCAACTACCTCGATGTTTGCGATACGCCCGAACGCTGCGACGAATACTTGACCAAAATGATGGTCCAGATTGAGGAACTCGAAGGGCGTTTTGCCGAATTCGACGAGTTCATCGTTCAGCTGGCTGAAAAACGCGAAGAAGTTTACCAAGCGTTTGATACCCGCAAGATCGCCCTGATCGAGTCGCGAAACAAGCGTGCAGCCGCGTTGATGAGTGCAGCCGATAGAATTTTGGGCGGAATTAAAACCCGCATCAGCAATTTCGATTCGGTAAACGAAATCAACAGCTACTTTGCTGCCGATCTGATGATTGAAAAGGTCCGTGATATCATCGAAAAGCTTAAAGAGCTGGATGATGCGGTCAAAGTCGATGACATTCAGAGTCGCTTGAAGTCGACGCGTGAAGATGCGGTTCGCCAATTAAAAGACAAACATGAGCTGTTTGTCGATGGCGAAAACATTATCAAATTTGGCAAACATAAGTTCTCGGTCAACGTTCAGGCACTTGACCTGACCACGGTCATTAAAGATGGCGACCTCTATTTCCATTTGACCGGCACGAATTTTATGGAGCCGGTTACGCACCAGGAACTTCTTGCAACCAAACACGTTTGGGACCAAGACATCGTTTCAGAAAACAATGATGTATACCGAGGTGAGTATCTGGCTTATCAGTTGTTGAAATCAATCGAAGCTGATCTGCCTGAAAAAGCAACCGAACTGCTGACAATGGACGAGCCGAAATTGGTTGCATTTGTTCAAAAATTCATGGCACCCCGTTATAGCGAGGGTTATGTAAAAGGCGTGCAAGATCATGACGCGGCCATTTTATTACGGGGCTTGTTGGATCTAAAAACCAACATCGGTCTGCTTCGGTATCATATCGATGCGCGTGCATTGGCAACTTTATTCTGGTTCGACCTTCGAGCCAAAAATAAAAAACTTCATGACGCATTGCTTTCGAAAATCCGCGCTCACGGTGCAATTGGAAATGTCTTCGAAGTGATAGATGGCCGCGGTGCTTACGTGGCCCAGTTAACGGCCTTGATTCAAGAGTTTGCAGATGGAACAGACCTGTTTGATTCCGCGTTAGCTTCACAAGCGGCAAACTATTTGTACGATCAAGTTTCGACCTCTGGCCATTTCTCAATTGCTTCACATTCCGCAAAAATCGTCACCGAATTTACGGCTCAACTGAAGCGACGCAATTACGGTGACGAATTTGAAAAACTGGTCTCTGCAATCAAAAGCAGCAAGCTTGAACAGTTTGAGCTGGTTCGCAATTGGGTCGGTTCCTACCTTGATCAATTTGGTAATGAAGGGGATCAACATTTTCAGAACGAGGCAGCAGTCTCCATCTTGAACCCGCAAAAATCGGAATTACTCTCTGGTGACCCCAGCCGTGAAGTCGAAGGTTTATTGGGCAACCACCCAGTCGCTCAGGAAAAAAAATACCAGCTGAATTACAACGACTTTCGTCTCCGTCTTGAGAAATACGAGGACGAAATTGTTCCGGCGTACAACAGTTACATCCATTTGAAAAAAGAAATTGTCGACGCGACTCGTGAGGAACTGCGACTTGAAGAATTCAAACCAAGAGTTTTGACCTCGTTTGTTCGCAACAAATTGATCGACGAAGTCTATTTACCGATTGTTGGTGACAACCTTGCAAAGCAGATTGGCGTGGTTGGCGAAAATAAGCGAACCGACCTCATGGGACTGTTGCTTTTGATTTCACCGCCGGGTTACGGTAAGACAACGTTAATGGAATACATTGCCAATCGCCTTGGCATTACATTCATGAAAATCAACGGACCGGCTATCGGTCACCAAGTTACATCTCTTGATCCGAATGAAGCCCCGAATGCGAGTGCTCGCGAAGAAGTCGAGAAATTAAATCTGTCGCTGGAAATGGGCGACAACGTAATGATCTACCTGGATGATATCCAGCATTGCAACCCTGAGTTTCTACAGAAATTTATCTCACTGTGTGATGGTTCACGACGGATTGAAGGTGTCTACAAGGGCAAAACAAGAACGTACGATTTGCGAGGTCGAAAAGTCGCGGTCGTCATGGCTGGAAATCCATATACCGAAAGCGGAGATAAGTTCCAAATTCCAGACATGCTTTCCAATCGTGCTGACACCTATAACCTTGGCGATGTGATCGGCGAAACGGCAGCCGCTTTCGAGCTGAGCTATATCGAAAACTGCCTAACGTCGAACCCGACACTCGGCGTTCTGCATTCGCGTAGCCGAAATGACATTTATGCGATTGTCAAAATGGCCGGGGACGACGAGCCTCAAGGCGAAGCTCTGGAAGGAAGTTATTCCGTGGAGGAGATCAACGAATTGGTCACCGTCATGAAAAAACTGTTAATCGTTCGAGATGTACTCCTGAAAGTTAATCAGCAGTACATCGCATCGGCCGCTCAGTCTGACGACTATCGAACCGAACCGCCGTTCAAGTTGCAAGGTTCATACCGTGACATGAACAAAATCGCCGAGAAGATTGTTCCCATCATGAACGATGAGGAACTCGATACGTTGATCTTCTCGCACTTCGAGAATCAGGCTCAAACACTGACAACCGGCGCCGAAGCAAACCTGTTGAAGTTCCGGGAATTACTTGGCAAACTAGACGACGATCAAGAGGTTCGTTGGAACAATATCAAGCGGACATTCAAACGGAACATTTTGCTTGGGTCGGCTGGATCGGGCGACGATAAATTCAGTCAGGTCATCGCCCAGTTGACGGTATTCACCGAGGGTCTAGCGGAAATCAAAAACACTCTGGACACGGGTGTTGTCGCGCTGGGAGGCGGTAAGAAATCAAAAGAACCGACGTTTATGGAAAAGATTGTCAGCGAAAACGTTGGCGGCGCGGTCCAACATCTTGCTGAGTTCAATCAAACGCTTTCATCGATCAAAGATTCGCTGGAGAGCGTCACCAGCCTGGAAAGCCTAAATCAAATCGCATCGAATTCCGATGTCATGAAACGGGCTTCCGAAGCATCAATCGCGGAATCAAAAGCCATAAAGCTGGGAAAAAAGCCCTATAAGATTAACGTCGTCAACCGAATACCGACCGCGTTCCTTGACGTGATTTCGGCACAGTTTACGATTTTACAATCGTGGGTTGAACCTATGGCCAAGATGCAAACGTTAGAAGCGGGGCAATTCCGCAGAGCGGTTGAAGCAACGTTCGAGCGTTATGAAGAATTAGTCGAACGAGTCAAGGCGATCGACAATTCGAAGGCCAAAGCGAAACCTGACGCCGAAACAGCGGATGAAGATGCGAATATTGATGGAACTGTCGAGGACGGAACAATCGAACAGCCAAGCTCCGACGGAATCATCTTTGATCCGCCAGAACCCAACCAATAAAAAACCAATAATTGCTGTGGAGTTTTACATCGGCTCAACGTTTTAAGCCTACAAATTTCTTCATTCAATGAATTCACCATTTCAGAATTCATGAGCCTTTCCCGAGGATGTTGTGTGGAGCGAAGAAGAAATTAAGACAACTGCCCGCCGCCAACTGTTTGAAGCTCCCCTCCGCATTTGCCGAGCTTTGAAGTGTTCTGGAAACGACCGGACTCGCTACGGGAGCACACCGGTTCGAATGCGAAAGCCTTACGGAAAATACACAGGTGTGATTGGCGAAGCCCTAGAATTTGAACGGCCGAGACTCTATTCGATGACGTTTAACTTCACGAACTGCGATGCCCCGGTTTACAGAGCGACACACAAGCGGAAGGAATTCTAGGGAGAGAGAAAGTCGATAGCGGTACCGAATAAACGTTGATGCCCTCGCTGATTCCGAAAGGAACGAAAACCGAAAGTCAAATGAAGCAAGGTACCCCAATTAGGACATCCAATTTGAAGTCGGTCGTAGAGCCCGAAAACCCAAGGCCAAAGAGCGTTTTATCATAATCAGTAGCAAGCTATTTGCGTTCCCGTCACGCAAATCTCGCCTGTCGACCCAGTGGACGCTGGACAAGAAAGTCGAGTAAAAAAACAATGACATATCATTCATTGCAAGAACGAAGAGCCGCCGCGACTCAATTGCCAGAGGTCTTTTTGCCGCGAATTCTGCCTTCTCGCGAATTCTCTATCGAAGCGGCACGTTCGCGTTTGAATCGAGACTTTTCATCTTCATGACCGTAAGCGTTAAGCAGTGGGTCCAGCGCATCTAGCATGTCATTGGGGTTTCCTTGACTGAACGCGTCAGTCAAGGTGTTGGAGTACAATTCAACATTTTTGAAATCTTGATTCTTTTCGACAAAATCCTTAACGATCTTGTCTCGTTGAGCGGTGATTAGATTCGTCGTTTCGGGCAATTCACCGTTTCGTATTTCCTCGAGCGAGCCCATTGGATTGTCGATTGCATCGTTCAACATGCCAATGTAATTTGCGTACATTAAAAAGATCAAGAATCCGACAACGCAAAATCCAAACACTGAGACTGCGAATCCACAGATTTGACTAATTTTTTTCAACGACAATTCTGCTTGTTCTCGGTAGTCGTCCGAGAGTCGCTCGAGACTTTCGGTCAACTCACCGGTCAATTCTCCAACCTTTACCGATTCCAGCAAATCATCTGGAAACGCACCTGTGTTTTCGATAGCAACCGCGAACTCACGACCGGAGCCGACGTCGGCCGCAATTGCGTCTTCATGAATGGTGTAATAATTTAATTTCGTGCTGCGCACCCCCAGCCGGACGGCTCTGCCAGCATCCATCCCCGTATCAATGGCCATTCCAAATGACCAGGCAAAGCGTGACAAACACATGGTTTTGATCGTATTTCCGATCAATGGAATTTTAAGCGCGATTCTCACCGGAACGTCGCCGAACCAACCGCTGGCAATTCCTTTTACCAAGAGAAAAAATCCAGCACCGAAGACGCCCAGCAAAAACCAAAACAGAACCAAATTTCCAATCGGCTCAAATCCTAGAAAAAAGATGTCAGGAGCCTTGAAATTTGCAATCACAGTTTCCAAGATTGCCAACGCGACAAAGAAAAGTGAAATCACGCCCACCGCCCCACCCAATTGGAGCAAAGGCCAAGTCACTCCTTGCCAAAACGTCCTGCGCATTTGAATCAAGTTTCTATAGTGATCGGCCAATCGGAGCAGAACTTCATCCAACCGCCCCGTTTCATCACCAACCTGAAGCATTTCACAAAACACGGCTGGAAAACAACGGTGCTTCGCAACCGCTACTGACAATCGTTCTCCAGACGAAATATCATTTCGGACCGCATCAAACGACTCTCGGATTTTTCCCGAAACATTTTCTGACTCGATCTGCCACGTCCGAACAATCGGAACTCCCGCTTTTAATGAACGCCCCAAGCGGTGCGACATTTTTTCCAGTTGCTTTAATGAAAGCTTGGGCTCGAAAAACGTCTTTGGATCGGGCAACGAATAGGTTGGCGGGATAAACCCGCCCGACTCCGATGCCGAGTCGAGTAACTGTTCCTCACCGCTGTGCTCTTCCGCAAAGGCGTCAGACAACTCCGATGGCTCAGTCAATCGCTCGCGTTTCTTTTCTCTCGTGTCAGAAAAGGCGGTTGGGCCACTTGGCTCCTCAAATCCCATCTCAAAGAAATTAGAATCTTGGACCGATGCAGCATTGCAATCGACAAATTTCTCCGGGTAAATCTTCGGGTAGGTTTGAAAAAGAAAAGTTGCCGCCGCGATAAACGAATCAGTGGCCAGCGTCATTTTCTCAAAATCCGGCTGTCCATATTTCGCCACATTCTTCAATTTGTTGCGGACTTCAAATGCCGGACGAACCCGATCTCGCAACTCCTTTTCAAACACCTTGCGATTGGAATTGTACAATTGCGTCAGACTGGAGGCATAATCGCCTGAATATTCACGAAGGGCAAACTCCAACAATTTCGCGGACTCGCTCACTTGCTCGTCGCGACTTGCTAACATGTAGATTTCGCTAGGCTTCAAAAGCTCGTCGATTGGTTCTGTGGCCATCGTTTTCCATTTTGGGTTTCCAGTCTCACGTCAATCGTTATTTTCCACTACGAAAATGAATGATCACAACTTCCCGCAGACCATGGAACA
>Ga0055584_100007582_pt1 | contig 10636 bp, 13 predicted proteins | sample OSDHelmetaG_FD_58716 | JGI IMG/M metagenome (GOLD analysis project Ga0055584, IMG submission 58716) | Pelagic marine sediment microbial communities from the LTER site Helgoland, North Sea, for post-phytoplankton bloom and carbon turnover... | ecosystem: Environmental > Aquatic > Marine >...
TCAGTGGCAGGGAAAGGCGAAGGAATGACGGCTGTCATGGGCCGCATTATGGATTGTGTCGGAATGTGCAAAACCAACACCGACGATCAGAAAGGCACCAAACAACAAAGCAACAACCGCAGGCATTATTTTGCTGCTGGTGGCTACGAGGACGTCCTGAGTTTTAGCTGTCTGCTCTTTCATCACTTATCCTTCACATCAGAGCCCTAAGATTGGCGCGATCTGACAATAAAAGCAACAGCAACTCGATCAAAATTTGAGGAGGTATGCAGCCAGAATTCCGACCGTTTGGGTTTCAGCATTACTTTCCTCAGCAATCTTCCAGCCAACATCAACCGAAAGACCGAAATCAAAGCTATAACCAGCAGAAAGCTGAAACTGGTAATCTCGATCATCTGCTTTCTTATAGGTGTGGCGTTTGGTCCAGGCAGCGGCCACATAATAGCCTTGCCACTCAAATTGACCGGCAACGGTCAAAAAATTCCGATCCTGATTCTGTACTCCGCCCGGGTTTTCCTGACGCACGAATTCTATAATTGGCGATAGGACCACGTCGTTGCCAATATCAACGCTCGTGAAGCCAGCAATCGCAAAAGAGGTTTCATCTGATGGATCATCCACCCCATTTGCCTGATGCATATAGGAGAGGTGATATCCGAAATTTCCTAGCCCCTTAATCTTTTCGCCATTCAAAGCGACAATAAAAGAACTGAAATCTTCGGTATTGCTGACCCCGCCATCCCGCCGCCGCGTGTCACCACGACCTTTTAAGGCTGACTGGCTCAGAAACGTGGTGTCCTGAAAAAACGACCCTGCTGAGATTGTATGGGTGCCAACCGCTTTGCCATCAACTGTCCAACCACCGATCACGCCAATTCGTTCTGACGTTTCATAGCCATCTTCGGCAAAATCTGAGCTGTAGAGACCCGGAGTCTTATCCCAGCCAACCCCGAACCCGACATTAAGCTTACCTGCCTTTACATTCAGGGCGTCTTTATTGAACTCGACAAATAGATCTTCGACATAAAGACCGATATCTTCGAAGGTGCGGTTTTCGAACTGTCCAGCAGAACCAGTCGGTTCCAGGACAGCGTGAGCATAGATCGACCATGACCGAGAAAGCTGGATTGTTACCGCCGGTTCAATCGTCGCATATAAATCATTTGACTGATTGGCCCGGTCATCAGATTTGAAGGCCCAATCATTTTCGATCTCAATCGGAATTTCACCCGATATTGATGGATACGTCTTCTGCGCCGCAAAAGATGAGGGCGATAAATAAACCCCCAGCAAAACCGCTAAAATTGGGGGACAACCCCGAACGAAACTAATCATATGTTTCTATCGACTTGTTGGGGTGTGCTTTCCAGCGTCCCATTTTGTACTTTCCAACGTCTTCGATGCCTTATCAAAGGCGATTTCTTCGAGCTCGGTCGCCAACGAATCATTCCATCTATTTAGGAACCCGTACCAGCTCACCACGGCCAAAATTTCAACAACACCGTCTTCACCGAAATGCTGTTTAACCGCATCGGTATCTTCGTCCGTCACCATATTGGGAACGGAGCCCGCCGCCTGCGCATATCTAAGGGCCGCGCGCTCGGCCTCACTGAAAAGCGGGCTGGTTTCATATTCCCACAGTGCCGCGACCTTGTCCGCGTCAACGCCCCGCATACCCGCATTATTGGCTGTATGGGCAACACAATACATGCACCCCGCTGCCTGGCTGGCGATATTGCCGACCAAAGCCAATAACCCCGCCGGCACCACATTGTCGGGATCAAAGACCGCTCCGTTTAACGCGCGAAAGGCCGCCAACAATTTAGGGCGTCGGGCCATAACCAGATTTGAATTTGGGACATAGCCGCGGGTCGCCTCATAGGGCGTAAAATACTTCTCGTCGAGATCAGGATAATCTTCGCGCCGCAATGGTGTGACCCGCGTCATTGAACCGACCTCTATCTATTTGCCTTCACGCCCCGGGAATCGAATTCCGGTGAATTTGATATAGGAAAGCTCTTCCATGGCATATTTCACGCCCTCGCGACCATAGCCTGAAGAGCCGACACCCCCGAACGGCGTTGTATCCATCCGAAACCGACTACCCTCATTAATCCAGACGGATCCGACATGGAGCTCTTCTGAGACACGGAAAGCAGTCTCCAGGCTCGAGGTAAAACAAGACGATTGCAGACCAAACTCTGAGTCGTTAGCGATCTCGATAGCTTCGTCTATGTCCTTCGCCGGAATAACAATGGCCACCGGTCCGAATATTTCTTCGCACACAACACGGTCATCCGAAGACGGGCCTAGCAGGATCGTCGGATAGATAATTGCGTTATCGCGTTTCAACGGCAACGGAGCCTGTGCGCCATTGGCCATGGCGTCCGCGACCATCACTTCGACGCGATCAGCCGCGGCAATATTGACCATCGGTCCAACATCGGTGTCGTCTTTGGTCGGATCGCCAACTTTCATGGCTTTGGCAGCGGCCACGAAATGTTCCAGAAATTCATCGAGAACGGCTTCTTCGACGATGATACGCTGCGCCGAAATACATTGTTGTCCACTTGCTTCAAAAGCAGAGGGCACAATCCGCAGCGCCGCGTCCTTCACATCGGCATCAGCACAGACAATATTGGCGGAGTTACCGCCAAGTTCGCCAATAAACGGTTTCGCCCCTGCCGCACTGGCAAGCGCCTCACCGGCAGCCGTTCCACCGGTCAACGTGACCACCGCTATGCCAGGGTGGGCAACCAGATGGCCAGTGACATCACGGCGACAAGCCACCACATTCACCATGCCATCAGGCAGCCCCGCGCGTGTAAAGGCCTCCGCAATCAGCAATGCTTCACCAACGCCCTCAAAGGCTGGCTTAATCACGACCGAATTGCCCATGGCAATTGCCGGAGCGACTTTCTGCATCAGCAAATTAGATGGGGCATTAAAAGGGGTGAACGCGGCAATGACGCCATGTGGATGATGTTTGGTGTAGCCAAACCGGCCTGCCCCCATTGGCAGCGCATCTAGCGGTAAGACCTCACCTTCCATACGCAGAAGCTCTTCCGCACAAAGCCGCATGAGTTGTGACACACGTCCCGCTTCAACGCCGCAGGCCCGTTTTGGTTTGCCAAGCGCCCGCATGGTAACGTCGGCAATCTGATCTTTGACCGCGTCGACTTCATCTGCTGCTTTGCGCAGCCAGACGGCCCGTTCAGCTGGTGTTACATGCCGGTGGGCAATAAACGCCGCCCGCGCACTGGCGATTGCAACGTCAATCGTGCTTTCGTCCGCCATTGCGACCGTCGCAACGAGACTGCCATCCCACGGCGATAGCAAATCTTCTATTTTACCGCCGGTCGCCTCATAGGACTTGCCGCCGATCCAGGGCTGTAAAATCTTCGATTCAGCCATCGTTCTCCCCCTTGGGTGAGTTAGAGTTTAAAGAGCTCAAAAGTGGATTCAGCGAAGATATCTTCTGCTTCGAGCTTTCTCGCAGAAATTCCCTGATCATAGGAGTAACGGGTCATCGCCGAGATTTCTTTCTCATTCTCGATGGCGCCATATTTCCAGTGATCTTCCCCCATCAATTTGCGGACCTGCTCCAGCTCGTAGACCGGCCATGGCATGGTATGGGCCAGATGCCCGACCTGTGCCATTTCGTCGTAACAAAGCTGTTTCGCTTTCAGGAAAGCGACATAGACATTCACTGGCAGCCAGGGATGTTTCTCAACGATCGATCGCTTGATCCCGATCATGTGCATGATAGGGAACATTTGGGTCTTCGAGAAATAAGCCTGTTCCGCTGCCTTATAGTCAGGGAACAGCCGATCAATATTGTCATTGGTGTAGTAGCTGGACGGTGCTCGCGCCGAAATCACGGCATCGACTTTTCCCTCATCAAGATGTTCGGCAAGGGTCTGGTCGGTCGGAATACTTTGTAGATCGATCTCATCTGGCAGGTGCAGTGGCGCACGCTCTTCACGACCGCCTTCTTCCAGCCCGCCGTTGCGCCAATGAATGGAGGATGCTTTGACACCGTACTCGTCTTCGAGAATGCCGCGAACCCATAAGGCCGCGGTCATTTGGTATTCAGGAACACCAATGGTCTTGCCAGCCAAATCCTCCGGCTTGTTAATGCCCCGGTCGGTGCGAATGTAGATCGAGGAGTGACGGAAAAGACGGGAAACAAAGGCCGGAATGCCAATATACGGGCTCCCGTCGCGCGATTGGACATTCATATAGCTCGACATCGAAAGTTCCGTAATATCGAACTCCTGATATTTGAATGCGCGATGGAAGGCTTCCTCAGGGGACATCTCACTAGCAATAACTTCGCAGCCATCGACGCCCACCGTCCCGTCAAATAACGCCCGCGTGCGGTCGTAGTTACAACACGCCAGACTAACGGTCAGTTTTCCCATTCCTCGCTCCTTTTATTTATTAATTTAAACATCCGTTTTGCGCATTATCCCTTTGCGATGGCCGGGAAGCAAGGCAGCCTGGGAAAACAAAGGATCTTATCCACCCAGTCTTTGTTAACCAGCAACCCGTATAGTTTGATGATCTATTGGAACGAATGCAGACGGCGTAACGATGACCCGAATATCGCTAATTCAACTTACTTGCGTGGTCTTGTTCACCCGCTACCGCAGGCACCACCACGCTCGGTCGCACAGCCGAGCCTACACTGGCCCATCTGCCCACCTATGTAGCGTTTGAAAAGAAGCTTTTTCGGTCGGAAGGACTGTCAGTAAAGATGATTCCATTGACTGGTCGCGCCCTAATTTCAGCCGGGGTGAAAGGGACGATTGATTTTGTCCCCATTGAAGACCGCGGCGCTCAGGCTGCCCTTAGCGGTACGCGTCTAAAATTTATCGTCGGCCAATCTGTGATGGCACACGCCTTACTCGCCGTCCGCAAAAACATCAAAACAGTGGAAGACCTCAAAAAAAGAAATATCGCTATTGGCGAGATCGATGGGTTCCGCCCCGAATTATTCCGCCCTTTAATCTAATTGCGGTTTGGATCACCCTGGAAATTTCAGGAAGAACCCAGTGAGATAACGCGCGTGACGGGACTCACAGACGACGTCTATCAGGGCATATTCGTCTCACCCCGATATGCCGCAAAAGCAATACAACAAGGCCATCGAGTCCTCGCCAAAATCGGTGATACCCGACCATATTTGTCCGGAACCGTCTGGGTTCGAGCGGACTATCTCTCAAAGAACAGGTCAACTGTTACCAAATTTATTCGTGCCATAGCCCGTGCGACTGAAATTATTCATCGGGACAAAGATGCCGTCGCTCCAGTCATCATGAAATATTTCAAAATTGTTGATCCCCGAGAGACTAATCATATTTGGAAAATTGTAAGAGGCCAGTTTACGCCGGACATTCCGCTAACCCTTGTTGACCGGCTATTTCTAGACCGAATTGATCTGATGGCACGGCGGGGCTTTAAGAGAACAAAAAAGACGCCAAAAACATTTGAACAGTTTGTTGCCCGACGCCTGTTGAGTTCAACACTCAAAAATCTTGGCTACATCTTGCGCCCGCCGCCCTATAGACGGGACGACGCCAGCTAACGCCACCGTCCCAACGACCTGTGATTGACAGGGTGCTCTTCTCTTCTCAGACTGCGGCCAGCAGGAGGAAGAGAATGAATAGTAGTTTAGAGACACCCGCGCTGACGGATGACGTAAAGGCAGAGCTCGATAAGCTCATCAAGCTGTGCCGTATCCTTGAAATTGAGGGCCATGGCGACCGGACACTCGGCTTTGCCAGCGTCCGAGACCCCCACGGTAACGGGATGTGGATCAAACGATCCTATATCGCCCTTGGCGAGGTCTTCGACTATCGGGATTTCTTCCATATCGGGCTCGATGGCAAGGTCTTTTCGGGTGAAGGGCGCTGTCATGGTGAATGGCCAATTCATGCCTCAATCTTTGAAATGCGCCCCGACATCAATGCCGCCATTCACACGCACCCGCTCTATGGCTGTGTCGTTTCCTCCAGCACTGAACCGATGCGCCCGGCCGGCTATCAGCAAATCTTTTTCCCTAAACCGCCACCGCGATATGAAGGGTCATCAGAACTTATCGTAAAGCTCGACACTGGACGCGAAGCTGCCAAAGTCATGGGAGACAGTTTCTGTATGTTCCTGCGCAACCATGGTGTCGTTGCCTGCGGCACGTCTATTGAGCACGCTTTGGTCATCGCAACGGCCCAGGAAGCGGCCTGTGAGGAATTCGTCAAAACCAGCAGTGCCAGCTTCGACTGGTCCTACCCGAGCGACGACGAGCAAGCACGCAAGATCAAAGGGCAGGAAAGAAACGTACCGGTATTCTGGGATTATTACTGCCGCAAGCTGGCCCGCGCCGAAGCGCTAGGGCATCCGGTTCTATCAACCGAACGCGTCCCCGTGACCTGATTAATGATTGAACTTTATCACGCCACCATGTCGACCTGTGCCCAGAAGGTGCGCATGGTTCTGGCCGAAAAAAATCTCGACTGGCAAGGCCATGAGCTCGACCTCCGTGCCAGCGATCAACATCAGCCGGACTACCTCAAACTCAATCCCAATGGCGTTGTGCCAACGCTGGTGGATGATGGACAGGTAGTCATTGAATCAACCGTGATTTGTGAATATCTCGACGATGCTTACCCGGAGCCGCCTCTTAAACCAGCAGCGGCTTTCGAGCGCGCCCGGATGCGGCAATGGACCAAACGGCTCGACGAAATCATTCATTTCTACACCGGTGTACTTTCTGGCTCGATTGCCTTTCGCCATCAGCATCTGGCGCGGCCAGCCGACGCATTAGAAAATTACCTCGACAGCATACCTGACCCGAAACGCCGGGCGCGTCAGCGCGAGCAGATTGAACATGGTATGGAGTCATCACAATTTGCCGATGCTATCGATGTCTTCGAATCATTCCTGGCCGATTTGGAGGAGCAGCTCTGGCAAACGACATGGATGGCCGGAGAAAGTTTTTCGCTCGCCGAAATCGGTTACACACCATACCTCATCAGACTCGATGAACTACAGCTCTGGCAATGGATGGATAAACGACCACACATCTCTGATTTGTATGAACGCATCAAAGCACGCCCCAGCTTCAAGGCCGCCTATCTCGATTGGCGGAATGATGCGTTTTGCGCCCTCATGGCCAAAAAGGGCCCCAAAGCCTGGCCAAAAATTCAGGAAATTCTGGGAAACAAATAGGATAAAAAAAGGGTGGCGGCGCATTGAGCGCCACCACCCGTTAAACTGCTAATTATATTATTTGCAGTCGATATTGAGTGCGGTTTGCGCACCTTTAACGCGGAATGAGCAACTCATCCCGACTTTAAGGGCTTTGCATTTGGCTTTATTACCAGCAACCGTAATTTTGGTTTTACTCCCCGAAACCCGAAGCTTGCCATCTGCGCTAGCGCCCTTCCAGGAAACCCGACGACCGCCGAGTTTGATCGCGGTGATCTTGCCCTGGTAGGTGGCAATCGGAATAACCGCTTTGGCAACATCCGTGCCTTCACGAGAATTGCCAACCTTATCGGCGTAGGCGAGAACGTCCTTTGGCAGCGCATAAATTTCACCGATCAACTTCTGAACATCTTCGCCCCTCATCGGATTAATCGGCATCTTTCGTTTCTTGGTATCAGCCAGGAATTTTGGATCCTTCATGGTTTTCCAAAAGTCGCCCCGCAGGGCTATATATCGCTCATGCGGCATACCCGGACCTACTGCAAAGGGTCGCCCATAAGCCTGCGGTGCGAGTTGAACCTTGAGCGCTTACTTATCCTTTTCGCTCTTAACGAGGTCTGTAATCAGCGGTACCGACTGTAATTCCGGATGCTTCGAAAGCGCATGCTGTAAGGTCAGATTAATTTTGTTATCCCGCAACCAGTCCGGTGCCGTCTTCTTGATTGAAGAAAGGGACCAACCACATCGACCAGCAAGGTAAAGACATCGATCGAGCTTCCAATCCCAACGCCACCCATCGCAGGCGTCCCAAGCAGAAGATCTTCGGTCGATTTGTACTTAGACTCATGCCAGAACACGCAAAGGCTATATTCCTGGTTTGCGCTTCCCAGCCATTTAAACTTTGAACCATCATATTTTGCCTGCGCAGCATTGCGGAACAAGGGCTGCGCAATGACGCTACGACCGGCCATAACAATCGCCGTGCCATCTTGCGGAAACACATTGTAAATAGCGTTGAGCACCCGCACGCCGCCAGCACCGGTATATTGTTTGGCAATTTGGCGCGGGTTCCCGGGAATATGACGGACCATATGGCGCATGACGATACGGCCATAGGCGTCATAACCACCACCGGCAGAAAAGCCGATATACATCGTTATCGTCTTGTTTTTATAAAACGAAGCGACATCAGCGGATGCCGACTTTGTAATATCAAAAAATAAGGTAATTGAAGCCGCAGCGATGCCGACGGTTTTAAGAATATTGCGTTTCTTACTATTACCTCTCCTGTTTTATTGTTTTTGTTAGATCATTTTCTTATTTCCCTAATTTCACTAGAAATACCCGCAGAGCGCAAAGGGTATTTCTTAAATTCTATAATTGATTAGTTAATCCCAAATGCCCCTTCAGGCGTCGGTTGGCGGCAAAACAATGCCACGGCCCTGCTCTTTGGCCTTTTCATAGATGTGGTGACAAACAGCAATGTCCTGCGAGACAAGACCTGTGGTATGAATCAATATCCGTTCATCGTCGTTCTCGCGGCCTGAAACCTTACCGGTGACAACATCACAAATTTCGCCATGCAGCTGCTCACGCGAGAACTGACCACTCTCGATCATATTGCTGAATTCCTTGGTAACGATATTAACGTCCCATCCGTCGATGACGACTTTATCGAATGCCGCCCAACCTGCGGGATCCATTTCACGGCGGGCCAATGAAATATAAGTCGCGCCGGGTTTAACCCATTCCTCTCGCGCGATGATATCGGTCGACGTCGTGCCGCCGATGCCGATATCCGAAGCGCGAACGACTTCTTCGATAGTATCCACAGTCTCGACCGGTATACCGAGTTCTGCCGACCATTTTTTGGCAAAGGCTTCGCGGGTTTCGGGCCGACGCGATGTACAAATAATCTTCTCAAAGTCATACATCGTCCGGAGACAGGCGAGGCAATTTACACCCATCGTGCCAATACCAACGAGCCCCAAAACCTTGGGATTTTTGGGTGCCATCCATTTCAGCGGCAGGATCGCTGCCGCGGTGCTGCGAATAGCGTAAGACCAGTGTTCTTCGATAATTGCCCGAGAATGACCCGTCATCGGGTCAGTCAGCAAAATATAGCGTGCACATTCCAGCTGCCCGACCGTGTTTTTTACACCGTCATCATAATAGTTGTACATCCGTACCCCGGTCGTCGGGATGTCCTTAAGGAGCACACCTTTGACATGCCAGTGATTGTGATACGGCGCGTCAGCATCCAGCTTCCAGGAGGACGGCTCTGACCATTGAACAGATCCCGCGGCATGCATGCGATAGACGTCTTCGCAAATCTGCATCGCCTCTTCGACGCTCAATAAATCGAGTGTGACCTTGTAGGGAATGAACCGAACGCCTTCAAGTGCCATGTCGTGCTCTCCATTATCTTGCCAAATTTTTGGGTAATTTAGCGTGGCAGGTCGCTAGACGCCACGGTAGATGCACAATAGGATTCTGTTTACTGGCCAGGAGCACCCGAAAGGCAAGACATATGGATACAATTTCCAAATCGACTACTATCGCTCTCGGCGATACCACGATGACCAGTATCGTCGAACGGGATGGCCCCTATCACAACCCTTACGACATGTTCCCGGAAGCAACGCCGGAACGCGTTGAAAAGCATCTGGCCGATTTGCCCGCGCATACCTATGACCCCGCCAGTGGCAAGATATGCCTGACTTTTCAGAGCTTCCTACTACAAACGCCACAGCACAATATTCTGATCGATACCTGCGTCGGGGACCATAAAAACCGTCGCGAAGGATTGCTCTACCCTAAGGATCGCTGGCTGGCTGAGTTCAGCGTCGCTGGCGTCGCGTTTGAAGATATTGATTACGTATTCTGCACCCATTTGCATGTCGATCATGTCGGTTGGAATACGCGACTTGTCGATGGGCGGTTGGTTCCAACCTTTCCGAATGCGAAATACATCATTGGCCGTACCGAATATGAATACTGGCTGGACTGGAAAAAAGAACACGGCCCCCACCCGTCAGGCACCGCTTTTGAGGATTGTGTCCTGCCAATCGTCGAAGGCGGCCACGCATTGCTGGTCGAGGACGACTTTGAACTCAACGACTTGATCCATCTGTCGCCAGCGCCTGGTCATACACCAGGACAATGCTGTGCCAATCTCAACTCAAATGGCGTTAAAGCAATCTTTGCCGGAGACGCCTTCCACCACCCTCTGCAGGTCTACGAGCCTGGCTGGAGCACCATCAAATGCTCGGATCGCGAGCTGGCTATTGTTACGCGCCGTAAAATTATAGAGAGCTGTGTCGACACCGATATCTTGCTCATTCCGGCCCATTTCTCAGGTCCCACCGCTGGCAATGTTATTAGCATCGGTGATGAATTCGCATTTCGCTTTATCGAAGGATAAAAA